>JACCDN010030713.1_pt1 | contig 12977 bp, 12 predicted proteins | sample 7441691 | NCBI WGS metagenome assembly JACCDN01 (sample SAMN15323439, study PRJNA562643) | freshwater metagenome | isolation source: river surface water | place: USA:Blue River Watershed | collected 2017-08-16 | reverse complement strand
AGTGGCAGTCCGATGCTGCCACTGAACTCTTGCACATCGAACGGATTGACAGTCACTATGGGGGAGCATTCCGTTAAGCCATAGCCCTCCACCAAGGGTGACTTGGTGATGGAAAGCCATTTTTTGGCGACGGAGGGTTGCACGGGTGCACCACCACCAATGGCGACACGCAAGGTCGAGAAATTCAACTTGGCAAAGTCTGGATGGTTCACCAACCCTTGAAACAGGGTGTTAACGCCGGGTAAGGATACAAACGGATACTTTCTCAAAATCTTGATGAGTTGCGTCATGTTCCGAGGATCCGCCACCAACACGTTTGTTCCGCCTAATCCGACGAAGCTAAAACATGTACTCATGGCATAGATGTGATAGAGCGGAATTGGCGTAATGCTGGTCAACTTCTGTGTTTTGTCTAAGAAGGGTTCAATCCAGTTTTGTACCTGCGTCACATTTGCAAGCACATTTCTGTGGGTCAACATGGCGCCTTTTGAAACACCAGTTGTTCCACCGGTGTATTGCAAAAATGCCAAATCGTTCGGTTCAATAGTGACGGGCGAAAAAGAAGCCGCAGCGCCTATGCGCAACGCATCACGAAATAAAACACTCTTTGGGAGCTTGTAGTCAACCACTAATTTTTTGACTTGATGGATGACAAAATTGGCTAACCATCGTGGCACTTTGGGCATCATGTCGGCTAAGCCAGTGACCACCACATGCCTCACAGAAGTATTCGCAATGATTTTTTCTAAGGTGGCGGCATACAAGTCCACCACGACCATGGCAGCAGAATCAGAGTCTTTCAATTGGTATTCAAGTTCGCGCGCCGTGTACTGGGGGTTGACATTCACAATCACATACCCAGCTCTCAACAGTCCAAATAGGCAAATTGGGTATTGCAATACATTGGGCATCATGACTGCTACGCGTGCACCCTTTTCTAACTTCAAGTGCTGTTGAAAGTAAGCTGCAAAGTGCCTTGATTTTTCGTCGAGGTCCTTATAAGTCAGTGAAACACCCGTCGATCCGCTCACAAAGGCCACGCGACTGCCAAACGATTGCACAGACTCCTCAAAAAAAGCATTGAGCGAGCGCAATGCACCTACGTCTATGTCTGCTGGCACGCCAGCCGGATAGTTTTTGAGCCAGATTTTTTCCATGGGCATAGGTGTTTGAATCGGAACTTCACTTTTCAAGCAAGTCAATACACAACTGTATTGTTGAATACGAAAATACTACAACAGTATTTACCCTTAAAGTTCTCTTTAATAAATTTAAAGTAATTTATATGAATACATATGTGTATGTTTTGCAGGATTCGGCTTACGATCAAGCCATCCTCAAAATCACCTGGAAAAAAATGTGAGTTTGCGTTCAATGTGGGTCAATGTGTTCCTTCGAATGTTTGTGAAGGAACACCCGGGCCGTCAAATCAATGTGACTTCGCTCCGACAAAAGGTCCAGCGGTTGACCCAACGGCAACCCGCCATGCCAGCCAATGTGAAGTATTCGCAAGTGGATACACAAAAAATGCCGCACCTGTGTCCGGCTGCTTGGTTCACAGCCCATCAAACACATTGCACAGTGATGTATCTACACGGCGGTGGATACATCTTTGGCAACCTTGAAACGCATCGCCAAATTTGTACGTATCTCAGCCATGCGGCACAAGCACAGGTGCTGGGTGTGGACTATCGATTGGCCCCAGAACATCCATACCCAGCAGCACTAGACGATGCGCTTGGTTGGTATCGCACATTGCTTCAACAAGTACCCGCTCAACATTTGATACTGGCTGGCGACTCTGCGGGCGGGGGACTGGTTCTTGCATGTCTTCAAGCTGCCAAACAGGAAAACCTACCCATGCCAGCTGGGGTGGTTCTGTTTTCGCCTTGGGTCGATTTGACATGCAGTGGCGACACCTATCAAACATTGGCAGATGTTGATGTGATGTTTCACCCCGACAGTCTCAAACAAGCGGCAGCAATGTATTTAAACGGACATACAACCACTGACCCCAGAGCTTCCCCTTTGTTTGGGAATTTCAGTGGTTTACCTCCCATGCTTATTTTCGCAAGTCATCATGAGTTACTGCTCTCTGATGCAATGCGCCTGCATGAAAAAGCCATCGCCAACGGTATTGGTTCGACACTTCATCTTGAAAAACATTTGCCCCATGTTTGGCCGACCATGGTCATGCTGCCAGAGGCACGAAAGAGTCTTCGCATGGCAGCAAATTTCATTTCGACTCTCATCAGGGGGTAAATCATGCAAACCATTCATACGCTGCGACAGCTCTTACTTTATGCAGCAACCATGATGTCCATCAGCCTTTGCGGTGGATTTGCACAAGCGCAGGCAACACCCGAGGGCGTATGGAAAACCCAGCTCGATCAAAAAGATCGGGCGCTGGTTCGAATCAGCAATGACAACGGCATTTACGTTGGCACGATCGAAAGAATTTTAGATACGTCCATCAAAAAAGATGCCGTGTGCGAAGCCTGCATGGATGAGCGAAAAGGCAAGCCACTTGTTGGCATGAACATCATCAAAAGCGTTCGTGAAAGCAGGAAAGAAAAAATGGTTTGGGAAGGCGGCGAAATTCTAGACCCCAACAATGGGAAGACCTACAAAATCAAATTGACCTTGACGAGTGAAGGCAAGGTGTTATTGGTGCGTGCATTTGCAAGCACCCCACTGCTGGGTAAAACCCAACATTGGGTGCGAATGGAATGAGTACTCCAAATTTTTTTCAAGGAAAGTCTGTCGTCATCACAGGGGCTGCATCCGGCATTGGTGAGGCGCTGAGCTATGCCTTCGCTCAACAAGGTGCTCGTCTTTTATTGGCTGACAAAGATGCTGATCGACTGACCAAGCTGGCTGAGTCGCTGCGTTCGCAAGGCGTGGTGTGTATTACCCAAGTGTGCGATGTTGCACTTGCGTATTCCGTACAAAATTTAGCAGAGACTGCAGAAATGAAACTTGGCGGAACCGACATCCTTATCAACAATGCCGGTGTGGCGCTCATCGACACGGTGGAACACCTCTCTCTTGAGGATGCGCAGTGGTTGATGGGCATCAACTTCTGGGGTGTCGTCTATGGCTGCAAATTTTTCGCCCCACACATGCGAATGCGCTCAGGCTCAGTCATCGTTAATTTATCCAGCATCTTTGCGATGTTGTCACTGCCAACGCAGTCTATTTACAACGCAAGCAAAGCAGCAGTTCGCGCATTTTCAGATTCGCTGCGCATCGAGTTAGGAGCAGGCTCAAAACGCGCCCATGGGCTATACCCAGTCGGCGTGCTTTGCGTACATCCGGGCGGAATTCGTACGCGCCTTGTTGACCAGGCCAGAATGGGCGATATCAGCAGCATGGCACACACATCGCAAGCCCTCAAGTTGCAGTTTTCGCAAATCGCACGCACCAGTGCCGAGCGCGCTGCAGAAGAAATTCTGAATGCCATTGTTGACAGAAGAAAGCGCATTCTGATTGGCACTGACGCCAAATTCGGCGACTTGCTCTACAGACTTTTCCCAACGCATGCCTCAGATTGGTTTTTTCGAATGGGTCAATCGCTCAGACAGCGCTTTGGGCAACGTGAGGTTGGGAGAAGTGTGGGTCAATCAGATAAAGACAAATGATTCTCTTGAGATACGCGCTCAACTGGGGAGTGTTGACAGGACGGCTAAGAGCTTGGTGACTTCCGACGATGCTCAAGTAAAACAAGGAAGCCAGCTCGCCGGCTTTTTGCGGATCATTTGTGAGTCGTAAAAACTTATGCTGAAACAAGTTCATGCGCGCTTTGTCCACCTCCGCCAACTGTTCAGCAACCCTTGCATCCCTGCGACCCAATCCGCGCAAAGCCAATTCAAAACGCATATTGATGAGGTCTTTACCGGCATGCTGAAGCGCAACATCTAGCAAACGAACCAAATCCTCTAGTGGGTCTGCAAGTGAATCATGGTTTAACTTGTTTTGGTGAATCAGGTCTAACTCCCTGTCTCGCCAACGCATGAGCAAAGAGGAGATGAGCTCGGCATGGTCTGTGAAGTGCCAATAAAAGCTCCCACGTGTCACACCTAGGGTGTGTGCCAGCAACTGCACCCTGGCTTTCTCGAAGCCGCCCTCTACAACAGCGTGAAAAGCGGCGTCTAGCCAGCTTTCTGGCGTCAACCTTGTCGTTTTAGTTGGCGATTTCAAAAGAATTCTCCTTGTTGAACAGATAAATCATTGCTTAATTTTCACCTATTAAGCGTATTCCCTAGTACTTTTGTATTGTTTTATAGATACATTTTAATTACTCAATACACATATGTATTGAATGATGAAGATGAATCTTCCAAGCAACAAATTTGTTGATGTTCTTAACAAGGGGTACCCAAATGCATGACGGAAATATTGATAGGCGTCTATCCAAAGCCTCTCCACTCCTCTTAACAAGCTTGGTTTTACTCACAACAAGCATGACACTCCACGCCAGCGAAAACTTTCGTACGCGACAGTCAGCCGTTGGATCATTTGGCGGCGATATTGCCGTCACTGCAGACAAACCGGGCACATTTGGAACTTTGTCTGTGACCACTATTCAAATTAAAAGCGTCAAGGATGGGAATGGCGAAGATCTTCGCTCCCCCACCACGGTGGCAAACCTCCCCAGCCCCGCACCAGCAGGTGCAAAACTCAACTTCAGTTCGACGACGCCCATCAATTTTCAACAGACTCAAAATCAAATCAATGTTTTGGCTGGATATTTAAGCGAAAACTCCTATTACGGGGGACGGGTTGCAGTGGCGATCAATGTGCCACTCATTTCGCTGAGTCGTACCGTTTCTATGACGCCTCCCACGGGGTCATTGGTGTTGGCGAATGGAATCAATGCAGGACCTAACGTAGCGTTAACAAATGCGGTCGTGAATAACTTCACAACTGTCAATAACCACGATGTCACAGGTGTAGGTGACACTGAGCTTTCCACTGTCTGGATTCGTCACCAAGACCGCATGAAGATTGCAGCAGGTGTGTCTATCTATTTACCCACTGGCGACTACGACAAAAACAGGGGGCCAAATCCTGGCTTTGGAGATTTCTACACCATCAGGCCTGGCGTAGCGGTCACTTATGCATTGAATCCTGATCAAAGCTCGGGGGGGTGGGATGCAGGGGTGACTTTGGCTGGACGTCTGTCATACGGGATGAACACCAAGAACAAAGAAACAAACTATACAAGTGGTGATTTTGTGTATGTTGAACTTGCTGCGGCCAAGGTTTCTGGTAATTGGTCTTACGGAACCAACCTTCTCACCATTCAGCAAGTGACCAGTGATACGGGCTTGGTTTCTAGTAACAACTGCCTACAAGGGGTAGATGCCAATGGTTGCCGATTTAAAACGAATGGCATTGGTCCGTTCGTAGCCTATAAATTTCCAAACAAAGAATCAGGCTTTAACCTGTCATACAACCAAAACTTTGGCGGCGTCAATGCACTGGTCGTCAAAGCAGTTCAAGCTCGATTTGTAAAGGCTTGGTGAAATGCGAGTTGTGCTTTTTTCGGTCATCAAGCTCACTTGCTTGATGATTTACGCAACAGCGCTTGCAAGCCTGTTCGGCTGGGTGCTTGTCAATGAAATGGGCACAACACTGCAACGCATTGCAATAGCCATGCTTTGTATTCATTTGTTTGAAATACTCATTTCCATGAATAAGCTCAAGCAACAACCGGGCAACATATGGCGCCATGTTGCTCTGACATTCTTGTTTGGAGTGCTTCACTTGAAATCACTCAAGAGCACCAACCAGATCGTCGCTCAAGAAATTTAAATATCAGTGAATTTTTAAAACCGGCTTTGAATGAGCCACAAAAAATGCATTTAAGAACGCCATTTATTGTGCTTGCGTGCCTACTGTTTTCACAGTTGCATGCAGAAAATGCACGACGTCCAAACATTGTGGTTCTGATTGCCGACGACTGGGGTTTTAGCGATGTTGGTGCTTATGGCGGAGAAATTTCAACACCCACCTTGAATGGATTGGCAAGGCACGGGCAAAAATTTTCAAACTTTCATGTCAGCGCATCCTGCTCACCCACGAGAGCCATGCTGCTAACTGGTGTAGACAATCACCGAAACGGTGTGGGCAACATGCGCGAAACCATTCCACAAGAGCATTTAGGCAAGTCGGGTTATCTCACGGTTTTGAATCAAAACGTGGTGACGGTGTCATCGCTTTTGAAAGATGGCGGCTATCACACCTATGCTGTAGGTAAATGGCACGTTGGGCAAGAAGCTCATAACCTACCCAATCAAAGAGGATTTGAACGGTCGCTGGTTCAAGGAGACAGCGGCTCGGACAATTGGGAGACGAGCAAACGCTATCTGGACCTGACAGAAAAAGTGAATTGGTATGAAGATGGAAAAGAGGCAGTTATGCCTTCCGAATACTACTCTTCAGAATACTTTGTCGATAAAGCGATTGAATACATCAATAGCGGTGTAGGGGATAAAAAACCTTTTTTTGCATATGTGGCTTTTCAAGCGAACCACATTCCAATACAAGCACCGCGTGAATTCATTCAGGGCTACCAAGGGCGATACAAAGATGGCTGGGAAGCGCTGCGCCTCTCGCGTCAGAAGAGCGCGATAGAACAGGGCATGGTTCCCCGAGATTCGCCAATGGTCAAGATGAGCACCACGCTCGACTGGAACAAATTGAGCCAAAAAGAGAAAGACTACCAGTCACGCCGAATGGAGGTCTACGCGGGCATGGCGGAGGCGATGGATCATCACATCGGTCGACTGGTGAGCCATTTGAAAAAAGTGGGGCAATTCGACAACACTGTCTTTGTTTTCCTATCTGACAACGGCGCTGAGGCGTCTGACCCCTATGCCACATTGAGCGGTAGTTTGTGGCTCGCCACCCAATACAACAAAGACATCGATCGACTGGGCGCCAAAGGTGCCTACAGCCTGCTAGGACCAAGCTGGGCCAGTGCCGCAGCATCGCCGCTCAGCACGTATAAGTTTTACGCAGGAGAAGGTGGCATACGTGTACCACTGATCATTTCAGGCGTTAAGGGCATGCAACAAAACAAAGTACAGCCAAGTTTTGCGCACGTCAAAGACATTGCACCAACGCTGCTGACGTTGGCGCAAATTCCGTTACCTCAAAACACCTATCACGGTCAAAAAATTGAAAACATGACAGGACTAAACCTGTTACCTGTTCTTTTAGGGAAATCATCACGCACACATCCCGAGGGTGAATCTATCGGCTATGAGTTGTCAGGGAACCAAGCTGTTTTTAGGGGTGATTTGAAGCTGGTTAAAAACTTACCACCGGTAGGTGATGGGCAGTGGCACCTTTTTGACATAGCCAAGGATCCTGGAGAAACGAAAGATTTGCAGACCCTGCTTCCACGCGACTTCGAATTATTGCAAAAAGAATATGAACGCTACGCACTTGCCAACGATGTGCAACCTATGCCCAAAGGATACGAGCCTATCAATCAGATTGTGAAGAATGCGTTGATCAACGTTTATGTGCCACGCTTTCAGCTTCCTGTGATTGTTTTTTTAACGCTGACAACTTGTCTATGGGGCGTGATTTGGTTGAGAAAACGCAAATCAAAAATTTCAAATCAACAGGACATTCATGACCACAGAACACTTTGACGTTCTCATCGTGGGCGCCGGATTATCCGGCATTGGTGCAGCAGTTCATCTGTCGAAGCGCTGCCCCCAGAAAAGTTTCACGATTCTCGAAGGCAGAAAAACATTGGGGGGCACTTGGGATCTGTTTCGATATCCTGGCGTGCGATCTGATTCGGACATGCACACGCTGGGTTACGTTTTCAGACCTTGGACGAAATCAAAGGCAATTGCTGATGGTGCATCGATACGCGAATACATTGATGCAACTGCACATCAAAACCAAATTGCCCAACACATTAAATATCAGCACAAAGTCAAGAGTGCAGACTGGTGCAGTCAAACTGCGCTTTGGACTGTAAAAGTGGTCGTTGGAGATGCGCAAGCGCACAAACTGATCACCTGCAAATTCTTTTTCTTTTGTGGCGGCTACTACAACTACGAAAAAGGTTATACCCCGACATTTGAAGGCATTGATCAGTTCACTGGCAGGGTGATTCATCCTCAACAATGGCCAGCCGAATTTGATTACAACAACAAGCGAGTGGTCATCATCGGCAGTGGCGCGACGGCCATCACCCTTGTTCCCTCGATGAGCGATCAAGCATCGCATGTAACGATGCTGCAACGTTCACCTACGTATTTGATGTCACGTCCTGACGAAGATAAATTAGCCAATGTATTGAACCGTTTTTTACCTATCAAATTGGCTTATGCGCTGACACGCTGGAAAAATGTATTTCTAGGCCACTTCTTTTACAACCTTTCGCGAAAGAACCCTCAGCGCATTAGGAAATTGCTGTTACGTGGGGTACGAAACGCATTGGGATCCAATTTTGACATTGAGAAAGATTTCACACCTCATTACCAACCCTGGGATCAGCGCTTGTGCCTGATTCCAAATGCAGATTTTTTCAAAGCACTGCGCAGTGGAAAAGCATCTGTTTTGACTGATGAGATTACAAACTTTACGCAAACGGGTATTGCGCTCAAATCTGGTAAACACATTGATGCCGATGTCATCGTGACGGCGACTGGGCTCGATCTGATAGCACTCGGCGGTATAGCCTTCACTGTGGATGGCAAAGCTGTCGTTTTGAATCAATCATTGATTTACAAAGGCATGATGCTTTCGGACGTTCCCAACCTTGCTTTTGTCATGGGGTACACCAATGCTTCGTGGACCTTAAAGGCAGATCTTACAAGCGAGTACATCTGCCGCTTACTCAACACGATGACGCAAATCAATGCCCAACAATGCACACCGAGAGTAAAAGATGCGGATGTGGTAGCAGAAGACTGGATCAACTTTAGCTCTGGTTACGTTCAACGTTCGCTCGATAAATTTCCCAAGCAAGGCAACAAAAAGCCATGGCGTTTGAACTTTAGCTATGCAAGAGACATCTTGACTTTGCGATGGGGGAAAGTAATTGACGGCTCGATGGAATTTTCCAGTCCCGAATCGTCCAAATGAGAACCCTATGACTTATAAAAAAATCATGAAGATCATTTTCTTCGTATTGCTCTTCTTTGCTTCTTTGGCAGTTGTTTTTCAATCAAAGCTTGGTTTTGGTTTGGCTCAGCAAATGGCAAATCGCCGTATGTCATTCGACCAAATGAACCATTTGACAGATGGTTTACACGTTGGGCTGTGTGGTGCAGGCTCTCCTTTGCCAGATGATCGTCGCATGGGTGCATGCACGCTAGTGGTTGCTGGCAAGCGGTTGTTTGTTTTTGACACTGGCAATGGCGCCTCGCGCAACATTGGAAAAATGGGTTTTGTGCAGGGTCAAATCGAAGCGATCTTTCTAACGCACTTTCATTCAGATCACATCGATGGGCTGGGTGAGCTTTTGATGCAGCGCTGGGTTTCTGGCGGTAACAAATCGCCTGTTTCTATTTTTGGTCCGCCCGGTGTCGTTCAAGTTGTCAAGGGATTCACGACGGCCTATGCACAAGATGCCATTTACCGTGTCGCGCACCATGGTGAATCAACCCTTCCGAAGAGCGGATTTGGCGGTCTACCCAAAACTTTTACCCCACCAGAGAACGGGCATGTGGTTCTGATCAATGACGATGATTTAAAAATCATTGCTTTCAATGTTGATCACGCGCCTGTTCATCCTGCAGTTGGGTATGCGATTGAATACAAAGGGCGCAAAGTTGTCATCAGCGGTGACACGCGAAAATCTTTGAGCGTCATCCATGAGGCGCGTGATTCTGATGTGCTCATACACGAGGCCATGAATCGCGATATGGTCAAGCTTCTTGAAAATGCTGCGCAAACGGCAAATCGACCTAATGTAAAAAAACTGATGGCAGATATCGTTGATTACCATGCTTCGCCAGATGAGGCAGCAGAGGTTGCCAAATTGGCCAAAGTGAAGTTCTTATTGCTCAATCACATAGCACCTCCTTTACCTAGCTTTTTGTTAGAAAAAAGCTTCTTAGGCAATGCATCAAAAATTTACGATGGCACCATCAAAATTGGCATCGATGGCGACTTTATTTCACTGCCAAGCCATCAAAAAAAGATTGAAGTCAGCCATCGTTTTCAGTGATGTCCAAATCATATACAAATGACCTACCCAGTCCCATTTCTTCGCACACCAGACGAGCGTTTTCTCAATCTACCTGATTTTCCATTTGAGCCCCAATACACACTCATCGACGGATTACGAATCGCCCATATTGACGAAGGTCCACGCGATGCGCCAACGGTGTTATTGATGCACGGCGAACCGACATGGTCATTTCTTTACAGAAAAATGATTCCCGTTTTGGTCAACGCTGGCTATCGTGTTTTAGCCCCTGATTTGATTGGGTTTGGACGCTCTGACAAACCGACACGTTCGCAAGACTACACCTACTCAAACCATGTGAAATGGATGTCGGCTTGGTTAAAGGTCAATGATTTTCAAAACATCACACTTTTTTGCCAAGATTGGGGCTCTCTTATTGGGTTACGCATGGTCACTGTGCATCGCCATCGTTTCGATGCGATTGTTTTGGCAAATGGTGGCCTACCAACTGGCACGACGGCCGTACCCATCGCATTCAAAATTTGGCAAGCTTTTGCAAGGTTTAGCCCTTGGTTTCCTATCGGACGCATTGTCAAAACAGGCTGTCATCACGGGCTGTCCAAGCAAGAAGTCAAGGCCTACGATGCGCCCTACCCATCTAAGCACTTTTGTGTTGGTGCACGCGCCTTTCCCTTGCTTGTCCCCACCACGCCAGACGATCCTGAGCGGATAAACAATGAAAAGGCTTGGGCGTTTTTTAAAAAATGGCACAAGCCGTTTCTGACCCTATTCAGCAACCGTGACCCTGTCACCAAAGGAGGCGAACGACCTTGGCAAGAATTGGTTCCTGGCGCGCAAGGCCAAGCCCATGCAACCATTCGCAGTGCTGGGCATTTTTTACAAGAAGACAAGGGCGTGGAAGTTGCAAATGCGTTAGTGAGCTTTATGCGACAGTCTGCCAAGACTCATAAAGCTCAAACGATCTAGTTGCATGCAGGCAGTCCCCAAGGTGCAGCTTGGCCGTGATCATTTGTGGTACGTTAAGATCTTATAGATTTTTACGTTTTTTCGCGCATGTACTTAGAACCCCAACTGATCATTGAACTCGCCGTGCTCGGCATTTGCACAGGCTTTTTAGCGGGCTTACTGGGCATTGGTGGCGGCATGGTGATGGTGCCTTTCTTGACCATCATGTTGTCGCATCGCGATGTGCCCGCTGACTTGGGCGTGAAGATGGCGATTGCCACTTCCATGGCCACCATCATCTTCACATCCATCTCGAGTGTGCGTGCGCATCACAAACGCGGTGCGGTGCGCTGGGACTTGGTCAAAGGCTTGGCCCCCGGCATTGTGTTGGGCAGTTTGATCAGCAGCTTGGGTGTGTTTGCAATGTTGAAGGGCGCTTACCTGGCCATCTTCTTTGGTTTGTTTGTAGGTTTTTCTGCCACGCAAATGTTTCTGGACAAAAAACCTGCACCTTCACGCCAAGTACCTGGCACTGCAGGTCTGGTAGGTGCAGGTAGCGCTATTGGTTTTCTGTCTGGCTTGGTAGGCGCAGGTGGTGGCTTCATCAGCGTGCCATTCATGGCCTGGTGCAATGTGGCGATTCACAACGCAGTGGCCACGAGTGCCGCTTTGGGCTTTCCGATTGCAGTGGCCAATGTGGCTGGCTACATCATCAGCGGCATGTCGGTGGAAGGTTTGCCCGAGGGTGCGTTTGGCTACATCTGGGTGCCCGGCTTGGTGGTGATTGCTGCTTGCAGTGTGTTCACAGCACCGCTAGGCGCAAAAGCCGCACACAAATTGCCTGTGAAAAAACTCAAACGTATTTTTGGCAGCGTGTTGTATGTGCTCGCGGCTTATATGTTTTACAAAGGCCTGAGCAGCTGAGTTCAGCGCGTCGATGAATCACCAGGAATTTTGTCAATTTTCTGGTTGGTTTCTTCAATTTCAATGTGAATCAGTCGACGCAACTCGACAAGGGCTTCGTGGTGTGTTTCAAAGTTTTGCAACATCACGAAGGTATTGGGGTCATAGGTACACATCACTTCGTGCGATACAGCCTCATAACGATTGTGTCGCTCTATCACATACCAAGTGTTTTCAAAATTCATAGGTCGCCCCTGCTTTGGGTTCATTCACTTGCCAGCAAATTGAAATTCTTGAAGGCCTTCATCAACGCTTCACGACCGTCCTTGCTGATGCGCATGAGCGGCGGTCGAACCCATTCCCATTCGGTTTGACGGTAATGCATCGACAAAAAGAGCTTCAGTGATGCCACCAAGGGCTGCTCGCCCATGATGGTTCGCAACTCGGTCACGCGATCGTCTGGGCTTTTGATTTTCATGCCGCTGATTTTGGTGGTTTGCACTGGCAAATCATTCGCAAGGATGTGTTTGATCACCACCGGCATCAAATTGGCCATGGCAGACAAAGTCACTGTGGGCTTCAACACCAACAAATTGGCTTCGTTGGTTGGTGCCACGATCAGCTGAGACCCAAAAGATCGCATCAAATCGAGCGTGTGCGAAGGATGCACATCTTGGTCAACAATGCCCGTCACCGCGAATGGAAATTGGCGACGCAATTCTGCAAGGGTAGCTTCAGCCACATCGGCACGAAACACACCGCCGAGTTGATGGAAGTACAACTGCCAATGCGGCAAATTGACCTGCCCAATCAGTTGCTGATAAAAAGCCAACATGGCGCTTTGCCCAATGGGTTGGTAGTGCAAAGGTGGTGCCACCAAAAATCTACGCACGCCAAGCGCATGGGCACTCTTGATCAGATGCACCGCGTCTGCAATCGCGGT
>JACCDN010828279.1_pt1 | contig 12981 bp, 12 predicted proteins | sample 7441691 | NCBI WGS metagenome assembly JACCDN01 (sample SAMN15323439, study PRJNA562643) | freshwater metagenome | isolation source: river surface water | place: USA:Blue River Watershed | collected 2017-08-16 | reverse complement strand
CGGATCTATAGGGCAATGCACCACATCGATATGACTATCATGCAAATGATACAGTTTCCTGACTTGGTCAGCAGTATCGATACTATTCGTATAGATCTGATCGTATGATCTGCGTGCACCATCTCGACGACGCAGTCTCGGTGTGACTCGTTCATAGAGCCAGCGTTTCCATCCATGGAAGCTCTGCACATACTGCTCATAGAGCGTCCAGATATAATGCATAGGTTGATGGAAATAGATCGTCGTTGAGATACCCAGAGGACGAGTGATATTCTTCGCTACTGCAAAAGAGCTAACCATGATATGCATATCATGACTATGGATATGATCATGATGACGGAGATGACGAACCTGACGAGCAAGTTTACGACTCAATATTCTCATGAGCCATGGATAGATGACGAAGAGATTACGATAGTCGAGTAATGATCAGAGAATAGGTGGCTTGACACGATCAGCTCGTGCGAAGATACGATTGATCCGACATGGCATCGCTGTGATGATAGGGATAACTCTCTCCACCATCTTATCAGTCAGAGGATCTTTTTGATATGTAGTCAAAAAAGGTCTATCAGAGTAGAGTGTATAGATAGATTGATGGTGCGAATCGTCTTTTGATAGCAAACGTTCGAGGACATTGAGTGCCCCTCCTGGCTTGATCCGACAGTGGACAAAAAAGGTTGTATGTGTCATGGTTATGAGGGTATTGATTTATCATCTCCTTTTCAATAGATTTACACAGTATCACACATTACTATCATACATCATCCCCATGCATATCACCCTCTGATCACATACACTCTCTGGCTACTACAATCTTCCTCCTGAAGACTGTATCCAGCATACGACGAAAAATAAGCAATGAATCATCAGTGATAATGGAGCTCTCGTTGTCGATACGGGTGAGTTTACCGGTCGTTCACCGAAAGATAAATATATCGTCCTCGATGAGCTCACGAGAGATACTGTATGCCGAAATGACATCAATCAGTCTTTCGATACTAACGCATTCGATCTCCTCCATGATCGTATGATCCATTATCTCGCCGACAAAGAAATATATGTGCGTGATGTCGCCGCATGTCATGATGATCATTACCAGATCACAATCCGTAGTATCTGTGAATATCCTCGATCAGATCTCTTTGTGTATAATATGTTTATTGCACGCAATACAAAAGAAGAATCTACTCCGACACGGACGATCATCTGTGCTCCATGATTTCATGCCAATCCCGAGAGAGATAGTACTCGTCAGCATAACTTCACGATTATTAATATGAGTAAAAAAATTATCCTCATAGGCTGAAGCGGATATACCGGTGAGATCAAGAAAGCGGTCTTTACGGTCATGAAATTCATCTTACCTCACGATCATCACACCCTCTCCATGCACTGTGCAGCGAATAAGGGAAGAGATGAAGATACTGCACTCTTCTTCGGGCTCTCGGGGACAGGCAAGACGACGCTCTCTGCAGATCCTGATCGTAGCCTCATCGGTGACGATGAGCATGGTCGGAGCCATGACGGGATCTTCAATATCGAATGAGGATGCTATGCCAAATGTCTCGGTCTCCGTGAGGAGTCAGAGCCACATATTTTCCATGCTATCAGATCATGAGCTCTCGTAGAGAATGTTCGTTTTTATCCAGATACTAAAACGATCAATTTCGCTGATGACACGACAACAGAAAATACCCGTGCTTCCTACCCTCTCTCTTTTATCGAGAATGCTGCATCACCTGCCAGAGGCGATAGACCGAAGCATATCTTCTTCCTCAGCTGTGATGCCTGCGGTATCCTACCACCGATTGCGAGACTAACGAGAGAGCAAGCGATGTACTACTATCTCTCGGGTTATACTGCGAAGGTCGCAGCGACTGAGATGGGCATCATCGAACCGACAGTCACTTTCTCTGCCTGCTTCGGTGCAGCATTTCTCCCTCTCCATCCGACGATCTATGCCGATCTCCTAGGAGAGAAATTACAACAAGGAAAAATAACTGTCCGACTGGTCAATACTGGATGGATCGGATGACCCTATGGGATCGGTGATCGTATATCTCTCATCTCTACTCGTCGCCTCATCCATGCAGCACTGGATGGTGAACTCGACACAGTCGAGTATACGACGCTTCCTCTCTTCGATCTCTCGATACCGACTAGCTGTCCTGATATGCTAAGTACTATACTCGATCCTCGCCAGACATGGTGAGATGCCGATGCTTACGATCATGCTGCGAGACAACTAGCAAAGAATTTTAGAGAGAATTTCGAGCAATATCATGAGTATTGTTCTCCAGAGGTGAGCAATGCCTGACCAAAAAAAGATTAATACTTGTTTTCCGCAAGCATCGTCCATATAAAGTATATGTCTTTATCTCTCATTGACCAAATGCCATATACATTCACCATCTCCGACGTCATCTCTCTTGGTCGATCTCGTACCAAGAAGTATTTTTGGACGATCATGCTCTTGGGTGGGATAGCATATCTCCCAAACTTGCTATGATCAACAATAAATACCTACCTATCGCCGATCGACGACAATACAGCAATCATGACTCCCTTTGAACAGGGAGAGAAAGTTGGTTTCGCCACAGGCATGATGATCATACCGACCATACTTGGCATACGATTATTTATCGGACTAACTAAATCGTTTATCATGATAGTCGAAGACAGAAAACCTACAACAGGCGATCTTTTCGTGCCAGGGAAATATATACTTCGCTACTTAGCGTTAAAAATCATCACATATCCTCTTATACTCATATGATTATTCTTCTTTGTTGTCCCGTGAATTTACATCAGCATAAGATTAATCTTAGTAAATTTTTATATAGCTGAATGATATACAGCCATAGATTCAATCAAGGCTAGTCGATATACGACAAAGTGAAACGAATGAAAACTACTATGATTCTGATTTGTTGCCATGGGGACAATAATACTTGGATTCCTTGCTTTGGTCTTGGGCCTTCTCCATGCTATACCAGTCGTTGCTATAGCATATTCCGCCATCTATCTGACACTCAAGAAAAATCTCCCACCAGATATCCAACCTATAACTATCGATACCAAAACAATAAGCTCCATAGAAGCACAGATGATGAATGCATAAAGATCCTCTTCATTTCTCTCCCTCATGACAAACTGTCTCATGAGGGTTTTTTACTATTTTCCCTTTGCATCTCTACCCCAAAAACAGTACTATAGTGAACACTATTCGCTTTATTATCTTCGCTTTCGCTCTCTGTGGAACTCAGTGCTATGATCATATCTCTCGTCACCAATCCTCTCCTCGATGCGGATATCCTTCGTGATGCGAAGAAAAACTATAGCAAAGTAAACAAAATATCCTGACTCCCCAGCAATATGCAGATGCTCAAGACCTATCGTGACCTCCTCGATGCATGAGAGATCAGTCAGCATAAAGTCTTTGAGCAAATGCTCAAAAAAAGAGGCATCAGATCACAGTCGGGTATCGTCTCCGTCCAAGTCTTGACGAAGCCATTTCGATGTCCGGGCAAATGTATCTTCTGCCCCAATGACTTCACGATGCCCAAGAGCTATATCAACACCGAACCTGGTGCTATGAGAGCCTTGCTCAACAACTTCGACCCTATCAAACAAGTCTACAACAGACTCCTCTCCCTCACACTGACTGGTCACGAGACCGATAAGATCGAGATGATCGTCCTATGAGGCACCCGAGATGTCTATCCTGACGACTACAAGATCCAGTTTGTAAAATGACTCTACGATGCCTGTAATACTTTTCCTGAATTTTACAAGCGTGTCAATCTGACCATCCGTGGCACGAAATCTCTCTACTCGATAGAAGATGAGGAAACTGAAAGCAAAGGTGAAGAGAGTATACAATCACTCGTCTCCTCGACGGATGTCTCACAGTACGACTACCCTGAGACCATCGAAGAATCTATCCTTCGCAATGAGACAGCATGACAAAGAATTATAGGTCTGACCGTCGAAACGAGACCCGAGTATGTCACGCATGAGAACTGCCAACTACGAAGAAGGCTCGGTGTCACGAGGCTCGAGATCGGTATCCAATCGACCAATGATGAAGTCCTCACGATGAACAAGAGATGACATAGCGTCGAGCAATGCCGTCAGGCTCTGCATCGCCTGAGACAGTATGGATTTAAGTTTTCGATCCATATCATGCCAGGACTCTATGGCTCTGATCCGGGGAAGGATCTCCAGACATTCAAGGATATCTACAGCGATCCATGGTTCAAACCTGATGAGATTAAGTTCTATCCGACCTCCGTCATACCCAATACAGAACTCTACGAACTCTATCTCGCTGGTACATATAAACCTATCGAAAGCTCAGCCATCAAAGAAATCATCACGACGACCTTTCGTGATATCATCCCACCCTACACTCGTATCAAGCGTCTCATCAGAGATATCCCTTCTACCGAGATTATCGCTGGCTCTTCTGTCACCAATCTCGCACAGCTTATGCATGAGTGACTCTATAAGCAGCGGAGAAATACCGATATAGCCAAGTGATTATACCAAAGACTTTTTGCTGATTATACACAATACAAGTCACTCGATGACTATCTCCAAGATCCATCGATCACCACACAAGCGATACATACAATCATCATCGGAGATACTATACCCGATCTCGAGTCAGATAGAGCCTTTGTCTCACTCGATACACGCAGTAGAGAGATTAGACATGAAAAAATACATCTCTCTGACACGATGACCGTCATCCGTCATTACGAAAGTTCCGTCGGAGATGAGTATTTCATCAGTATCGAGACCGCACAGGGATATCTCTATGGCTTCACGAGACTCCTACTACCGAAAGAAGGTGAGACGATCGACTATCCATGATTGGGGAAATCAACCGCCCTCATTCGTGAACTCCATGTCTACGGCCAAGTAGCCGGACTTAGCTCGGTGGAGTGAGAAAGCAGGAAAACGCAACACACCGGCGTCGGGAAATCAGTGATGGCTATAGCCGAAAAGATCGCTTCATATACTGACTATCAGAGACTCAGCGTCATCGCTGGCATTGGTGTCAGAGACTATTATCGCAAACTTAGCTATATACTCGAGTGAACCTATATGGTTAAAGAGTTAAGAATGTAGAATTAAAAAATTCACAATTCATAATGAGCAATTCACAATTACTTTACAAACCTTATAACTTTATGAACCTTATAACTTCTAGTGACGACGAATCATCTCTCCTCGTGCAATCATATTACTCAAACAATAGCTATCATGGTCAGCTAGAGAATTCTGATGTGTCAGCGACGCAGGGTAATAGTATCTGTGGCGACAGTATCACCGTCTATCTACAGGTAGAGGACGAGAAAGTAACTGACTATCGCTATGATGGTGAAGCATCACCCATCACTGCTGCTGCTGCGGCATTTCTTGGAGAGTTTATAATCGGAGAACAAATAAAAACCATCCTGACATGGGATGGTGCATGGATCAAGAACGAAGGTTTTGAAGTCAGTCACAAGAGACGTAGATCATCTATCTCTGCCCTCCTCGCTGCGAAGAACGCTCTCCATCAGTATCTGCAGGATGGAATACAAGAAGGATATGAAGAGTTGTTGTAGAAGATTTATTTCTCACTCGTTTGAAGAGATGCATTATCGGCTTTTTCTTCTCTTTTTTGTAATGCCAATTGAATAGGATAGGTCTTTACGATAGATGGATTCAGTCGATCTGCTGGCAACATTTTCTCTCATTCTTTCAATGTCAAAATATCAATATCGTTAGCTCTATCGAACTTCGTTTCAATAACTACATTATTGTGAACCACTCCTTCTCAATCAATATATGTTCATGTAAATGGTTCGAAACCATGAGTAAATAAACCTTTTAATTGTATTTGTTGAATAGGTCTCGACATTGAGTTAGTAATATATTTCAATTCTCATGATACCCCATTAGGTATTCCATTTTCCCATTGCCCAACATAAGTACTACCATTGGGCCATGTATATGTTCATTCTCATTCGATCCTATAATTCAATAATTCATCGATCTTAGTGACTACAATCTGACCTTCATAGAAGCCACCGTCAGGAGCAAAGTACTTTCCATACGATTGAGCAGTCGAAACTTCTTTCGATTCACCTTTATGTAATCAAGGAGTATGAATAGTATTGAATTTAATATTATTGCTAGGAACAGCATACATACCGTCTCCTACACAACCCTTCAACATCTCATCATACACAGAGATGGAATAGATCGTACTACCTGTTGATTTTTTTTCCTGTTCTTGTTTCTGTTTCAAGAGAGTTAGTATCTTTTCATAAGTAATAGCAGAGTCTCCTTGCACTGATGGTTCCAATGATACTATCAAAGATGACAATGTATTAAGGTATGTATTTAAAGCACCAGGGAATACTGTTGGATTATTTCAATTTAATGAATTTATTTGTGCAATACACTTTTCTTGACTACTACAAAGCAATAATCAGACAATCATCATATACTTATAAGAAATAGCATCTTCAGAGAATATCGCATCTATTTTAGCAAAAGTTTTTTGTATATTGGCATATAAAGAAGATATCTTATCCAAAGGTAACATAGCACCTAGGAGAGGAATAGTTTTGAAAGCATTGAGATTCTTTTCTAGATCAGTAGGTTCACCCTCTACTCACACCCTCAGCTCCTGCAACTCCTGCGAAAAGTCACTCTCAGGGAGAGTTATGTTTTCGGAATGATTTGTATAGATTTCTACCATCGTCGACACAAAAATAAAACTACTATTTCATATAACTTATATTATCTGCTGCTTTTTGGAAGAATTTTAGTAAGAGTTGTTTATCTTCTTCTGGAGCTTGAGAATCAGAAAGAACTTTGAGATCACTTATTCATGCTAAAAAAGCATCTTTATTTTTCTCAATCACTACTGATTTTTTAGACTCTTTATTATTTCCTAGCTTGTATCATATATCTATAATATACTTATCGGGGTCTTGGGAGCCAGAACCCAAAGTAAAGTAAATATATCTATCTTTATTACTATCAATATAGTCCATAGATCATAGCAAGGCAAGACCTTCTTTATTATAGAACGCATTAATAGCCACAATCTCATCAAACTTCTTTCCCAATATCAACCTATCTTTTTCTCGTATTCACATATGACCATTTTCTGGATCTCTACCCTTACCGTGTTTGAGTTGTCATGATGCAAAAGATGCAATACCGTCATATCTCCCACTAATAATCATATCTGAAAAGTTTTCCTGTATTAAGGATTTAATCCCTTTATGAGACAAAATCTTAGTATTCATTTGAAGGTTTTCGCCTTCATTATCATTCTTTTTGGATGAGAATACCTTTCTTACCCAGGAATTTATTTGTTTCAATGGTTTATTAGGTTTATTATAATCAGGAAAGGCATCATTAAACTGTCTATGAAAAGTAGCAAAGTCTTCATCATCCACAATAGTAGGATCTAGATTATTTGACTGTGCATCAGCAGTATCAGTATGTGTGAGAGATAGACTACTAAGAAGTTTCTCCTCAGCATCAGCGATCAATGAGACAATATCAATATCAACAACTTTTTGACCATCTATACTTGCATCCCTCATATTATATGATTTCTTGAGAACTCTTATACAATCATCAGTCAAAAGATCTTCAACTACACCATTAAGTTCTCATTGCGTCGGCACAGCAACAGTATCATCTACCATAGCGATTAAACATCTCAATTGCAGAATCTTTCGTTGCTTGCCAGCAAAAACTTGACCATTCGACAAGACCATAGTATTTATATAATCTATCCACTCTGGAGTAAAAGTATCTTTCAAGCGACGTTTATCCAAAGTAGATGACCATAGAATTGTCATCTTATCTAAACTATTCAAGAGCTTGGCACGATCATGATGACGTCATGTATCAGTATTATCATCTAGAATTATCAGATCGTCATCCTCATCGGGCAGTGCAACAGCTTTCAATGATTCCAAATCAGCCAATGAATCATGATAAGTGAGTGTTTTTTCAGTAGACATGAATACAAAGAAGAAAATATAAAACATAAGTCTATGCTACCATTTTTGTCTTATTCTGAGCTCGTTTTCTTACTACTTCATATGGTAGGGTACCTTTGCGATACATCTTGGATCCACTACGATCTATAAATGTCACTGTAATCATTGCAGGATCTACATCTGAATCGAACATATAATTAGAAGATTGTATATTTTGTAGCGTCACAAAGTCATCTATAACATCACTCGACTTTCATGCATGTATACTAGCATTAACTGGCAATCATATATTTTTATTCTCTTGTAAGAGAGATCACAAAGTAGGTCACTTCTTGCGTTCCGCCCACACATCGAGCCAACGGCTAACTCTCTCGTCAGCTCATGTGATTGCTTTGTTGATCGAAAAAGAACGCACACTATCTAAGACACCTCCTAAAGAATTCTTTGTTGTATCAGCCATTTCCTTGACCATTTCTTTTCAACGAGAAAGTATATTTTTAATTCAATTTCACAGACCTTTCCAATCGCCAAGTGCATCAAACAGCGATCATGTTGTGTGATCTACAGTAGTAGTTATTCAAGCATTTCTTTTATTCTTTTCACGATATTTCGCTACAATACCGGCAGAAGATCATCCCGATAATGCCCTTCTCGCAGAACGATTTGTCATCTCAACAAGATAAATATATAAAACACTACTCATTATAGAGAAAAAATCCTCAAAAAGCAAAAAAATGCACCATCAACGACATGATAGTGCAATATAATAGTTAGCGGTATATATTTAATTATTTCCCCATCATCGTCCCCGTATTAGTGATCGTGACCGTATAGAGTCCGAGCTTCTGCACGAGATCGGTGATCGCCTCACGAGCATTCTCCTGGGCAGTCTCGAGGATCTTACTATCGATCGCTTCTTGTTTGACGGCATTGACGGCATCGTTTCTCATCTTTGTCTCGAGCTCCACATTACCTTTGGACAAGATACCGAGCTTACGCTCAAATGGCTTCGTATTCTCCGTCAGATAGACATCGAGTATCTCCGCATCTGGTAAAGTGATAGCGACCAATGTCTCCGTACCGCTCGTCGTCACGACGATATCTCCTGTAGCGATCTTTGTGAGGTCTATCCCTGCATTGACATTCGCTTCGACAGTCATGAGTAATGCATCATTAAAGAATGCTTTTCTGACTGCTTCATCTCGAGTAAATCATGGTATCATGTCCGAGAAGTCTTTTTGTCATTCGATGACTTTCTGGATCGTCATCCTGGCTGTGGCAAGTTGTTGGATACCTTGGAGCTTGGTGATGATAGAGCTATGTGTCTGTGTGATATAGCTATCAGTCTTCGCCTGCTCGAGACGGATATAGCCATAGAAGAGTGCTCCTGCACCGACCACGATACCTATGAGAAAAAGTGTAAGCGTACGCATGAGGATATGGAGAGAAAGTAAAGATATACCTCCATACTACTCTTTCCATCTACAAATACAAGAGAAAAGCTCCCATATAAGGGAGCTTCAACGATAACTATAACGATAAAGTATGTTGTATAAAATATGCCAACTTACAACTGACAAACAGGAACGCATTGCATCGTACACACTTGAGCTTCGGGATTATGTCTACATGCTGATGCACATTCATTAAAGCTACCTTGCATAGCCTGACATGCTCATGCATCGACACCGACACATTCATTATGTATCGATGATCGTTCACCTCACTTCGCTAGACAGAGTGATGCTTGATCAGCATTTGACGAAATCTGTACTATCACATGATCTACAAATGACGCCAACTCAGGAGCCTCTGCTTTGATCGCAGTGAAGTGTACTATCAAAGACTCTTTTTTATCCTCACTATAGTTTTTCTTGATGGATGCGAGAGCTCTTTTGAACTTGAGAGAACTAAACACAGGTCTTCTGACAACAGTGCTAGGCTTGATCGTAGGAGTACTTGCATCTACCTCATAAGTATTGATATTCGTCAATCGTGATTTATAGACCCATCATCTCTCTCCTGATGCTGTCTCGAGTTTGTACCATCCATCAGAATATTCGCTGATAGCAAATGATGTACCCGGCCTGACGATAGACATACGGGCTCACTCTTCCATACAGGGCATACTACGCATATAGACAGCACTCTTTGGCTCGACTGTACCACGCATCGTGACACGAGGCATATAACATCATCCTGCAGATGCAGATTGCTTGAGAACGATAACTCATGCGAGAGCGATCATCACGACGAGAGCAGATATTCACCAGTAACGAAGTTTCATGATATGATAGATAGAAGATAAAAACGACTTGCGTCATTGCGAACGAAGTGAAGCAATCCATAGTAAACAATTTCTAAAACTATAGATTGCTTCGTACCTCGCAATGACGCTCACTAAAAACCCATACTCTGAATTCTTAATTCTACACTCTTAACTATGTATCGTCCAATACTGTTCCAATAACTCCTTATCGACAATCTCTTCTTTCTGACTCGTCGCACAAGGGAATTTCTTATCCACGACGATCTTCTCGAGATGTGCTTGCACCTGGGTCAGGAAATCTGCTTCTTGTATCTTACCACTCTTCACCTGTGAACGCAAGTCTTTATAATCCATACTATCGAAACTCTCATTCTTCACTAGTCCATCTACTTTCGCTTGTTCGAAGCACTCTGCAGAGCAAAATCCGCCAAATCTCTTATATTGCTTACGACGGCAAAGGATACGAGCATTGCAGGGGCTATAGCGACAGTTCTCACAGTGATCGGTAGTCAATCACGTATAGATACAGTGACCTATCGTCGTATGCGTATCGGCATCACCGACTTTCGTCGAGATGAGACCATCGAAAGTATAGAGATTCCCCAGTCGGTTACCATCATTATGCTGATGGACATATTTCACGACACCGCCATTGAGGGCATAGAAGTTATTGAGTCATTCTTCTTTGAGCAAGACAGAGAGCTTATCACATCTGATACCTCCTGTACAGTACATGACGACTTTTTTGTCCGCCAGCTTTTCTTTGTATTGCTGGATGAGATCTTGCATCTCACGGAAGTTGATCGTCCCAGCAGGGATAGCGTTTTTGAAATGACCGAGCTTGTATTCGTAGCTATTACGCATATCGAGGATGACATAGTCGTCGTTATTCGTATCGATAACCTTCTTGAGATCATCAGGAGAGATCTCTTGGAGTGATTGCTGTACTTGAGCCGCAGTGATGGTCTTACCAAGAGCAACGATTTCCTGACGATAACGGACGATCATCTTGTCGAATGCATGTCCTGCGACGGTGGATGCCTTCTCATCGATATCCGCTATATGAGCGAAATAAGGGTTTTGGAGGAGATACTGCCTATATGCCCAGAGCTGTCATTCGTTACCGGAGACCGTCGCTGAGATACCCTCTTCACCGATATAGATACGACCTTTGAGACCCAGATCATGCGTAAACTGATAGTGTTTCTTCACTTCACTCTGCGGATCAGCGATATCCACGAAATGATAGAAGGTCAGGAGGGAAAACTTCCCATGATAATGTGTTGACATTGAGAGAAATATGATTATAACGACTAAAGAAATACAAAGAGTATAGGGAAAAGTGAGAGAGTTTCAAGGAGAAAGAAATTGTATTTTATAAATAAGCGGCAGAAAATATGACAAGTACAATAGTAACGCTATCTGCAAAAGAATTTTCTCAAGAAAAGAGAAAGTTTAAACAAAAAGTACTGGCTATGTTACGTACTAGTTTAACAACAGAGGCTTCTAAAACAGAAATGCGAAATAGGGGACAATCTAAAGTATCAGAAGATAGGGTAATTATTATAAGCAATTCTGAAAATGGAATAGAATGATGTCTATGGTGATATAAAGAGAATGGTAGTTATATCCCTTATTGTATAGCAGCAAGTAAAGGAGATCGAGAAAAACTTCATAAACAACTTATTGAAACCTTACAAACCTTATAACTTTACAAACCTTATAACCCCCTATGATCACTCGTATCCTTATCTTCCTTGCTCTCCTTATCGGATGACTCGTCGTCTACCGTCTCGTCGACCCGACTGGATCACAACAGTTGCTCAACAATATCCAACATCTCTCCTTCTCGGGCAATAAAGATAGCTCCTACACGACCACCGTCCTCGATGGTAATGGCACGACAGTCATCAGTCAGACAGGTAATTCTCTCACTACTCTCAGCACGGGAGCGACAGGTACTGGCATCACAGCACTCTCCCTCCTCACGCAGATCTGGACTATCACTGATGATATCATCCAAAATAATACTACTACCACTGGCAGTATGGTAGATACAGGGAACGATAATGAAAATGATGACATCTTGGATGCTATCAACGCCCTTATCAATCCTGCAGAAGAGATGACAGGTACAACGGCAGGAACAACTATAACTACATGAACCATAGCAAGCTGATCGAGCAAATCATGAACAAACCAAACAACGATACCGAAAACAATACCAATAAAGCCAATAACAAAGACGACTACGACAGTTAAAGCAAATACCACCACAAGCCCCTCCTCTCTCTCTCAGAAAGATCGCAATGATGCAAGCCATTTCTTACAGTTTATGGATGTAGAATAGTTGTAATATATCTTTCAGATACATATACTCCTCTTGTCTACATATTTATCTCAACTTATCTCAATGATACTTGATCTTTATTTTTTCTCAATATACTATTTACTTTGGGGTATCTTTCCTATTCTTTGGATATATCTTTTTGTTAGTTTTTTTATGAGAAGAAAATCAAGACTTTCGTTATATCTTCTTCTATCAGTCATTCTTTTTATTCCTTGGTTCTATTATTTCGGACATGAAACCTATGAAAATTTTTTACTAAAATGTGCTCCCATTAACGAGAGAGAGGAATTTACCTGTTATAGAGATAATTCTAAAATTCTTTGGATCGACCTCAT
>JACCDN010611791.1_pt1 | contig 12983 bp, 16 predicted proteins | sample 7441691 | NCBI WGS metagenome assembly JACCDN01 (sample SAMN15323439, study PRJNA562643) | freshwater metagenome | isolation source: river surface water | place: USA:Blue River Watershed | collected 2017-08-16 | reverse complement strand
GTGCTCCCAAGTCATCCGACATGGCCCTATCGGATGATAGGGTAACCGGCTGAGCTATGGGCCCATTTAATGGGTAAAACAGAGGTAATTTTAGCAATTAAGTGCGAAAAAGTCAAACTTTCCTCTATTCGATGTAACAGGGGTCATGGTAAAATAGGTCTAGTATGTCTGGACATAGCAAATGGTCTACCATTAAACGACAAAAGGCAGTTACCGATGCAAAGCGAGGTGCTGTTTTTACAAGACTCGGCAATATGATTGCAATTGCTGCTCGTGGTGGTGTAGACCCACTTATGAACTCTACGCTGGCAATGGCGATTGAAAAAGCGAAGGCAGCAAATATGCCACTAGCAAATATCGAGCGCGCTATTCAGCGAGTTTCCGATAAGAGTGCCGCACAATTGCATGAGCTAACTTATGAAGGATATGGACCTGGAGGTGTAGCGATTCTTGTGGAATGCGCGACGGACAATATTAATCGTACATACCCAGAGGTCAAAAACGCCTTTAATAAAAAAGGTGGGAGCATTGCTGAAAAAGGAGCCGTGTCGTTTCAATTTGATAGAAAAGGGGTTATCACAGTGAAGGCGACGGGCGAAGATGCGTTGCTTGCAGTGCTTGATGCTGGCGCCGAAGATGCAACTGAACAAGACGGAGAAATGGTGGTATATACCGATCCAAAAGAGCTCGCGAAAGTTCGAGATGCAATTAAAAATCAGGGACTAGAAATCATTGATGCCGAGCTCAGTTACATACCAAATACGACGGTGAGCGTGGATGAAGAGAAGCAACAGAAACTATTCTCGTTGCTTGAAGCGCTTGAAGACCTTGATGATGTGGTGAATACGCATAGTAATTTGGCATGAAAATACTTGGAATAGATCCAGGTTCAGGAATAATCGGGTTTGGGCTTGTTCATAAAGGTTCGAACCCAAAAATGGTGGATGCAGGTGTTATACGAACTACAATCGGTGATGAAACTGCAAGCAGACTCGTGGAACTCTATGCTTCATTGAAAGAACTTATAGCAGAACTCAAACCCGATGTCGCTGCAGTTGAAAAACTGTTTTTTGCACAAAATGTGACGACAGCGATGCAAGTATCGCAAGCTCGAGGGGTAATACTGCTCGCTTTAGCAGAAGCTGGAATACCAATTTATGAATACACACCACTCCAAATAAAAATGGCAATGACCGGCTATGGGCGAGCGACAAAAGCGCAAATCCAAGAAATGGTTCGAGTCCAACTTGGCCTGAAACAAAAGCCAAAGCCCGATGACTGCGCGGATGCGCTTGCTTGCGCGCTCACACACGTCGCGACCCTTCGTGTACAATAAGAATATGATTGTACGAGTCAGAGGCACGATAATTGAACATGACAATGATATGGTTGTGGTTGATTGCAACGGAATCGGCTATGGGGTCCATGTGTGCTTTGACGAACAACAACGACTATCATCAGATACTAGTTGCGATTTATTTATTGCCGAAATGATTAAAGAAGACGCCCATGAGCTATTTGGGTTTAGCCAGAAATCGCGAAAACAGTTATTTGACCTTCTGACGAGTGTGAATGGAATCGGTCCAAAGGCAGCAATGGCGATACTGAATGTTGGCTCTGAAGGGCAGGTAAGGAGCGCTATTGCGAGTGGTGACACGAAATTCATTAGTGCAGCGAAAGGGGTCGGCAAAAAAGTTGCAGAACGCGCGGTCGTTGACTTGAAGAATAAAGTTGGTTTGCAGGCAAGTGATGATGCGACGGATTTTCTTGGTGCGCCAGCAGTGACAGATGACGCTGTTGAAGCTTTGGTGGCACTTGGTCATACACCTCAAGATGCAGTCGAATTATTAAAGGGAATTGATACAACGCTTGCTACGAACGAGCGAATAAAACGTGCCCTTAAGGCTAGAAGATGAGCGCAATACAAAAGTGGCTAAATGATTTCTGTGATGCATGGAAAGCGAAGGATATTGACAGTGTTATTAACTTATTTTCAGATGAAGTAGAATATTGGGAAACGCCTTATAAAAGAATATCATCGAAAGAAGATTTATCCATCGAATGGAAGGCGATACTAAAGCAAGCAAATCTTGTTATTTCAACGAGTATCTTCTCTTCTGAGGATAAAAAACATTCGGTTATTTGGGGTATTACATATCAAAATGTTGGGGTTCAATCTGTCTGGGCGGGAACGTATTTGATAGAACTCGATGACGACAATAAGTGTGTTTATTTTATGCAAACCGGAGAGAAGAAATAATGGCGATAGAACGCATTGTCGACCCGAATCAAGAAAGTGATGAACAAAATTCTGAGGAACAGCGTATTGAAAATGTCCTCAGGCCTCGGACTTTTAAAGAATATGTTGGCCAAGAGCGCATTAAAAAGAATTTGCAGGTCGCAATAGACGCGGCAAATAAACGCGGTGAGCCTATTGATCATGTATTACTTTATGGTCCACCGGGATTAGGCAAAACGACACTGGCGACGATAATTGCAAACGAGATGGGTGCGCAAATACGAGTGACGAGTGGTCCAGCAATTGATCGGGCTGCAGATCTTGCTAGTATTCTTACGAACCTTGGAGATGGCGACGTATTGTTTATCGATGAGATACACCGCCTGAACCGTTCAGTAGAAGAGGTTCTTTACTCCGCCATGGAAGATTACGCGATTGATATAATGCTCGGTAAGGGTCCGAGTGCTCGTAGTCTGCGATTAGATGTACCTAAATTCACATTGATTGGCGCGACTACACGTACAGGAGCTTTAGCGGCACCTCTAAGAGATAGATTTGGTATGCTGTATCGACTCGAATATTACAGCCCTCATGAGATTGCATCGATAATAAAGCGCTCAGCACAATTACTCGAAGCTACAATACATGACAATGCAGCTGTATCGTTATCTACCCGTTCTCGACTAACGCCTCGTATCGCCAATAGGCTATTAAAGCGTGTTAGAGATTTCGCAGATGTCAATGGTGATGGCATCATTGACGAGAAACTGACCGACGAGGCACTCGCGCTCCTCGAAATTGACGAAGTAGGCTTAGACCCTGCCGATAGAATGTTACTGCTCGCAATCATCGAAAATCATGATGGTGGACCAGTTGGTCTGAATACCTTGGCAGCCGTCCTAGGTGATGAAGTAAGTACGGTAGAGGATTTTTACGAACCTTACTTGATGCAACTCGGATTCCTCGAGAGGACACCACGAGGGCGAAAAGCAACGCAAAAAGCGTATAAACATCTTAAGAAATCGAAGACAATTTCAAAAGACAGCCCACAAGAAAAACTGTTATAATAGCGTTTATATGCACCCAGCCAGACATAATAGTATGGAACGAGTTGACGCCGATGAAATAAAGATGGCCGAGATAGCTAAGCACCCCATTGGGGTTGTAATACTATATATTCAAGCGGTAATAGGATTAAGTGTTGCGGCTTTTTTGGCATATTTCCTAACACCGGTAGTAGTGACTAATTCAGATGACGCTTTTTTCTACGCGACACTCTTTATGGTTGGAGGAGCGTTCCTGACGGTACTTGTCCTTGCAGTTGCAACTTTTATCTACTTTCAGAATCGGTTAATTATGACTGACCGAAATATTACTCAGATTTTACAGTACGGTCTCTTTAATAGAAAAGTATCTCAATTGAATATTAGTAACGTTGAAGATGTTACCGCACTACAAAATGGTGTTTTACAGACTATGTTCAATTATGGAACGCTGAAGATAGAAACCGCAGGTGAACAAATGAATTTTAACTTCACCAACTGTCCAAGCCCTGGTCATTACGCAAAGATTATTCTTGATGCTCGCGAAAAGATGCTCGGTCAGATGGAGCATGACGATCCAGACTTTCATCGTAATAATGATGGAGATCGCCCCGTAGGATCCGAAACAAACACAAACCAGACGCTCATGGACTCAATTAAAGACCTTGGTGCTGAAACACTTAAGCAAGCATCCAACAAATAGCGGTGTTTTTAATCATTAAATACTAATCAATAAATGGGTTGTTTCTGTCACTATTGAATTGAGCGTCAACTTGAACTTGCTGGTCGTCTAGAACTGTTTTAAACGCTTCGAGTGTTTTGGGGTCAACGGTCTTATATTGAATAGTGAGTACTCCCTCATTGTAGCGAGCTTCGTTGCGTGGAATATCTATGAAACTTTGGGTACGAAGCAAGGCGAAGCCGATAGCGGCACCAAGTATAATAAAGATCAACACAAAACGGTGACGCGTACCCATGATGATGAGCTCTTGTCCTTTTTTCTGAATTTTTTCGCTAAGTTGCTTCATGTCTTTCATATATTTTTCTCGATTATGGCCTTATAAATGCTTTAAGTGAAAAACTTACATTGGTGATTTGCCCAGGTACGTCTTTGTCGGGGCTTATCTCTAGCGAGTCAACCTGCACAAGTCGGCCATTCATTTCAATTTCTTGGAGAAGTTTCAGAAGCGTATCATAACTAATTTCTGATACCGACATAGTGAATGGATACGAATACACACCCGGCACTTCTTTGTAGGCTTCAGTTCCTGAAAGGTCGGAAGGACTTTCAGAATTATTAAAACTGAGGGCACCTAGTTTCTGAAGTAGTATGCCTACTTGCTGACTTGCAGTATAGATAATGTCGGCAACAAGTTTCTCCTGCTGTTTAGTAGTTGGGAGGAGGGTGTCGAGTAGCTTTGTCGCTTCGTCGAGATTGCCACCGCTATCTTTTGCTTTTTTAAGTGCTATTATTTTTTCTTGCGCGATATCGGCATCCGCTTGAAGGTCGGAAATTTTATGCGCGCGTGATTCAAGCTGGGTATTGCCCCAGTAGAATGCGCCAATAATGGCACCGAAAGCTACTATAGTAGTCACAATCATTACGACATAAAACTTTTTTGCATTAAGATGCATTATTGTGCACCTCCTTGTTGCTGGGCCTGCTCGGTCGCTGCTGCAGCATTGGCTGCTGCTTCTTTAGCTTTCTGCTTTTTTATGGCATCAGCAGTACCGGTAAAATTAGCAGTAATAGATGCATTGAACTGATATTCTGTTTGCGACGTATCGTCTTCGGAGGTACCTTTCGGTGTGAGTGTGGATATATCGGCTGCCTCAAACAGATCGGAATCTATAAGGTTTCGTATCGTGGTAGGTCCGAGTTCTGCGGTTCTTAAGTCGACATCCAGCTGTAGTGGGTCGGTGGTGGAACCTCCGGTAAGTGCAAGGGCATTGAGGACCACTCCATCTGGTAATACGGCTGCAATTTTAGGGATGAGTTCTGAAAAACTTATAGATTTTTCATCTAGCAGTTTTGCGGTGTCGAGACGTGTTGCGACTTGCTCGATAGGCTTTATATCGTTTTCGAGTGCAGCTATTTCCACTGCAGACTCGTCGAGGCGTTTCTTAAGTGCTGGTTCATCGGTAGCGATGAATTGTATACCGGCGATCATGATTCCTGCAGTCGCTAAAGCAGTAAGCGTTAAGGCTACGCTATAGCCAACTAGTGAGACGTTCTTTCTTCCATATCGGCGCTCTTCTTTAAGTGACGGTGGAACAAGATTAATCATGAAAGGAGCTCCTGGGGCTTTACCATGCTGAGTCCGCTTGCCGTTGTATAAAGCGTTGTTTCTAGCTCGTGTGGCGGCTGCAAATGGCCAAACGATACATTGTTCCAAGGAGCGCACAAACGCGTTGGTACTCGAGTTCTGTCAGTAATATAAGTACTTAAACCAGGCAAGTTGGCACCACCTCCGAGAATGATAATCTGGCCAATTGCACCTCCTGCTGATTCACGATCTGAAAAATATCTAATAACTTTACGGATTTCCCCAATAAGTTTATTTAATTCAGGTTCTGCAGCTTTCACTATTTTATCTTGCTTCTTGCTTAGCTCTAATCCGTACCTTGTTTTAATACTGTGGGCTTGTTGTAGACTTATTTCTAGTGCATCAGATATGTTTTGAGTAATACGCTCGCCTGAACAATCGACAGTTCCGGTTGCTCGAATGGCTGATCCGTCATAAATAGATAAATCACACGCAGTAGAGCCTATGTCCACGATAAGTGTCGGAACTTCGTGTGCTTCAGCATGGATGACGATTCTAGTAACGGCCGAGATATTTGATTCTATAAGGCCGACTTCTAGTCCTAGTGCGCGAAACACCAGTACATAGGAGTCAACAATATCTTTGGGGCAAGCAACTATCTGTACTTCAAGACTACCGTCGTCTAATGTACGAACAATACTAAAGTCATAGTACAAATCCTCTACTGCAAGCGGGATCGACTGATCGACCTCGAGTTCTACAGCGCTTGAAAGATCTTTAAGGTTCATCTTTGGGAGCGTTATGACTCGACTGAAGCTGTGCGCATTTGGTAATGAAGCGGCAACATGTCGAGTTGTAAGATGCCCTACAATGTTGTGCTCAAGAAGTTCATAAGCGGCTTTAATTATTATTTCTGGGTCTATGATGACCCCATCTTTAATAGCGCTAGGGTCAAAAGTGGTAGTACCATAGCCAACAACCACTGCACCTTTTGCGGTTTCATTTATTTGCATGACCTTAATTGAGCTTCGCCCAATGTCAAACCCAAACATCGGTCTATCTTTGAAGAATATGCCCATCCCGTTTGTCTTCTTGTTGTCCTTTTACAGATAATACTACTTATGCTAAGTATAGACGAAAGTGCCAATTGTTGCGAATAGTTTATTTTCAATAAAATGATAAACACCCGCTGTTTTCACACGCGGGTGTTTATCGTGTTGTCGAAGCTTTTGTTTAGTTCAAGCTCGTCTTTTGGTACTTGTTGCCGGTTTCTCGTTCAAGGTAAGAAGCGAGAACGTACTTAGTACAGGTTGCTGCAACGGTACTTTGTGCACCAGCAGTCGCACAGCCATATGCAGCATAGATGTACTCATTTGTATTTGCTGGAGTAAGTGTTGGAGCGGTTGTGCTCGTGATGAATCCACCAGTGTAGGTGATTGCTGTTCCATCAGCATCGTTCAATGCTTCAGCGTCGATACCTGCAAGTACGGTTGTACTTAGGTTGCCATCTGGGTATCCACCGTTCTCGTTGTAGTACTCTTCAAGCTTCTGGTAGATGCTGTTGATGTCGTTCTTTCTCACTGTGTCACGACCCTTAGCTTGTGCACCTTGAAAGTTTGTAAGCACTAAGGTAGCCAAGATACCGATGATAGCGATAACGATCAAAAGCTCGATGATCGTAAAGCCGGCTTGTAAATTCTTTTGTAGTTTGAGCATTGGAGCCCACCTCCTTATTTTAATTGTAAAGCGTACTTATGGACTTAATGAACATAAGGCTTATGGTTTAGAGTATCTATGAGACTACGTCGTGTGTCAAGGTTTTTTGTTAAATCTTATTAGCAAGCGAGCTGATTGGGCCAATAACGCTCGCAGCTATCAGTCCAACCATGCCACCCATAACAACAATCAAGATTGGTTCGAGGATTGAGCTTAGTCCATCAACTGCAGCATCGACCTCTTCTTCATAAAAATCAGCCACTTTTACGAGTACCGTGTCCGTTTGTCCTGTCTCCTCGCCAATTCCGAGCATCTGACTCACAATTGGTGGGAATACCTTACTTTTCGTAAGTGAAGCACTCAGTGGCTCGCCATTGGCTACGCTTTTTGCGCTATCAAGCAATTCTTTTTCAACGACTGCATTACCTAAAGCGCGCGCCGTAATTTCGAGCGCATCTAAAACAGTGACACCCGCGCCCATTAAACTGGCAAAAATACGGGAAAAGCGGGCTACGATTATTTTCATAACGATAATATTTATACCCGGAAGTCGTAGTAAGAGTTGGTCCCGTTTTCGACGACCGGTGGGAGTTTTTAAGAATTTCCGAAGGTATATAGTCGTACCAACTACCACTCCAACGTGGACAAACCAGAAATCTATGAGCACATGACTTATGCCGAGCATCACTTTTGTCATGGTTGGCAGTTCGCCCCCGGTAAGGTCGGCGATGATGGTTCCCACTTTTGGAACGACAACGGTCATGAGTGCGATAAATACGAGTACTGTAATAGTAATTAAGACGAGCGGGTAGGTCATTGCCGATTTGAATTTAGCTCGTATTGCGGCGTCTTTTTCTTGTTGAAGTGCTAGTTTTTTTAAAATTTCATCTAAAATACCGCCTGCTTCACCCGCTCGAATCATATTTATATAAATTGGGTTAAAAATATCACTATGTTTTTCAAGCGCGTCTGCGAAAGCCATACCACCTTCTACATCCTTACTTATTTGCATGAGGTGTCTCTTTAAGCCTTCACTTTCTGTTTGTGCTTGCATGGTGGAAAGGCTTCGTACCAAAGGAACGCCCGCATTAATCATGGTGGCGAGCTGACGTGTAAATATGACGAGATCTTTGGATTTTACCTTTTTACTTTTGTCAAAAATGCCAATAGAAATTTCACCTTTTTTCTTTTCGACTTTTTTGATTACGATTGGTTTTAAGCGTAATCGTAGCAGTGCACTCCGCGCCGCTGCTTCATCGGCAGCCTCAAGAACGCCTGAGTGTTGCTTCTGATCGTCACCTGTAGCGGTATATTCAAACTTACTCACGAGTTACCCTTAGGATTTCTTCAATACTCGTCATTCCGAGCAGGGCTTTGATTAAACCATCTAGTTGCATAGTAACCATGCCTTCTTTAATAGACTGGGATTGAATTTCTTCACTGGTTGCGTTTGATACGATAAGTTTTTGAATATTATCAGTGTTTTTAAGAACCTCATAAATACCCATCCGACCCTTGTAGCCGGTACGCTCATTCGGGAGATCTGCCTTTGGTCGCCATAATTGCAACTTTGTAGTTTTTGGTTGACCAAAGTGTTCTTGCGCTTGTTGTAAGAGCTTCAATATGGCATCCCAGTCTGTTTTGGATTTTATGCCAAACACTCGCTCAATTTCTTTACGCTCTTCATCACTAGGGATATATTGTTCGCAGTCTTCAGGCACAAGTCTTCTTACAAGACGCTGACCAATAACCACACGGATCACGCTTGCGATGAGAAATGGCTCGATATCCATGTCGAGTAATCGTGGTAAGCACGTTGCGGCGTTGTTTGTGTGGAGGGTGCTAAAAACAAGATGTCCCGTTAAAGCTGCTTGAACACCAAGACCCGCCGTTTCACCATCACGAATTTCACCAACCATAATAATGTTCGGATCTTGACGTAGCAGCGCGCGGAGCCCCGCCACAAAGGTCATTCCGGCGACGGGGTTTACTTGCGTCTGATTGACCCCCTCTAATTTATATTCGACCGGATCTTCAATCGTACTGATATTAACGTCAGGTTTATTCAGAATATGAAGAACGCTGTGGAGGGTCGTGGACTTTCCTGAGCCTGTCGGTCCGGTCACTAATATCATGCCGTGTGGCTGTTTTGCAGCGTCAATGATATCATCGAGTGCCTTACCCCAAAAACCGAGCGTTTCGAGACTGAGAGGTTCACTCGATTCGTCGAGCACACGCATCACCACCTTCTCTCCCTCGGTGATAGGGAGCGTCGACACACGAAAGGCGAACACCCTACCGTTCATGGTGATTTTGAAGCGACCATCTTGAGGTGCTCGGCGTTCATCAATCTTTAGATTTGCAAGGATTTTGATCCTCGAAACAAGCGCGCTCAATGTCCGTTTTGGTAATCTGTTTGCTTCACGCAAGACGCCGTCCACTCGATATCTGATAATAACGTGACGATCGCGAGGTTCAATGTGAATATCGCTCGCACCAGATTTGACTGCGTATTCTATGATAAGGTTAACGGTCTGAGCAATAGGCGAATCTTCGGCTATATCTTCTTCAGTAATGTCTTCATCGTCTTCTTCGTCTTCACTCGTTTCACCGGTAACGATTTTCGAAATTTCACTACCAATGTTTCCACGATACTGATCAAGGGCACTCAATATATTGAAATGGGTTGCAATAAATATCTTAATTTTTTGTCCAAACAACTTGTGTAGTACGTCGAGTGCCTGTAAATCGTCCGGATCTTCCATGGCGATGGACTTTAGCGCATCTTTATCGTCTATCGATCCATCAAATACGACCATGTTATACAACTTAGCGATATGTTCTGGCAGTTGTTTCAGGACTTCTTTGTTGAGTTCTTTTACGTTTATCTCAGCAAAGGGAACGCCAATTTCATCGGCGTACGCTTTCGTAAGCTCCGAATCACTCATCACATTTTGCTTAATGACGAGCTCAAAGAGTTCAATCTTTTCAGTTTTTGCTTGTTCTACAAGTGTGGCAATTTTTTCTTCGTCAAAAGCACCGCTCTTGCGTAGTATCTCAAGAATCGTAGTTTCAGGAATTCTCATGTGAATAATTTTTTGGCTTTTAGCCACCCTTTATCAAGAAATATCGTAACATGCTTACGCTTTTCATGCCACTGAGTAATACTAGGTAGATTTATACAGACGTAAAAACTTAACGCGTAAATAGTAATGTTTAGATACTCGCGCTATAATGGAATAGATACGTCAAAAATAACTTTTTTAGCTGGAGGGGTACATGGCAAAAGAGAAGGCATCTAAAAAGCTCGAAGAAAAATCAGCTGACAAAGAAGGAAAGCTGAAAGCGCTCGGTCTCGCAATGGACCAAATTGAGAAACAGTTTGGCAAAGGTTCGATTATGCACCTCGAAGGTGATAATCGCATAGAGGTAGAATGCATTCCTACGGGATCATTGTCACTAGATATCGCACTCGGAGGCGGGATACCAAAGGGCCGTATTATTGAGATTTATGGTCCAGAAAGTTCAGGTAAGACAACACTTTCACTCCATGCAATAGCTGAAGTGCAAAAAAAAGGTGGTATAGCAGCATTTATCGATGCCGAACATGCGCTTGATCCTTCATATGCTAAAAAATTAGGTGTTGATGTCGAGCGACTGCTCGTTTCTCAGCCAGATAGTGGTGAGCAGGCACTCGAGATTGTCGAAACGCTGGTGAGAAGCAACGCTGTTGATATCGTGGTCATTGACTCTGTGGCCGCACTTGTACCACAGGCTGAAATTGAAGGTGACATGGGCGATTCGCACATGGGCTTACAAGCACGCCTTATGAGCCAAGCGCTTCGAAAGCTGACAGGTATCATTAATCGAAGTAAATGTACGGTCATTTTCTTAAATCAGTTGCGTATGAAAATAGGAGTCATGTTCGGAAATCCAGAAACCACCACTGGCGGTAACGCATTAAAATTCTATGCAAGTGTACGAATGGACATCCGCAGAACTTCGCAAATAAAAGTGGGCGAAGATGTTATCGGAAACCGCGTAAAAGTTAAAATTGTTAAAAACAAAATCGCACCCCCATTCAGACAGGCAGAATTTGACATCATGTATAACCAAGGTATTAGTACTGAAGGTGATGTGCTGGATTTAGCAACAGAGAAAGGTATTGTAGAAAAGGCAGGCGCATGGTTTGCCTATGGCGGGAGTAATGTGGCTCAAGGTCGTGAAGCGGCGAAACAATACTTGAAAGATCACCCAGACGTATTAGTAGAAATTGCACAAAAAGTTCGCGAAGTAAGTGAAGCTTAATCAAAACTAAAAGAAGATTAATCCGGTGGTAATTAGTGCGATAAAGCAACAGGTAAATGACCCCAATCGGGTAAGTATTTTTGTAGACGGCAAGTATGTCTGCTCATTAACACTGGACCAATTGCTGGCTGAAAAGTTAAAGAAAGGTCTTGAAGTAGATGACGCGATGCTCGCGCGATACAAAAAATTGTCCGAAGAGGGAAAAGTGCGAGCTCGTACGCTTGAATGGATTTTGTCACGACCACATTCTGAGAGAGAATTACGTGAATATTTATTTCGTAAAAAAGTAGAGCCAGATTTTGTAAATGCATTAGTAGGCGAGTGCATCGAAAAAAAATACCTCGATGAGGTACGCTATGCTGAATGGTCGTATGAAAAAGGTAAACGAAAGCACAAAAGCGAACGAATACTAAAACAAGAACTCAAATCTCAAGGTGTTACCGATGAGACTATACAAAATATAGTAACAAATAACGATGAGATCTTAAATGAGAGCAAGGTCCTCAAAGAATTACTTAACAAGTTACGAAAAAGGTCGAGATATGCAGATCAAACACGACTTATACGCTATTTGCTCTCTAAGGGTTTTCGGTATGAGTTGATTAAAGAAGCTTTAAATGACGGTGAATAAATAATTATGCAGTTTGTCGTGCACGTTCGGTCACACCAATTCGTTCATCAGCGCTTTTTACTATAATATTTTTATCTGTTATTTCTATGATTTGTGACCTGTCAATTATAAGTTGACGACCAGAAAAATTCTTTAACAGACTTTGGGTCACGTATATTTTTTGAATAAATAGTGATGCATCATCGACAGCGTAATCAGCAACCTTCCCGATGGTTCTTTTACGGTCGTTCTTCACTGTCTTGCCTATAACTTCAAATCCAATATCTATCACGGGTTTTAAGCGAACGAGATCATCAGTAGGCGTAAGCGCAGTATGATCATCAACCACAATTCCCTTGCTTATAATGTCTCTAACATCGCCCGCAGGTAAAATGTATGATTCCCTTTCTTTTATTGCTGTAGCGTACCAACCTTCAATTTTAAGATTATTTGGGTTAATGACAGGGCTTAAAGCTTGACCAATCGGTCCGCCCGTACGCAGTGATAGAATTTTGCGATCATAATAAATCTGCGAAAGCTGTAGCATGATGTTATGCATGTAGTATATCAGTACTGCTCACGAGCATACTCCCCTTGTGTATAAGCTGGTATCATATGGTGATGAATGAAGAAGTTCATATTGTACATAATGAACGAGAAACCGAACGGATAGCTCAAGTATTTGCTCAGAGCATAGTAGCTGGCGATATCATCTGGTTTATCGGTGACGTCGGAGCGGGAAAAACATCGTTTATACGCTCACTCGTTCATTACTTTAATCCACAGGCGGACGTTTCGTG
>JACCDN010558613.1_pt1 | contig 12984 bp, 10 predicted proteins | sample 7441691 | NCBI WGS metagenome assembly JACCDN01 (sample SAMN15323439, study PRJNA562643) | freshwater metagenome | isolation source: river surface water | place: USA:Blue River Watershed | collected 2017-08-16 | reverse complement strand
CGCTGAACGCCGAGCTGGAACGAGTTTTCGACATCTGCCATGGCTGCCGTCGCTGCGTGTCGCTGTGTCAGTCGTTCCCGACGCTGTTCGACCTAGTCGATGAATCGGACACGATGGAAGTCGATGGCGTGGACAAGAAGGATTACATCAAGGTCGTCGATCAGTGCTATCTGTGCGACCTGTGCTATCTGACTAAGTGCCCGTACACGCCGCCGCACGAATGGAATCTGGATTTTCCGCACCTGATGCTGCGCGCGAAAGCGGTGAAGTTCAAAAAAGGCGAAGTCTCCGGGCGCGACAAGTTCCTGTCCGATACCGACGGACTGGGCAAGTTCGCCGGCATCCCGATCGTTACGCAGACAGTGAACGCGGTGAACAAGGCCGGCGCGACGCGCAGCGTGCTCGAGAACGTCCTCGGCGTGGACAAGAAAGCCTGGTTGCCGGAATTCGCCACGACCAAGTTCCGCTCGGGCGCGAAACCGTCGCCCAGCCACCCGGTCAAGGATGGCAAGCTCACACCGGGCAAGGTCGCGATCTATTCGACCTGCTACGTGAATTACAACGAGCCGGGCATAGGACACGATCTGCTCGCGATCCTCGAGCACAACGAGATCCCGTATGTGATGGTCGAGAAAGAAGCCTGCTGCGGCATGCCCAAACTCGAGCAGGGTGATCTGCAGGGCGTGGCCGAGAAAAAAGCGATCAACATCCCGCATCTGGCCAAGCTGGCGAAAGAGGGCTACGCGATCCTGACGCCGATTCCTTCCTGCACGCTGATGTACAAGCAGGAGCTGCCGCTGATGTTCCCTGACTGCGCCGACACGCAGCAGGTCAAGGAGGCGATGTGGGATCCGTTCGAATATTTTGTCGCGCGCAATCGCGATGGCCTGCTGAAGAATGATTTCAAGCAGTCGCTTGGCCATGTGTCTTACCACATCCCCTGCCACTCGCGTGTGCAGAACGTGGGCCGCAAGACCGCCGACATGCTGCAGCTGGTGCCGGACACCAAGCTCAATGTCGTCGAGCGCTGCTCCGGCCACGCCGGTACCTATGGCGTGAAGAAGGAGTATCACGCGACCTCGATGAAGATCGGCAAGCCAGTGTTCAAGGCCATGGCCAATGACGAGCCGGACTACATTTCTTCGGACTGCCAGCTGGCCGGCCACCATATTGCACAGGGCATGGAAGAGAACGGTCTGAAGAAGGCCGAGATGGCCCATCCGCTGACCCTGCTGCGCAAGGCGTATGCCATCTGAACGCAGCGTTTGACCTCAGTTATTGACTCAGTTAGTGAATCTAGGAGATCACCATGATTATTGCCCGCGACAGCCTGATGACCCTCGAGAAGTATGCCAAAGAGCGCTCCGAGTTTCGCAAGCAGGTCATGCAGCACAAGAAGAACCGCACCGTCCACCTCGGCAATCACGTGACCCTGCTGTTCGAAGACGAGATGACCTTGCGTTACCAGGTGCAGGAGATGCTGCGCATCGAGAAGATCTTCGAGGAAGACGGCATTCAGTCTGAGCTGGACGCCTACAACCCACTGTGCCCGGACGGCAGCAATTTCAAGGCGACCATGCTGATCGAATACGGCAACGTCGCCGAGCGCAAGTCCGCGCTGGCCAAGCTGATCGGCATCGAAGACCGGCTGTTCATTCAGGTTGAGGGACAGGGGCGTGTGTACGCGATCGCTGACGAAGACCTCGACCGTGAGAATGAAGAAAAGACCTCTGCAGTCCATTTCGTGCGCTTCGAACTGACGCCGGACATGAAGGCGGCGCTGAAGGGCGGGGCGCAGATGATGGTCGGCTGCGATCATCCGAACTATCTGCTGCACATCGAAGAGCTGCCGCAGGAGACGCTGGCGGCGCTGCTGAAGGATCTGTCCTGACGCGTGCCGGTCGCGCCGCCCTCAGGCGGCGTTCAGCCAGACCCGAACCGCGAGGCCACCCCCCTCGCGGTTTTTTATTTCCAGTCGTCCTCGATGCCGCTGCACCACGCGATCCACAATGGCCAGCCCCAGACCGGCGCCATTGGCCTGACTGCGCGAGGTATCAAGCCGGGTGAACGGTCGCAGCACATTCTCGATCTGATTATCGGGCAGGCCCGGCCCGCGGTCGGCGATCTCCATCATCACGTGCGCGCCTTCCTTGCGGGCCGTGATCTCCAGCTCCGTGACGTTGCTGTCCCCCGTCTTGCCATAGCGGCGCGCATTTTCGATCAGGTTCATGATCACGCGCCCGATCTCTGTCGGGTTGCAGCGCACCTGCAGGTCGGGCGCAATATGCAGGGCGATCTGCAGGTCGCCCTGTCGCGCAGATTCTGTTGCGATCCGGGTCAGTGCTTCGCTCAGGTCGTGATCCGTAAAGTGGGCCGGCTCGGCAGGCCGCGCATAGTCGAGGAACTGGGCGATGATGGCTTCCATTTGCGCGAGGTCGGATTGCATGCCCCGGCGCGCCTCGTCGGACAGCTTCGCCATTTCGACCTCTAGCAGCATGCGCGCAATCGGCGTGCGCAGGTCGTGCGAGATGCCGGCGAGGATGACCGCGCGGTCGGACTCGACCTGCCGGAGGTCGCTCACCATCTGGTTGAAGCTCTGGTTCGCCTCGCGGATCTCTGCCGGGCCCCGGTCGGGCAGGGGCGCTGGCGTGATGCCGCGCGCGACCGAGCGGGCCGCCGACGACAGGCGCGACAGCGGCTGATTGATCAGGCGGCTGATGAAGGCGGCACCGATCAGCGAGAGCAGCAGCGTCATGGTCGCCCAGCCTATCCACTGCACGCCGGACGCGCGCTCGATGCGTTCGCGGTCGAGCATCAGCCAGTAATCATCATCGTCGATGCGAAAGCTGACCCAGAAGCCGCGGATGTCGTTCACATAACCGGCAAAGCGGGTCTCTTCGCCGAGTCGCGCCTGTACCGAATCTTCGATCACGCGGATCAGCTCGGTGTCGGGCATCGGCTCGGTATCGTCATCCTCTTCGCGCGGGTAGACCCGGATGCCCTGTGTGGTCGCGAGATCGAACAGCAGCTCGCGCCGCAGCGCCGGTGCCGAGTGCAGCAGCGCCGCCCGGGTGATGGTGACGATCGACACCACCTGCGCCGCGATGTGCTCTCCGCGCGGTGTGCGCTCGACTATGCGATAGCGGGCGACCCAGGCCGCCATGCTGACGGCGATCAGGAAGGCGAGCAGGAAAAAGGTGCGCCAGAACAGGCCATGCCGCATCCCGCGCCCCTGATCCGGCGGGAGCCGCCGTTCAGGGCTGGCGTGGCTGGCCATCGGGAATGAACACGTAGCCGAGTCCCCAGACCGTTTGGATGAAGCGCGGCGTGGAGGGATCGGGCTCGATCAGTTTGCGCAGGCGCGAGACCTGCACATCGAGGCTGCGGTCGAAGACCTCGTATTCGCGGCCGCGTGCGAGCTCCATGAGTTTTTCGCGCGACAGCGGCTGGCGCGCATGGCGGGCCAGCACCTTGAGCACCGAGTACTCGCCACTGGTCAGGGTGACCGGCTTGCCGGCGCGCGTCAGCGAGCGCTTGCCGAGGTCGAACTCGAACTCGCCGAACTGGTAGATCTCGTCACGCTCGGAGGGCGCGCCCGGTACTTCGGCCGCGACCGCGCGGCGCAACACCGCGCCAATGCGCGCGAGCAGCTCGCGGGGGTTGAAGGGCTTGGGCAGATAATCGTCCGCGCCCAGTTCCAGCCCGGTGATACGGTCGCCGTCCTCGCCCTTGGCAGTGAGCATGATGATCGGCGTATCGTCGCCGCCGCCGCGCAGCCGTTGGCAGATCGACAGCCCGTCCTCGCCCGGCAGCATCAGGTCCAGCACCAGCAGATCGAAGCGCTCGCGTATCCAGAGGCGGTTCATGTCGATGGCGTTTTCGGCCGTCGAGACCGAGAAGCCCTGTTCGCTCAGGAAGCGCCGGAGCAGGTCGCGCAGGCGGGCATCGTCGTCCACGACGAGTATCTTGGCCTGACCGCCCCGGGTGCGGCGCGAGGGAACGGGACGGGGAGCATTTGTCGAGTTCATGGCCCTATGGTAACGTCGAACCTGTAAGCGAAAGCGTACGGCAGGACAATGATTACAAAGCTTTACAAAGTCTGCCGCCTCGCCGCATCACCGTGTCCGATGATCCGGCCTGTGCTCCCAGCCATCAGCCTGCTGTGCTTTCCGACTGAATTCCGATGAAACTGCGTGTGATCACTTTGCTTGCGCTGACCCTGCCGTGCCTGTTCAGGCTGGCTGCAGCTGCGCCACCGGCGCAGGGCGGTGATGCGCGTCCGGGGCACGAGCGCAGGGAGCCGCCTGCCGCCGAGCGCAAGCACGACGAGGGCAAGCCGAGGGATGACGAGCGGCGTCCGCCCAAGCTGTCGCCGGAGGAGCGACGCGCATTGCGGCAGCAGATTCATGAGGCGGGTCACGACCTGTATCGGCCGAAACAGTAGGCAGTTGGCGGACATCTCGCGGATGCCCGCTTCCCCAAAGTGTTTTTCTGGTGTTATACTCTCGCTCTTCGCGGCCGTAGCTCAGCTGGATAGAGTACTTGGCTACGAACCAAGGGGTCGTGGGTTCGATTCCTGCCGGCCGCGCCATTATTTGCAGTAAAGACAACGGGTCATGCTCACAAGGCGTGGCCCGTTTTCTTTTGCGCGCGAAAATTTTCGTTTGCTGTTGGGGAGTTTGTATCAGCGATTGCGAGAGCTGCTGATGGATGCCCCCGAATCGTCCAGGCGCTTTCATCGTCGTCGTGCTTCCCAAGTCGCATGCGCGATGAAAAACAATAAAAAACAAAGGAAAACAAGAAAACAAAGGGAAGAAAACAAAAAAAAACAAAGGGACACTCACTTTGTTTTCCGGAACAAAGGAACACTCACGTTGTTTTCCCATTCATGTTCGGCTGTTAGCATCGAGCTCAGTGTGTAACTCTCATTGCTCCTATTCGGTCTCAAGCGTAGCGTCGACGTGAGCTTTGTGGTTTTACATCCTGCAAAAACAAAGCGAAACAACAAACAAAGGAACAAACAAAGCAAACAAAGGGACACTCACTTTGTTTTCCCATTCATGTTCGGCTGTTAGCATCGAGCTCAGTGTGTAACTCTCATCGCTCCCATTCGGTCTCAAGCGTAGCGTCGAGGTAAGCTTTGTGGTTTTGAACAGCCTGCAAAAACAAAGTGAGTGTCCCTTTGTTTTCGTCCTTTGTTTTCGTCCTTTGTTTTCGAATAAACAAAGTGAGTGTCCCTTTGTTTTCCCTTTGTTTTTCTCATTTAGAGATAAAACCGATAAGCGATTGTGTTCGACAAATAGTTATCGGCGCGCAATGCTTAAAAGAAACTTTTTTATTTAAGTTGCTCCAATTACGAAAATTATTTCATCAGATGAGGAATATTTAAATCTCTGACAATAAAACAAGTTAAATATCGAGTGCAAATCAAGATCGATTGATTTACCATTGGCGCTCATTTTTTTGCAGTGAGTTCTCCATGCCAAGGTTATCCGTCGAAGATCAGTTCAAGAAATTGCAAATGCAGAAGATTGCTATACAGCAATTGGAGGCATCGCTGATCGACAAAGAAGCGAAGAAAAATCTTCACCGTGTTGTTTCGGTGATCGAGAAAGCGGTAGCGCTCGCGCATGCTGTCGCCGAATCTTCTTCGCCTGCGAAGAAGCGTGGCCGTCCTGCGGGCAAAAAGACGGGTGCGCGGAAGAGCAAGCTGGCAGGTGTGAAAATTCCTGCCAAGTATCGCAACCCCGCTGACCGAAAGCAGACATGGACGGGTCGTGGTCGTATGCCCTTGTGGGCGGCTGAATTGGCGGAGGCGGGAACGCTGGAGTCATCGCTGATCAGGAAGCGTTGATCAAAGCGCCTGCTGAGCGGTGAAAGCCAGTGGCTTGTACCGTTCATGTATAAATAAAAAAAGACTGCGCGATCATTTCCGCAGTCTTTTTTTATGCGCGACGAGTGTTTGCTGAATCAGTTTGTCGATCCGGGGTCGGCAATCGCATGATTTCCGCCGGGCAGAGATACGAATCACGTCAGGCTTGCAGCAGATTAGCGAGTTCTCCCGATGCTGATAATGCGCGCAAATCGTCATAGCCTCCGACCAGCATGCCGCGCACAAAGACCATCGGGAAAGTCGGCCAGCCGCTCCACATCTTCAGCGCGTTCCGGCGACGCCAGCCCGACAGGTAGCTGCCATAACCGAGATAGCCATGCTCGATGCCTGTACTCGTCAGCAAGCGACGTGCGCGATGAACAAAGGGATTTCCGCGCATGCCGATGACGACCACCTGATGACGAGCGAGCGCTTGCAGTACTTCATCGATGAGGTCGCGGTGGTGCAGTGCGACCGTGGCATGTAACGCAGGATGGATATGTTCTCTTGGCAGAACAAGTCGGTCAGCCGGCAGTCCTGTGGCCGGTGCATCCGACGTGGCTGATGATGGTGCTGTCACCGTGCCTGCAGTGCGTTCCGCTGCGGTGTCACTCTGAGTTTCATCGTCCGACAGCTCCCCGGCCTCCGGCTCAGGCGCCAGCTGCCGTATCATCTCCAGTGTCTCTTTCTGTGATGCCCTCATCCTCGCGAGTCGGTCTTCCATGTGGATGCTGAACGTTTCCACGCGAAGCGTCGTGGGCGCCGTGTCGCTGATGTCCGTTTCTTGTGTCGTGCTGGCACGGGTCTCACCGCTCGGCGCTGTGCCGGGCGTGTCGGCTTCCTTTCGCCAGTAATGATCTTCCAGACGTTTGCGTGCGATGACCGGGCCAACCGCATCATGCATCTCGCGCCGCTCGGACGGCCCTTCGGCATCGTGCATCTCGCGCGAATCGGAAGGCCCGGCGCTGTCGCGGAGTGACTGTACCTGTGCCGAACCCAACACACCCATACCGAGGTCCCTCGCGTCCGTGGGGCCGGCCGCATCCGAGATGTCATGCTTAAGGCGAGGGCCCCGGCGGGACTCCAGTTCAGGGTCGATGAGCCGGTTATTGTGATGCGATGACAGCTCGCTCCCACCCTCCGAGCGGAATACCTTGGACAGGGCTTCCCGGCCCATGCGCACGCTGCCGGCCGGTGGTTCGGGCTTGTTGGGATCGGTCATGAAGTTTCTCCTGATGCTGTCGAACGGCGACGTGCCCTTGGACGAAATCGCGTGCTCTGTCGTGTGCCGCCCTCTGGCACAGAGGCCTCGCAACGTGGTGCCGCGCAGCAGATGTCAGCCGCTATTATCTTCCGGCATCGGATGGGGCAGGGGCTTCGGTGCGCAATTCATCCGACGCTGAGACGGTTGACGGCACGATATCCCGGTCGGTGAAGGGCGGGGGAAGAAAAATGGCCGTCACCCCAGGGGTAGGGCGACGGCCGGACCACGACAGACACTACCTTCTCAGCAGGGAACAAGGTCTTGCCTGAAGTGAAACACCAAAGCGGATGACTGAAGGCAGACGGATCCGGCACCGCCCCACTTGCAGGAAGTTCCGTTCCTTGCGGAAACCTTCCCCGCCTGCTTCGTCGAACGAAAAGTTACCAGCGTTCGGGCTCACCCGCTGACAGGCACTCGTTGTGCACAAATTTGGTGCAAATGCGTGTGGAGGCTGTGTCTGAGCCGTTTCCGGTCACTGGCGACACAGAATTAAGGTAATCTCTGGTTCAAAACATGACTATGTGGTCTTTGCATCCAGAGACCCTCAGGAGGGGAGTGCACGATGCTTCTTGCCTCGCAAATCAATCGTCTTGCCAACGCGCTGTTGTCCGCGTGGCAGGCGGGTCAGCTGATCGAGCCGCCCTCGATGAACCATCGGCTGGCGATCGAGGATGGCTATGCGATCGCGCAGGCGATCTACGCCCGGCGCGTTGCCGACGGCGAGACTGCGCTTGGCCGCAAGATCGGTTTCAGCAACCGGCAGATGCTGCCGCGCTACGGGCGCACAGGCGCGCTGCCCGGGCCGCTATGGGCGATGATGTATGACTCCACCGTGCGGTTTGCCGCCAACAACCAGTATGTGTTCTCGCTCCGCGCCCACCTGCAGCCGCGGGTCGAGCCGGAGATCGTGTTCAGGCTGGGCAAGACGCCCGCACCCGGATGCACGGTGTACGAACTGATGGATTGCATCGACTGGATCGCGCATGCATTCGAGATCGTGGTGTCACCGTACCCCCGCTGGGATTTCGATCTGGTGGATGCGATCGCCGGCTTTGGCCTGCACGGCGCGCTGATCGTCGGTGAACCGTGCACCCTGTCCTCGACCAGCAAGCGCAATCTGGGCGACGTGCTGCATAACGCCAGTGTCTCGCTCAGCTGTATCGCGAACGGGCATGCGCAGGTGCGCGGCGTGGGCTTTGGTGCATTCGTGATGGACAGCCCGGTGCTGGCGCTATGGGATCTGCATCAGAAATTGCAGGCGCAGAGCGGTTTCCCCCCGCTGACCGAAGGGGAGCTGATCACCACGGGAAGCTGGACCGATGCGCATCCGGTGCAACCGGGCGAAACCTGGTGCTCGGCCTTCTCCGGATTGAGCCTGAACGGATTGCGCGTGCATTTCACGATCTGAGCCATGCGCGCTCAGGTGGTCCATCGCCGCCTGTCGTGACCCGGATCAAGCTGCCGGCTTCAGGCTGCCCCATCGCTCAGGAAGCGCGCTGATACTCCATCAGGTGCCGGACATCGACGTACTTCAATGCATTGGCGTGAGTGCACTCAAGGATCACCTGCGGCGCGACACCGGCATCGAAGGCTTCCTTCCAGCGCAAGGCGCACAGGCACCAGCGGTCGCCGGGTTTTAGGCCGGGGAAACGGAATTCCGGGCGTGGCGTGGACAGGTCATTGCCACGCTGCAGGGAGAACGCGAGAAATTCTGCGGTCATTTCTGCGCAGACGACATGAGAGCCGCGGTCGGTTTCGTCGGTGTTGCAGCAGCCGTCGCGGAAGTAGCCCGTCATCGGGTCGGTGGAGCAGGGTTTCAGCGGTGTGCCGAGTACATTGATTGCCATGGTTGATCGGGTCTTATGTTCGTTTTCAGGGGTCGTTCAATGAGTTCACCCCTGATGCCTGTCATCAGACGCGCATGGGTGTGCGTGCTGATTGTAACCACTCTCGGCGGCTGCAGTGCGCTGCGGCTTGGCTACGATCAGGCAGAGCCGCTGGTTCGCTGGTGGTTCGACCGCCAGCTCGACCTGACGGCCGAGCAGTCCCGCTGGCTGAAAGACGCGCTGCGCAGGTTTCATGCATGGCACCGGCAGGCACAGCTGCCCGCCTATGCCGAGACCGTCGCGCTGATGTCGCGGCAGAGCATGGACGAGATATCGCCGGCACAGGTCTGCGAGCATATCGATGCGGCCATCGCGCAGACCGATGTCCTGCTGCGGCAGGCTGCACCGATGATGGCCGGGCTGGCCCGGCAGCTGGACACGGCGCAGCTGCAGCACCTTCGCCGCCGCTTTGCCGATGAGGACCGGGAATGGCGCGAGAAGTGGCTCGACCTCTCCGCAGAAAAGCGTATCAAACAGCGGCAGGACGACTGGGCAGACCGCGCCGAATCCATCTACGGACGACTTAGCCGCGAGCAGCGGGACTTCATCCGTCAGTCGGTGATACGGTCTTCGTGGGAGCCGCAGCTGAGCTGGGAGCGGCGGCAGCTGCGCCAGCAGGAGATTCTTGCCACGCTGGAGAAGATCATGCGCCAGCGCTTGCCGCAGCCCGATGCCGAGGGTGAGATCCTCGCACTGATAGAACGCTCGATGCGGCCGGACATACCGCGTTTCATGGACATGCAGCGCAAGCTGCAGCTGGAAGCCTGCGCCAACCTGTCCGGGCTGCACCGGCTGACCACGCCGGCACAGCGCCTGAAAGCGCGCGAAAAGCTGGCCGCGTACGCAGAGGATTTCAGGCAGCTGTCGGTCGCCCGCTGAGCCTCCTGACGTTCCTGACGCCGCCGGCCGGCGCGCGGATGATCAAGCCTTGTAACTGAACCCGTGCAGCTTCAGCGGCAGCGAACGTATCCGCTTGCCGGTGGCGCTGAACAGCGCATTCATCGCGGCCGGGATCACGCCGCCAATCGGCGGCTCGCCAACGCCGCCCCAGAAGCCGCCGCTGGGCACGATCACGCTGATGACTTCGGGCGCGTGATTGATGCGCGCCAGCGGGTAGTCGCTGAAATTGCTCTGCCTGACCGCGCCTTTTTCGATGGTGATGTCCTCGAACATCAGCGCCGACAGGCCCCAGATCACGCCGCCCTCGATCTGGGCTTTCACCGCGTCCGGATGAACCACATGGCCGCAGTCGATGGCGACGGCGACGCGGCGAATGTCAATCGCCGAGCCCTTGACGGACAACTCGACCGCGGCCGCCGTGTAGCTGCCATAGGAATCGACGACAGCAATGCCGCGATGAATGCCTTTTTTCGCAGGCTTGTCCCAGCCGATCGCCTTCGCCGCCGCGTCCAGCACCGCAAGGTCTTTTTTGCCTTGCAATAGTGGTCGCCGGAATTCGTAAGGATCTTTGCCGGCCGCATGCGCAAGCTCATCGATGAAGCACTCGCGATAAAACGGATTGTTGGTATGCGCAACGGCGCGCCAGAAGCCCGGCGGCACATGAAATTCATTCAGCGCATATTCATTGGTGAAGTTCGGCACGGCGTACGGGTTGTCGCGGAACACGCGCGTGTTGATCTGATCAATCCCATCCTTGACGAACTGCGGAAACACCGTCAGTGCGATCGACTGGTCAGCCTGACGGGCTTCCCATGCGGTCCAGTTGCCGTCGCGATCGAGTGCGCCGCGCAGCTTCACTAGTGACACCGGACGGTAGCGCCCCTGACGCATGTCTTCTTCACGCGACCACAGCAGCTTCACCGGCGTGCCCGGCATGGCCATCGCGATCTTCACCGCCTGCTTGGTGTAGTCCTGATGCGGACCGCGACGGCCGAACGCGCCGCCCGCATGCATCTTGTGGATCTGGATTTTTTCCAAGGGCAGGCCCGACGCTTCCGACGCGGCTGCGATCGATGATTCACCATTCTGCGTGCCGACCCAGACCTCGAGGTAGTCCGGCGTGTAGCGCGCGGTCGCATTCTGCGGCTCCATCGTGGCGTGGTTGACGAAGCCGGTCGTGTACTCGGCCTCGAGCACCTTGTGGGCATTCGCGAATGCTTGTGTCGTGTCGCCATCCTTGCGCGCAATCGGCTGGCTGGGTGCGGCGATGTCCTGCTTCAGCTTGTTCATGATGGTCGCGCTGGAGATATCGCCTTTGGCGCCGTTCTCCCAGTCGACCTTCAGTGCCTTGACGGCCTGATTCGCCTGCCACCAGTTGCTGGCCACGACCGCGACCCAATCCTCGCTGACGACGATCTGCTTCACCCCGGGCATGGACTTCGCCTTGCTGTCATCCACACGTTTGACGAAGCCGCCGAACACCGGGCTTTGCAGAATTGACGCATGCAGCATGCCGGGTAGGCGCACATCGACCGCATAGATCTGCGAGCCGTTCACCTTGGCGGGAATGTCGAAGCGGGCAGGCGAGGAGCCGGCGATCGTCCAGTCTTTCGGGTCTTTGAGCTTCGGGTCGGCCGGTACCGGCATGCTGGCGGCCAGCGTGGCGAGTTCGCCGTAGGTCGCGCGCTTGCCCGAGGGATGCGTGACCACGCTGTTTTTCGCCGCGCATTCCGAGGCGGGCACCTGCCATCGCTGCGCGGCGGCCGCGATCAGCATCTCGCGCGCGGCGGCACCGCCCTTGCGCACATATTCTTGCGAGTCACGGATACCGCGGCTGCCACCGGTAGACATGTCCTTCCAGATTTTTTTACGGCGCATGTGCTCATTCACGTCCGCGTACTCGGGGCGTACCTTGCTCCAGTCGCAGGCGAGTTCCTCGGCGACCAGCTGCGCAAGACCGGTGAAGGTGCCCTGACCCAGTTCGGAGCGGGCGATGCGGATGATCACGGTGTCGTCCGGCTGAATGACTACCCAGTGGGTGACCTCGGGCGCGCCCGGGGCGGCGCTCGCCGGGGAGCACTGTACACCGAGGATGAAGGCACCGGTGAGTGCAGCGGACTGCTGGAGGAAAGTGCGGCGGGCGGGATGCTTCAGGGGGGCGTTCATGCATATCTCCTGCGCGAATGGGGTTTTGTTTGGCGGAGATTTTAACCGCAAGTGCTCGGCAGCGACTGCTGCAGTTGTCGGGCTGCGCGCTCCGAGATCACCATTACCAGTTTCAGCCGCGCGCGGGTCATGCCGACAAAGAGCTTGCGAAAGCTTTTCTCGTCCAGCCCGGCAAAATCGATCTCGGTAAAGATAACGGCAGGTGCAGACTGCCCCTTGAAGCGATAGACCGACTCGGCCAGCAGCTCGCCCTCCCGGAACACCGGATTGCCGAACAAATCATACTGGCCGCTGAAGGATTTCAGGCTATGGTTGCCCAGACTGTCGAGATTCAGCAGCCGCGAATTCTCGCGGCCGCGAAAGCTGATGATCGCGATGTCCTGTCGCGTGTAGCCCGCACCGAGGCAGCGCGTGATCGCCTGCCGCGTCTGCGCGAGCATCTTGTCGGTGTCGTCATCCGGATAGAGCAGCTGCTCCACCGGGTCGCCGCCGAAAGGGCTTGCCGCCTCGATCGCGCTGGCCCCGGGTGAGAGCTCGCGTAGCCATGCAATGACATTCCGCGGGCTGCGGTAATTGGCGCCCGAGCGCAGCGTCACCCAGCCGGGCAGTGCCAGCGGCGCGCGCCCGTACAGGTTTTGCATCGGGTCTTCCAGCCACATGGCGCGGCCCTCGGGAGCGAGCATCCGTAGCAGCGCGTCGCGCCACTGCTCGGAGAAATCCTGGCCTTCGTCCACGATCAGCGTGTCCACACGCCAGTCATCACTGAGTTCCGTGTTAGCGAGATGCGCTTCCAGCCTCTGCCATGCCGAGGGATCCGTGTAGTCGGGCTGCAGTCCGGTGGCGCGCGCGAACAGGTCGCAAAACTGATGAAAGCTCGCGACTTGTCCACCCGGAGG
>JACCDN010312874.1_pt1 | contig 12984 bp, 13 predicted proteins | sample 7441691 | NCBI WGS metagenome assembly JACCDN01 (sample SAMN15323439, study PRJNA562643) | freshwater metagenome | isolation source: river surface water | place: USA:Blue River Watershed | collected 2017-08-16 | reverse complement strand
GTACTCTTGAAAAAGATATAGAGAATATAATTCATATGGCTTAAGTAATAAACACCCCTATGTATTTCTCATATTAATATCAGAGTTACAATATTTTTTCATATTTCTCTTCTATAATGGCCAATTATCTAGATATTATGAGTGACATGAATCAATATACATTCTATTTTTTACATACTATATTATGACAAAACAACTTATCGTAGGCATTGCTACTATAGCAATAACAGGAACAGCATTACTAGCTACTGGCATGTACGCAGCATCTGGCAATACAAATCCTATGAAATCAGATAACTGAATTCAAAAAGAACAAAGAAATCATGAATACATGATCCAAACTCTTTCATGAAAAGTATCGAATGAGGCACTTACTGCACTCGATACCCTCATGAAGAAACATAAGACAGAAATAGGAACTCTCAATTCTTCTGGATCAGCTCTAGATAAGGCTTCCATAGAAGCAAAGCATGCAGCCTTCAAAGCCGAAATAGATACACTTATGATTCAATATCCAGAACTCAAAACAGCAATACCACAAAAAAATATGCAAAAAAGTGGAAAGGGTGGAAATCACAAAGAAGTTGAAACAATATTCTCATCTCTGCCTGAAAATATACAAACAGAAATAAAAAGCATTCGTGAATCCTATAAAGAAAAACAAGATCTACTTAGAACCGAAGAGAAGCAAAAAATAAATACCATCCTATCATCATATCCTGATATCAAAAATAAACTCGATTCAATAGAAAAGAATCGAGAAAGTCATCCTGGAAAAATGAGATAATTGGAAATAAATAAATTTGTCATAAAAAATCCTTCAGAATATGAAGGATTTTTTATGAAATTAAAGATGACTTAAAGTTAAGAGATAATATATTGATATTGCAATACTTTATATATACTAAATACAAAATATGTAATTTTTATTTACTGAGAATTACCACTTATGAAAATCCTTATTATAGAAGATCATCCAAAAATTCGTAGCAATATCATCGAATACCTTTGCCTCAAATGATATACGGCAGAGTGAGCCGTACATGGTGAAGAGGCCCTGCTTATGCTCCATGCTCATTATGATATCATAGTTCTAGATATGAATATGCCAATCATGAATGGTAAAGAATTTATAGAAAAACTGCGTACTACTTGAGATCAAACCCCCGTCATTGTCTTGACATCAAATTCCCTTCTATCAGATAAAATCAGTATGTTTGATCTTGGTGTTGATGATTATCTGATAAAACCATTTGAAATGAGAGAACTCGAAGCCCGGATTGTAGCACTTGGGCGAAGGAAAGAAAAAACAATTGAAGAAATTATAACATTTTGAGAAATCAGTATTGATATAAATAAAAAAAGCATTAAAAGATGAGAACAGATCATAGATTTATCTCATAAAGAATATGGAATAATAGAGTATCTTGCGAGAAATAAATGATATCCCAAGAGCAAAGTACATATACTTGAGGCAGTATGGTGAATGCGTGAAGCAGAACTCGCAATAAACTCAGTGACACTCGAAGCACATATCTCTACTATACGAAAAAAACTAGGAAAATGAATTATAACTACCATAAAATGAACAGGATACATAATCACATAAAAGAATTTTTTAAAGATGATGAAAAGAAACTTGCCTTCAAAATAAGTATAGCTTCTTTTATTATATTACTTTCAATACTACTCTTTATTATTGGAGCAAGTTATGGATACACTAGTCATCGACTTATAAAGGAACTCAGAAATGAATCTAAGATGGCAATGAGTATACCAGAGATAAATCCATTTAATACTGAAAATCAAATTGATCCGATTCTAAGAAGAGAAATGAAGAGAAAATGACCAAAAGATGTTATTATAATTGATAAAGATTGATTGATCATAAAAAATGATCTCTTTGAATGAGATCAGGAAAATATAAAAGAACTACTTAAAATAAAAGAATGAGAAATAAAAACACAAAATATAAATTATCATACATATCTCATTACAAAAAATACCCTAAATGGAAATACTATATTATTTTTTAGAGATCTCACCGAACTTCAGAATTTTCATATCAGTCTACTGATTATTGCAATAGGAGGATCACTGATTGGGCTATTAATTATTTTTTTACTTTCCAGATATCTTGCTCGTATTACTATAGAGCCTATTCGGGAGCAATCACGCGAACTTGAGACTTATAGTCATAACGTAGCTCATGAACTGAGAACTCCCCTTTCCATAATGCGAACAAATCTAGAACTCCTTAAGATAAAGCCAGAATTACGTTTTATAGAGTCCACAGATGATGAAATAAGTGGAATGGAACATATTATCGATAGTCTACTATTTTTAGCAAAACCAGAGAAACAAAATAAAGATGAAAATATAAATATAAGCGAAAAAACTCTTGAAATAATAGAAAAATATAATACTCATAACAGTATAATTTTTATAAAGCCAAAAAAAATAATTATAAAAGCCATCAATGAAGAACTCTACAAAAGAATCTTATGTAATCTTATAGAGAATGCTATAAAATATAAATCAGAAGGAGATATACAGGTATGTATCTCGAAAGAGAGCGTTATTATATCAAATCCTATTAGTCAAAATATGAGTGAATGAGAAATAAAAAATATCACAAAAATATTTTATCAATGAGATGAATCAAGAAACTCCATTGGGTATTGACTATGACTTGCTCTTGTTCAAAAAATTGTAGATATTTTAGGATGGCAGATGAAAATATACACAAGAAACAATGAATTTATAGTGAAAATAATTTACTAAATAAGAAATATATCCCTTACTACTCAAAAAGATTTGTTTTTACATATATAATAAAAGTCAGATTTTATCTTAAAAATTATTAATCATGAATCAAGAAATTAAAAGCAATAGAGTATCGACTCTGTGAGAAATAAATAAGTTAGCCTTAAATACGATAGCTATTTCATCTTTGGTTTTACCGATGTTACTAATTGCAGTAATGTGACCATGAGATGATTCTACACTAGCTGGATATTTATGACTATTTTTTATATTTTTTACTATTATCTCCTTTTCTGTTCTTAGCTTAGAACAAAAAGTAAGTTATATAGATAAAAAGAATATTGCACTTCTTGAATTCCAAAAATCAATTTCAAATTGAGGATCTATTCAGGAAATTCAAATAATCTTAGAAACAATCCAAAATTTAACTGAAGTATTATCTTCATATAAGAAATCTCTTTTAATTAAATTTTCTAATTTCATATTAAGAGGGAAGATTAATAGAAATATAACTCAATATTCAAAGACATTTATTCCAATATTTGAAGAAATAAAGCAGATACTATTAATCGATATAAATAAACAAAAAACCATACTTAATACAGCCAAATCCAGTCTCGCCATTCAATTTAATTGAGATACAGAATTTGATCAAATATGAGACATACAGCAGGTACGTCTCGAGAATAAAATTGAACAATTTGAAGAAATCAAAAAGAAACTCATTGAAATATAAAAATCTACTAATTTCTTTTGCAAAAATAACCCATATTATATACAATAGATGGGTTATTTTTTAAACATTTACATATGGCAGATACTCAGACAAAAACGGAACAAAATACAACAGAAAATACAGATGTAACTACAGTGCAAACTCATCCCCTTTCTGCAACCGAATCAAAAGCAGTAGAACAGACTTTTGCAGAGGCAAAAGATTTTAGATCACTCGGAGAAAAAATCACAGCACCACTTGATTCTATTATTGCAGAAACCGCTACCGTGATTGATAGCGACCCAATTATGAACGTTTCCGATGAACTCTCAAAGATGAACTCCTCCGTACAAGAAGTCTATAAAGAAATCATAAACAATGATGGTACAATGATGCGAATGGCCAAGGCTGTACCACTCCTTGGATCACTCATGAAATCTCTCGATTCAAAATGGGATGAAGCAAAATTCAATATCCAATCTCTTCAGGGAAAAATTGAAATGATTTTTTCAGGATTTGATCAGGCCTATACTTCACTCAATACGAGTATTGATATGCAGAAAAAGTTCCTTGAAGGAATCGATGCTAATCTCGGAAAAGTTATTGCCTACAGAGATTTTCTTACACAAAAAGTTGAAGAATTTAAGGCAAAAGGTACAGAAAGCATGGATGAAACTGCGAAAATGAAGTATGATATGTTTGTACGTCAAGTAGAGTACTTTATTGCCAATCTCAATGTCCTCATCGGGAATCTCGATATGGCCCGCAAGCGCCTCCTCATGCGTCTCGATAGTGCGTCCAAGCTATCGCTCTCAATGAGTTCTTCTCGTCCTATTTTCAAGACACTCCTCTCAACAGCACTCATCGAAACAAGTTCACAAAAAGCACTTGATGCCAGCATGAAAGCCATAAATGTCATGGGAGAAACCATCGATAAAATGTCATCTGAACTCACAGACAAGGCTATTGAGTCATCAAGAAAGAGTGAAGAACTCTCATCAAAACCAGTTCTCTCGTCTCAGGTATTCGTAGAAAATGTAACAAAACTCAAAACTCACTTCGAGACCATCGAGGCATATCGTGCACAAGTACAAATCGAAGCAGATGCTGAGAAAAAAGCATTCTCAGATGCTAGTGATGAACTCTCAAAAATCAAAGTCCTTAACGCAAAAGATCAAGAGGAACTTGCAGAAGAAATTAATAAATAAAACAGCTAATCTATAATTAGATTTATTAAGGAGTATTTGGCATATTAGAGTTAAATACTCCTTTTTAGATACACTCTATCTTATAATATGCCGAATAGATCATGTCTATATATATCCCGTGGATTATCTTATGATGATTATGTATCTGACTTAGTGTGAGTTATTTACTTATTTGATTTTGATGGCTAGATCTAATTGTGAGTATCATTTCTTGAATAATGATATGGCTCATATGCATAGCAATACTCATGATCTGAGGGGGCATCTCTCAGTTATTGCCCCTGGAAAGTGCATACACAATACTCATTGCTATAATCATATATATGCTGTCCGATTCATGGAAGAAGATGCGGAGACCCATTCATGAATGAATTTTTACTATTCATATTATCGCTCTACTATATTTTCTCTTAGAGAAAATATGAGATAATCAAAACAGCATCATATACTCCATAATTCTACTATTAATATTCTGTATCGCTGTATTCAATAATCTTAATAAGAAGATACTTACTAAACAATATATTTTTTTTTATTATTCTATTCAATTCTATGCTCATGTGTATATTCTGATGAATATACACAATTACGGTACTACAAGAGATTACATCACTCGATAGAGTATCTTCCTTATTTTGACCACAATTATTCTTGTTATCTTTTATATTTTGATACAATATTCTCTATATACTGCAACAGATATTCCTTGTGGGGCATATTATCCCTGACGAAAAAATGCCATATAGGACAGTTCTTAAATCTGCCATAGATGAATTTAGTAAGCATTATATTTCTCATATTCAAACTAATATAAAATACATAATACTCGTGATACTATGCATATGAACATGTATAGTGAATGCTATTTTTGCATTCATGGAGCCTATCTATATTTCGGGATGCATTCTTTTTATAGCTTCTCTCCTACAGAACACTCATATTAACTCATTTTTCATACATAAAAAATAATTTTGCAAAAAATATATAAACAAGCTAATATGGTAATATATTAGCTTGTTTATATTAAAAAATGCGAGAATCCCAAAATTGACCTTCAAATGAGGAAGGTTCACAAAACTACATAAAGGAAATTCAGAATTCCCTGAAAATTATTCCAATACCCTTAGTTCACATAACAAAAGGAATGGATGAAATTTTCATAATGAAAGATATACTTTTTTCACTCAATAATAATCTGAATATAAGACAAGTTATTACTAAAGATACAGCATTAAATGATCTTTCGATAAAAATTCAGAATAAGAATGCTACAAATGAAGATTTTATAAATTTTCATACAAAATTAGCAAAAATAATGCTCGAAAAATATCGATTATGGTTAATTATTGAACCACATTTAGGTAAAAAGTTATTTACCATAGTAGAGCCTTTTGAAGATCCTAATTGGAAATCTATATATATACGAAATATTAAAGATGGCGAACCAATACTACCAAATCAGATCAAATTTTATCGATCTTCAGAATCATCATGAGTAAATGCACAATGAATGACATTTGATAAAAATATCCTGTTATTTACAGGAGAAATCGAAAAGGAATACAATCAAATAAAACAAATTCAATGGATAGGAAAGACAGATACATTTCTCAGTCCAAAAGTATATGAAAATAGTATCGTCGCAAATGAACTAGCCTCGATTGCTTTTGATGCAAAATTTTCAGAATTTAATATCAATCTTCTCAACTGAAAAAAATACAATAAAACACATGTATCTGAATTTTACTCAGATATAATTTCATCACGGGTTGATATCCGTGAAATTCGACGGATCATCGCTCAATCTACATGATCAAGCATATCAAATTATACACTTACAGATGATCTGGTGAATGAATATATTCAAAAAGAGCAAATAAAAGACATAAAATCCCAAATGAAGAACTATGATTTCCTTAGAAATCTTCAGATATATCTGGAAAATAGGTGGCTTGAGATAATTACTTTTCTCAATTCATCACCGAAAATTTAATAAGTAACTGGTTTTAGTCCTCATTACATGGAATCTCCCAACTATTCTTGGGAGTTCTTTTGTATCTTCCTGAATTTTCTATATACTTTTCCCAATATATATCAAATAATACTATGCTCACTCGTACTGCCTCTCAAACCGCCCCTCAAGTAGAACAAACTCCACAAATAATCCAAGGACAAGTAGATGAAAGAGGATTTTATCTCTATGAATGGATATCATCAGATGAGCTCAGGATGACTCTCGAGAGAGACTACCTCAATATAGTCCGAGTATCTAGCATCCCTCTCGCAATCGTGACAGCAATTGCTGGATTTATTGGTTTTACTGGATGAATCCCAGGTACCATTATAGCAATACTATGAGTACTTGCTGTATTTTATGGAATTGTCGGTGTTATACTGACAATCAAGTTCCTAAAACGATCTTATATATACACGCGATGAGCTAATGTAGTCATCACAGATAATCACTACGTATCAGCCTGAAAGATCATATCTCATGATGAAGAGAAAAAAATACAAGAAACATTTTGAAAAATAGAATCAATATTCGATGAGCCATTTCTCTGAGAATCCAAGCTGCTTCAAAAAAAAAAAGATGCCAAAAAAGAGCTCTTTGAGAGCCTCAAAACGGTCGCAATGGGATGAGGAAAAATACTCCAAAATGTATGACGATCACGAGATTCTGGATGAATTGTTGTAGTGATACTGATTGCGGGTTTCCTCTATGCTACGATGATGGGTGTGATCTACTTTTTATGAATATTTTTTATCAATCTCTTTGGTCGACTATTTGCATGGATGGCACATAGATATCTCCTTCTGATGAGCAATACAGAACACCGTATACAGACACTCTTTCAGAATATCCAGACCTATTCTGATTCTCTCAAAACAGGACAAAAAAATACTGTAAAACTATTACAAGAAGCAGGTCAAAATGCATGGAAAGAAAACTTATCTGGTAAAATATGAGAATCATTGGAACTTATTAATTCCTTGGCATCCGATGCAACCAATAATAGCATAGAACTCCGAAAGATACTCGAATCATCACAATACAAAGATATATTTAATTTTATTAAATATGGAAATTGGATAAAAACACAGATCCTAGAACCCATCAGTGAGATACTCCATCTCCTCGAAAAAAATCATATTACCATACAAAAAACTATTGTTTCACTCGAGAATGACATCTCAAATACCCAAGATTCATCACTCCAAAAGCCCCTCATACTACAAAAAGAAAGGCTCGAACTCCAAAAAAACTCATACGAGTCAACCATGGAACTTCTCAATACTTATAAAGAAAAACTCTCTTAATTTAAATTTTATGTCCTCCACTCAAGATACTGGCTTTGATGCATTTTTCAGGGCCGTCACCACATCCCCAGAATTCAAATCTGCTATGACAAAAGACTGGAAATGAGATTCTATCGATGCACTCGAAACATCACTTAGAGAAATGCGGTCTGGAGTAGAAAAAGCTGAAAATCTCATGAATCATCTAAATACAAATTTTGCAACAGACGAAGCAAATAAGGTTGGAAGAGATATCAATATGTGAAATAACAATGTTGGTAACACGCCACCAAAAACAGGAAATCCAAAAGATACTTGAGAAAAAGCTCCATTTGAAGTACAACATTTTACATGCATAGAATGAAAACCATGGGGATTTGAGGCTGTTGCTGGAATGGATAATCTCAAAGATGAACTCAAATCCAGCTTCATCAAGCCACTCCGATTCAAATTCATGGTAGAAAAACTCAGAAAACAACAAGTTGTATCTGAAGATAGATGAAATAGGGACAAAGAGGGTTCGGGAGTGGAAACTGTCTGAGCAGAGATAAAAAACAGTACAACGATCAGCGATAGCACAGAATGAGCGAGTTTTTCCACTACCGATAGTTTTGGTACTTTTGCTACCAAAAGTACAGAAATTACTGACGAAAAAAAGAGATTGATACTCAAACTCTACAGCGAATATGAAAAATTCAAAATATCAATACCTACTGGTATGCTTTTTTATGGACCACCTGGAACTGGTAAAACTTTTATTACCAAAAAACTTGCCGAAGAACTTGGCTGTGGATTTGTAGCAAAAAATATGGGAGAATTTGGTTCATCATATCTCCATCAGACAACCAAGAATATCAAGGATTTCTTTGAATGAGCAAAAAAAGCTGCAGAAAATGAGCCGATTATCCTATTTCTCGATGAAATCGACTCCCTGGTATCAGCCCGAACATCCAATGTTGATGCCAATAAAGCAGAAGAAGTATCCCAATTTCTCCAAGAGTTCAATGCTCTGGAATCAGCACCAAATCTGATTGTGATAGCCGCCACCAATCGTCCTGATCATCTCGATCCTGCCATACTCCGCTCTGGTCGCCTGGACAAAAAAATCTATCTCGGACCACCAGATACTATTGCTCGAAAGGCACTATTTAAGATGTATATAGAGAAGATGTGACGTCCCCATGAGACACTCAACTATGACCTCTTGGCTACACTCACAGAGAACTACGTCTCTGCTGATATCGAGGCCATCTGTGATGAAGTAGCCCGAGATGCGAGTCATGCACTCCTTGATCTCATCGATGAAGCAGAAGATGGTAAACTCACAGAAGAACTCATGAGTGGAAAATCCATAGATATGGTATCCCTCGAAAAAACTATCACAGAAACTCCATCATCACTCAAGATGGTAGATATGAGTATCTATGAGAATTGGCTAGATAAAATTAAATAAGAAAAATGACAATTAATAAAGAGCTCATAGATTCTTTGATATGCGATTTTAATGCAGCAAAAAATCATATTATCTCAAAAAAAGAGGAATCCCTAAGTAAGCCTCAAGATACTATAATTCTATTTATTGGATTTACGATATTGCCTATTTATCTTTTTGGTGTGAGCATAGAAACTGGGAATATATGATATATGGGAATATGGATCATAGTGTGTATTATTATTGCCATAAGAAAATATATTTCTGATAATATCAGAAATAAGACATGACAGAAAATTAATTCAATCATTAGTTCTCATTTACTCCTTATTCAGGATATAGAAAAAGTACAAAGCATCGAGGAAGTTCTAGAAAAGTTAAATACTTTAAAAAAAATAATATTAGTTGATTTTCAGTATTTACGATCACAAAATATAAAAATTTGGAAAACTATTTATAAGAAAGAAGTTCAACTATGCATTTATATACTAATCAATCTCCGCTCTGATCTCCAGATCAGACTCGATGAACAAAAAAAGTCTCTTGAATCTGCAAAATCAGAAGTCGAATCGAACATCAAGTGAAGTAGTGAACTCGAACAAGTATCAGAAATACAGAAAATCAGACTCGATAGACAGATCGAGCAATTCGAAAAATTACAAAGAGTGTTCATCTAATTACATACCAAAATGTCCTATTCATTCAACGAAATACACAATATACATCAAGAAATTACATTACAGATAAATGAGACGATCGATAATGCAATGATGATTGCAAGTGCTGCACTATTCTCCTTTTGGCTATTATGAGGATTAGGGATTATGATAATCCTCACGAATTACTCATATCCATTCGTAAATAGTTGATTGCTAATATTATGGATTTTTGGATTCATAATAATCCTGATCCCCTGAATATTAAGATTTTTATTAAAATTCATTTTTTGATTAATTTTGGTGAATAAGCACTATAAAATAGTTGTAAGACTAAAAGAGGAATTTAATGATATTGATATATTCAAACAAATACCAGATATTCTCAATTCTGCACAACAAATAAATCAAACAATCAAAAAAGAAGGATTATTTTTTTATTTTTTTATATATTTTTGACTATATCTAGAAAGAAGATGAATTGCAATGAGTCTAAAATGAAATCAACAATACTCAAAAGAAATGAATAGAACAATACTTGCTAATACTCAATTGAACATAGAAAGAAAAAGAAAGTTATTATTAGCTCTCATAGGGAGGATAAAAATCCTGGAAGTCGATCTAGTAAAAAAGATTCTTATTGATCTCCGCTCTGATCTCCTCATCAGACTAGATGAACAAAAAAAGTCTCTTGAATCTGCAAAATCAGAAGTCGAATCCAATATCAAGTGAAGTAATGATCTCGAACAAGTATCAGAAATACAGAAAATCAGACTTGATCGACAGATAGAGCAATTCGAAGAATTACAGAAACTACTAACTTAATACAAATGAAGCCAAATTTATCAGAAAAAATATTAGATACTCTTTTAAAAATTTTTCTATATCTTTTATTATGACTACTTTTAATGATTCCTATAGGAATATTACTAAGTTTAATAGGTATATTTGAGATCTATAAAAATATATTTATAAATACCGCTCTAATTATTTTTTCTTTATTTTTCACTATTTGAATATTAATAACATTCGTTAGTATTTCTATTTCGATACTTGCCAATATTTGATCTCAATTCATACAGAGAGACATAGAAAAATTAAATAAAGCAATATTATCACAATCCAGTATTGATACTATACTTAAGATATCTGAAAAAATGCTATCTCATGTAAAATTTATGTACATCGGGAAAAAAATATGAAATCTAAGTCCATTTTATGGAGTTCGTAGAACTATAAATAGAAACTACATTGAGAAAACCCGAAAAATATTATCCATTCTTGAGGCCATAAAACATAAACTCAATCAAGATATTGATAATATACAAAAAAGAATAGAAGAAAGCAGGGATAATCTAATGACACTCAAATGAAATAGTGAACTAGCATCATTACAAAATTCACAGAAAATCAGACTTGATCGACAGATAGAGCAATTCGAAGAGTTACAGAAAGTCTTGAATTAATTGCACTAAAATATTGATTTATTATGAATATATGTTATAATAATAACCTCTTATATATTAACTTTACTAATATGAGTGGATGACACGGGCACGATGATCATGGACACGGATGATGATCGGCAAAAAAATGATGACCAAGCGTCACAAAATGAGCAGCCAATACAATGGGCGGTATGGTTGGATTTTTATTTACTGGATTATTCTCAGGAAATGATGGATGACACGATCATCATCACTAGACAAATCCCTCAAAATTGAGGGATTTTTTATTGATATTCCTATGACGCCTATATCGTCAAGGAGATTTCATTTACTTTAGGTCAATATTTTTCATATTATAGAGTTATCTGGTATACTTTTTATATAACTCTCTCCTATTATGAATCTCCTCACCGGCATGAATGGACTCAGAGCAATAGCAGCTCTGCTTGTGGTATTCTATCATCTCAATCAACATATCCCCACTCAGACTATTAATCAAATAGGATTGAATATTTACCAATTTATGGGACATATATCCATTATGGTAAGTGTATTTTTTATACTTTCTGGGTTTTTTAGATCACTCTCCTATTGGAAAAATATGGGCACCCCAGAAAATATTCCAAGTTTTTTCCCATCGCTAAAAGATCGATTTCTCCGTATTGCTCCAGCGTATTATGTGATGATGATACTGAGCTTGATAGTTACCTATATCCTTTGGTGAAGAGATAATATGAATATGCCAGCATTTTTCTCTGGAATATTTTTTCTGACTTGGATATCTCCAGATACCATCTTTCCAGTACTTATCAATGGTCCACTCTGGTTTATATCTATGGATATGATGGGATGGATACTCACATCAATATGTATGTGGTGATTTTTTCAAATTCCAAAAAAGTATAAAATATACTATTTCCCTCTCGTAGTTATCATTACTCTCTGTCTGCATAAAATATGGATATCACTCCCCTGGCCTACAGGATCAGGAATATCGAGTATATGGTTCCCGACGTATAATCCATTTTTATTTTTTCTCCATTTTCTCTTTGGTATTGGGGCTGCCTGAGTAGTAACTTGGCTCAGAAATAAAAAACAAACAAATACCATCCTATTCGATATTATTTCCCTCCTGGCTATTTTTTCCGCAGGTATACTCATGTGGACACTACGTGACAAGTCCGATTGGACTATTTCATATCCGAATTGACCATACCATTTTCCATGGATACCTGGACTGATTGCGATTCTCATGATTGCACTCCCTTTTACACGGTATCTCTGAAACATGCTGGATAATAATTTTCTGAGTTTTACAGCAAAGATTTCCTATTCCCTCTTCCTCACACATGCACTCATCATGGTCCTCCTTGATAAATATCTCTTCACAAGTATCACTACAATAACAATGTGGATTTGATACAGCATAACAACCATTGTACTCTCATATATTGCTGCT
>JACCDN010790118.1_pt1 | contig 12985 bp, 18 predicted proteins | sample 7441691 | NCBI WGS metagenome assembly JACCDN01 (sample SAMN15323439, study PRJNA562643) | freshwater metagenome | isolation source: river surface water | place: USA:Blue River Watershed | collected 2017-08-16 | reverse complement strand
GGTGAACACTATCAAACGATAGGGCTCACCTAGATATTGAGGCGTTTTATAGCGTTTCGCGTCTTCCATAGTGATTAAACAAAGTGCGCAAGTTTAGTCACCACATTCAAGAACAGGGCTATCGCTCCAATTCCAAGTAAAACTGTGATTTTTCTTGTGATGATTAATCCTAAGAGTGCTGCCAAAGCTTCAAAAACATAAACATAAGTCTTTATTGAGCCATTGTAGGTATCTTTTAAATCTCCAGTTGTTTCGCCTAAAACATCTTCTGCAAACACCGTTTTAACCAAAAAAATCCCGCTAACAAATAACAACGCTTTGGTTGTGCTGGACTTCCAAACTTTTGTGAGTGCTTCTTTTATAAAGCTCAGTTTCATTTTTACCCCTTATTTTTTGTTTTTTGACATGCACATGGTGGCATTGCATCCTTTCCATATGCGTAGTAACTCGCAGGATTTATCTGCGTTTTATTTCTTTGTTTGAAATGCCATACTGGCAAAGCTTTCGGTGGTGCTACTGCACAACAACAAACACTTATTGGGACTGCAATCCAAACCATTTTTTTCAAAATACTCGCTATCATCTGCTCTCCTTTGATGTATCATAAATTGGTCATTTGATTTAATTTCCCCCTGTTTTTGGTAAAAAAATCCCATCAACCAATAATTTTGGTTTTAAAATGTTTAATTTGTTTTTTATTTAATTAATGCTACGCGCGTAGCATTTTAAAGTGCTCATCCATCCATGACGCCTCCTTGCCTAGAAGCGTTTTCAAGATTTTTTACTAATTTTTCCTGATGAGCGAGGCTTGTCCTGGCATTTTCAAAACCATTCTTAAGGCCATCTTTTAAATACTCTGATATTTCATCATCGGAATATTTTTCTATCATTTTAGAGCTATGGCTCTCCTCGACTTGCTCTTTCTTTTGGACTAAAAGCATCTCTAAATTATGATTTATTCGATGCATCTCCCTCATTAGCATCACAAACTCTGCATGATTCAGTGACTCGGGCGATATGGCACTATCAGTTGCTAGCAACGTATATAGTTTGTCGTTGCTCATAATGTCTTTAAACTCATTTACATCATCACGATGCTTTTTATGAGCATCTTTGTCTAAGCAAGGTGCACTTCCAATGTTTGTTATTACTTTAAAGTCGTTTTGAACCTTATTTTTAGATATCAAATCCGTGTTTTTTGATAAATTAGTATCGGCTTCCTTTAAGGCCTCGAAAGCTGCGATTGGTTGGTAGTAATTAACACTTGCGTCTGTCCATGCATATGTTGAACTCACAAGGCTACTTAATGCTAAAACCGATACTAATCTCTTCATTTCTACATCCTCCTCTTTTTTAAAAAATTCCAGCTAATGTTTTAACTAAACCTGTTTCTAATGCAGGTCTTGCATCTTTGAATGACAAATTCACCTTCTCGGCATTGGATACAATACGGGTTTGATAGCGCTCATAATTGCTATTTCTGGTTGATATTTGATGAGTATGTGAGCCTGTACCTTGTGAAAGATTGGCTCTGTGTTCTTCTGAAACTTTGACACCCTTCCCTACCCGCTCACTTATCCTCACGTCGGTTATCATCGAAAAATTAACGTCTTTAACAACTGCGTCCATTGCCATTCCTGCTAGTCCTCCAGCCACCCCTCCTGCTAGCATCGCACTTGAATTGTTGGCAAATGCGCCAAGGGCAGTTCCTGCGGCAGCTCCAGCAATAGCACTACCATACCCACCACCTAACGCCGACTCACTAGCCGCCCTACTCATTTTGCCGGGTAAGCGAGGGACATTGCTGCCCCTTACTCCCCTAAGAACCGTGCGTGCAAGTTTCCCCGCACACGGCTCAAGCCTTTCAAAGGCAAGTCTACTTGCCCGGAAATTCGTGAGTTTTCTTTTCATGCTATACCCCGTTTATCTTGGACATAACCCCAATATCGCTGAGCTTGATCGCGTTTGAGTCTTTTGCGTTCCTCAAAGTAGCTATCAAATGCAGGATCATATGGGTTTGCGTTATGCCTGACTTTTATATGACGTCGGATTGGTACATAAGCCATGCTGACTAAGTCGATTGGCGTACTATTTCCTTGATCATCCCGAAGTGGCGCGGAAAACACCCATTGTCGAAAACCCTCCCGACGAAAGTATTTAGCCTTTCGCCACGACCAGCTTTTCTCTGGGTGTCTTCTTTTGATCCAGTGTGTCAAACTCTCATAGATAGCACTATCGACGTACGAAAAGATCTTTTTTGATACCACGTGACGGTAGTAATTTGCCCAACCTCTGATTTTTGGATTCAGTTGTTGGATTAGTTCTACTGTTTTTTTGGTACGATTACTTTTAATAAGCGCTCGGATCCCACCCAGAAATGTTTTCACATTTTCCTTGGCAGGTTTGATTAGCAATTTATTCTTGTACTTGCGTACATTGAATCCGAGAAAGTTAAACCCATTTTGTATATGAGTAATTCTCGTCTTTTCAGTAGAGAGGCGTAAGCCGCGAGGTTGGAGAAACCTTTCTACGGCTGGTTTTACCACCTCTTCTAGAAGCTCTTTAGTCATGCCTGTAATAATAAAATCGTCGGCATAACGGACTACATTTACTTTATAGCGATAACTTTTCTTCGGCAGAGCATCACGCACGGCCTTTTCTAAGCCATCTAAAGTCATGTTAGCCAGAACCGGAGAGATGATACCTCCTTGCGGCGCACCTTCTTCTGTCAAGTAAATGACCTGCTTATCTAAGTAACCTGATTTCAACCATTGTTTTAATACCTTCTTATCCGTTGGGATAGTTTGTATTAACCAGTCATGGTTGATTTGATCAAAGCATGCGCAAATATCGGCTTCTAGTATCCATGAAGCCATGTTATTCCGTGCCAAAACACTGAAACATTGTGCAATAGCGTCAGCACACGAACGTTTTGGCCGGAATCCATAAGAGTTTTTATCCGCTAGGGTCTCCGATATGGGTTCAAGAGCCAGCAAGTGAAGTGCCTGCATAGCTCTGTCCTTCATGGTCGGTATTCCTAACGGCCTCTGTTTGCCATTTCTCTTGGGGATATAGACACGCTTTAAAGGTTGCGTCTGGTAGTTCCGTCTCGTCAATGTCTTGAGTGCATTCCATTTACTGCATGGTGTTGACCATTTAACTTTGTCGATTCCGGATGTTTTTGACCCTTTGTTGCTGGTTACTCGTTTTATCGATAACAGCTTCGCTACTTTCGAGTGTGTGAGTAGCCATTGCAATGCTTGGGCTTTACCTGGACGCCCCTCACGAATTGCCTTTGCAATACGCATTTGCAGCCGACGTACCTGAGCTTCAATGGAAGGCCAATTAATGGCTTCCCATTGTTTTGCTTTGGCTGAAGCCGCACCAGTATCTTTATCAGATCCCGTCATTTGACATTGCTTCATGATGTTGGTTCTCCAAATTCTCTTACAAAGAAAGACCGGTCAGACGTGGGCACACTTTCGTGTTCGGTAACATTTAAACCAATATCCCTACCATTACAGTAAGGCATTCGCTTTTTCTGACATCCTAATCCCGCATTGCCATAGGTGAGCTTTACAACTCACTGTCCCATAAATGGGAGCAATACAGGGTTTCCACGTTCCGCGTTACAAACTACGCTGATTTAGATGCCTGCTATCGACCGGGAAGCTTATTGGTCACGACGCACACGTTGGCATATACGTTCCTGCCTCCAATACCTTTTGGTTCAAGCGTATCAACCACTTCCGCTTGCTACTTAATTACGATCGTTTTGCAGATTCAGTTATCTTCATCTTGTCAGCTATCTAACAGCTTCTCCGAGTGTGGTTCCCAGATGGGTATTCTTCTCACGATTCGTGACCCAATCTTGCGATGTTGCTGTATTGTTGGGGTAGCTCTTTATTCATACCCCTAGATTCGCCCAGTGACATGGGTGGTTCCCGACTCCTCTGGTGGGAACAAGTTCGTAACGCGACTTCGTGTCGCAATCCAACCTTTAAGATATTGGCTTGCAACATGTAATGCGCATGAGCGGGCTCTTGAGTCACGGTATAGCCCTTTGCTTTAAAAGCATTCGCGAGCTTTTGCTTGATATGAATCTCTTGGTCTGATGTGTTTTTTATCGATAAATAAATAGACTTTTCACTCTTAGGTACTGGGTCTAAAAATATGGTCTTGGATAAATTGGTCTTGGTATCAAGGCTTCCATGCTCAATCATAGTTTGAGTTGCGGCACACGCACTTAAAAGCGCAATTGATGCGCTTAACGTTGTAACTTTACTTATATTCCCTATTGTTGTTCTCATTTCCCTTCTCCTTTTTAATTTAATGGTTCACAAACGGTTCACAAATTATGTCTTTACAACGCTCCAACTAACGTCTGTCTTGGATAGTTAAAATACTTTGAATCGGGTCGAAGTAATTCTTCTCTGGCAATATTGATATCGATAGGCGCTTCAATACCAAGTCTTACCTGATTCCCCTTGACCCCAAGAACAATGACATTTACATCTGTGCCTATAATTAGCTTTTCACTAATACGTCTTGTTAAGATGAGCATTTTTTATCTCCTTTTAGTTATAAAGTCCTGCGTTAAAACGAATTAACTCTTCTTTGCGCACGATTACTTCATTGATATAACTTCCAGCAATAGTAGAAAAATTGGCGCACTTTTCTTTTTCTAACTCCGCTGTTCGTAATCTTTCTTCAGCGCGCAACATGCCAAGAATTGCTTCTGGGTAGGCTTCTTTCTCAATCATGGTTGCCGCATTTTTTAAATATCGACCCGCACTATTGATATAAAATGCGCAATTGCTGTCATAGTTCTGGTCTCTTAATAAATCTTGAGCCAATACTTCACATCCATCTTTAACATGCATAGGAAGTTCCGTATTCTTGGCTAAGACTGCTTGACTCACTATTAATGCAAACGTTACTGGAATGACTAATTTGTACCTCTTAATACCCATTTACTTCCCCTGTTTTGTTGTTAATCGTTGTTTTTCTATCCCTTGCTTCACAAGCTCTTCTGTGGTTTTTGCAAGATTTGCAACAAACAAAAACTCATCAGCAATCTGCTTTTGTGATTCATAGGCACACATTAAGCTCCTGTGACATCTATTCAGCACATAAGCTAAATTGTCATCACTAAACTCTAAAGGATAAGCGTCATTCTTCATCTGGCATCCCTCAGTGCTTGTTTCATTTGTGACAAATAATGTTGTGCTAATTTGCGATTAGGTTGTTTCACCAACATCAAATTCTCTTTAGCCTCGGGGAGCGCATGCCCTTGCTTTAGTAAGTCGCATACCTCTTTATAAATCTTCTCAAACAAGGCATAAGCTGTTTGCTCATCTCTTATCTCCAGGAAATTTTGGGGAAGTTGGGATGCAATAAATTTAATAACTGGGTGACTCCAATGGCTTTGACTAAGATAGGCCCTGTTTTTAATTTCACGATAAGCATCCATTGATTTGGGCAAATTCAAGTCCTCATAAAAACCCAAACAAATTGCTCTAAACTGAAGGCAGTTAGGTAGGAATTCTGCAAATTTTCCGTTGTTTGTTAACTTTCCTAATCTTTCCATTCCGCTCTCCAGTGCTTTTTGAGTTAAATCTTTTAAAAATTCATGCCAAGTGCCGTTATCACTCACACCAAATCGGTTAGTAAATGTCGTCCCGTAAACTTTCGTCATCGCAATCCAAAGCCATGCCATATTCCCCTTCGATAACCTCAAAGTCTGGGAAGAGTTTTTCTCCACTGGGCGATACTGCGTCTCTGTTAGCAAGAATGACATCTTCGAGTGTAAATCTCGTCTTGCGCTCTTTATGGGAATCACTTGCATCACTGCCCCTCCTAAACGTTTTTTGTGATAATGTGTCTGACATCCTTTGGTTATGTTTTAAATCAAGCTCTAGCCATCTGATAAAAAGTGAATTGTAGTCAGACCAAATACGGCCATTGCTCTTGTTGTATCGAATGAATTGATTAATTTTTTCTGGATTTGTGACATCCAGAAACCCTAAACCTTTTGCTTTTTCGATGGTTTGTTCATTGGGATAAAAGTCATCAGGAATAGGTAATTTGGTTTGTGAGAAATTTAATTGCTCGTCTTTTGGTCGTGGTTGAGCTGTAAGATTATTTTCTGTTGCATTGTTTTGAGCGATCTGCTCTGAAAATTCCTTTTGCGACAACAAACCATCACGCGCGTTATTGTTGTTATTATTAATATTGCTTGTTGTATATGTTATTGCTTCGCCCTTTTTAAGCGATGGTCGATTACTTTCAAACGATCGATCGCCCTCTTTTAAAGGATCGATCGATTCATTTAGGTCTTCGATGATTTGATTTTGATTTCCCTTGTTTTCAAAGGTTGTTTTAATCCATTCGTTACAAACTGCTGGGTAAAACATGAAGTACTTTGTTTTATCAAAGTGATATCTGGGATTAGGGTTTTTGTGGACTGATATAACTTTCAGTTCTTCAAGAAGCTGTAATGCGATATTAATAGCGTTCTTGCCGTACAGGTTCAAAATACCATCGGCCAAATCATCCATAGTAAAAAATAAATACGCGTTCTGGTTGTTTGGTCTGCCATCACCATGAAGTTCGGCAATATTATTCGCTCTTAAATAATATTCATCGTGATTAAGCTTCCAATCATGCCAAGATATAAAATTAGATAATAGGAATGCTGCGCAATGGTTTTGATTACAAAAAGCTATTTGCCACTCAAATACTTGGATGTAGCGATTGTTATTGGGTTGTTGTACGCAAGATGACTTCATTTGTTGTTCCAACCAATAATTTCAATAGCATTGTTCATATGTTTTCCAAAAGACCACTTAGTAAAATTTTTACTGGAAAATGTTTTCCAATAGGTTTATATTCTAATTACTACTTTATATCCTATTTTTTATTTAAATTTTTACTATTGTAAAGTTTAAATATACTAAAACTTAATTTACTTTACAATAGTAAAAATACATAATGAGGAATATATTTTGACCAACTCTGTAGAAACTTCTGTAGAAACTTCTGAATGGAGCGATAAACAATTAAGCTTTGGTGAAAGAATTCAGTATTTGATCGAAAAACGAGGAATATCTAAAAATTGGCTTGCCGATCAATTGCGCATATCAAAACAAGCATTAAATTATTTGATAAATCATTCATCTAAACCCAAATACATAGATCAGCTTGCTCAAATATTAAATACACGCCCGGAGTGGCTTGAAAAAGGAACTGGAAGCCCTTTTTTTGCTAGTATTGAACGCGATTTTTTTCCTGTAACCAAAATTAAAGTATACAATTCCGATATGACTTTACTAATGTTACAGAATGAAGCAGACACAGAGGAACACGAACTCATTGATTTTCAATGTGATAATCCGAGTGGGTTTATTGCCTATAGAATATCAAATGATAGCCTATTTCCACCCTTCATTGAAAATACGATTTTAATTTTTGATGCAAACAAAAAACCCTCTAATGGAGACTATGTCTTATTCGCACTTGAAAAAGATAAAGCTCTGATGGTAAGAAAATACGATAAGGATGGAGATGATGTTTATTATAGGGCTAACAATCCAAGTTATAAAAGCTTAACAAATGTTGGTGCGGTGATAGCCGGAGTGCTAATTGAGGCTAGATATCAAATACGTCAATAATTTTTCCAGGTGTTTGTATCTTTTTTCTCGTCATATAGAAAGTATTTAGTTTAAAACAAAATGTGATTATTGTCGCAAAAATTAAGGATAATATAGTCTTTACGATACAAGAAATTGAAATAATATGTAATAACTCATGTATATTTCGACCAGATGAGAAGCTTAATGCTGAAAATACAAATGAAAAAGCCATTTCTCCAGGTAATGTAGAATATATATATCTACGAAAAATTGATTTCCCTTGATAGATACCTGCTTTCATTTTAGCCATAATCGCATTCATCATTTTATATCCAAAAAATGTCGCAATCATGCCATACAGTACGGTCTGAGGAGACTCATTAATCATTTTAGAAAACTGTGAGTCGTGTAACCCATAAGCAAGTATTGAAAATTTACATAGGATTAGAAAAACAACTTGGCCAAAAACCTTGTAATAAAAGAATTTGTTTGCCTCATGTACTGAATAAAAATCGTTGACTAAATCCACAATGAAAAAACTCATACAGAAAAATAAAATACTATAATTAATTTTAAAACAGTAATCCCCTATTGAAACATCAGAAAAATATGAATTAAAAATCATAGACAAGATATCTAGAATGACATAAGTGATGATTAAAAATATCTTTATTTCATTTTTTGTGATCATTATATTCACTTGAATTCTGTAATGTGGAAGAGCATGTGCTAATAAAATTCAAATATATTTCAGCATGATCTTTTTGTGTTAGATCTAAACAATGCTCAAGAGTGTTAATTCCCACAATTATACGGGCATGTTCTGGTTTAAATTTATAACAAACATTTTTTGTATTTAATTCAGAAATCCTGCCGATATATTCTCTATGACAACCAACCGGAAGATAAGTTGCTTGAGATAACATTTGTCCATTTGGATATATAATATCTATTTTTTTTATAATAAATGAGTATCTAGGAGTTTCGGTATTAACAATATCGATGAATCCTTTGATATAATCCAATAACCTGTTACTTAATGAGCTCAAAATATGCCTCTAATCATTGTCAATGGAGAAAAAGTACCTCACGACAGCATGTGTATTAGTGCTTTCGATCGCGGGATAACCCTTGGTCATGGTTTGTTTGAGACCATACTGATCAATAACGGATGTACTCCGCTCATAAATTACCACTGGGAGCGGTTAGTTGCAAGCGCAAAGCTGATTAATATTAACATCCCTTTCACTCTCACAGAGTTAGAACAAATGATTCATGAGCTAATTGATCTTAATGAATTAAGAGGCGCCAATGGTGGTGTCAGACTGACAGTAACTGATGGTGTTGCTCCTCGTGGAATTCTTTCTAATGGACATCAACCCTCGACATTTATTATTAACACATTTTCTATGGTAACTCATTCTAATACAGCAATGTCAGCGTCTGTTGTTCTTACTAGAAAAAATGAAAACTCTCTATCCTCCCAAATAAAAAGCACTAGCTACCTAGATTTAATTCTGGCAAAACAAGAGGCCGTTTCAAAAGGCTTTGAAGAAGCCTTTTTATTAAACTCCAAAGATAATTTAGCTGAGGGAGCTATCACTAACATTTTTGTGGTTAAAGACAATAAAATTTATACCCCGTCTATAGCGGATGGCGCTTTACCAGGAATTACAAGATACATTATCTTGAACGAATTACATTTTGGCCTTAATGAGTTGAGTATTGAAGAAAAAAGTATTACGTTGGATTTTCTAAAACAAGCTGATGAAATTTTTATTTCAAATGCTCTATTGGGAATAAGAGCAATTAAAATCCTTGATGATTTGGTTCTATCTACCCCGTATCAAGTCACAGATTTGGTTAGTGCTCAATATCAAGAGTTTGTCGCAAGAAAAAGTCAGGAATATGGTGAAAGAAGGTCTTTTACCTATTAACAGAAAGGCTTCCTCTCTACATCTGGCTTAGCATTCAACTACTATAGCTATAACAATATTTACTGCATAGCCATAATAGAATCAAAAAATGATTTGTCTTCTAAACTTAGACGAATCGATACTGCTTTTCTAATTAATCCCGTTCTTACGTCTTTAATCAAGGGGTTTGTTAATTTTATTTTTTTTTCAAGTTCTAAAATTTTGTTCTTTGTTTCTTGAGTAAAGAATACTTGTGTGGCATTTTCAAGCGGACTTTGATTTAGCCCTTCATAAATATCATCAATTAGCTCTGCATAATCAGTATCTTTTTGATAATTAGTCCAGTTAATATCTGAACATGTGTATAAGTAGTACTTTACAGCATCTTCTATTAAAGAACTTTGCTTACCTCTGCCTTCGTAATCTTTTTCAGATTGAATTTTAAGTTTAATACGAATATCGGTTGGAAAGCGAATGCACACCAACCATTTTTCTTTTTTTTCAGGCGCTGAAAAAATTATCTTTTTAATTTTTCTTTTTTCTGTATCCATATTTATAACCTTAGCAAATAATCAAAAAAATCTAATTTCATTAAAAATACTATATTTTTCAATGAGTTATTCAATTTACGACCCGGGTCGGATTGTTTGTTTTTGCCAGTTCCATCAACCTATTTAAAATATTTTCAAGGTTATTGAAAGAAGAGCCTGCGCTTGAAATTTCACTTAATTCTGGGATTTTTTGAAACAAATAATTTTGTAACATCATAGAATCCTGCTCTTTATCCACTTTAAATATCGCTGATCTCTTAACTGCCCCACCATTTCTTCCGCGCGCTTTAATAACTTTTTTCTTTTCTTTTGCAACGAAAGGTTTATTTAACAATAATCTATCAGCTTCTTCTTGTATCTCAATAAAAGGCTTACTTATCCATGTTCGAATCCATTTATATGACACCAGGTTATTTTCGATTAAATTAATCATAGATTTTGGGAAGTTTTCTTTTGACATTGCTAGTCTTTTTAAAGCTCCAGAAATATCCTCATTTAATCCAATTATTGAGCTTAGATCCTTAACAGTAATATTAATATTATCTGTCTTTTCATTTAAGAATGAACATACAATTTTAAAATTTTGCCCAACACTGAGCCCTTTCCGTAAGTTATTTTCAGATAACTGTCGTCTCAATTTCCTATTTTTCACTTTTAATCTCGAGAGCATAGTTTCGTCTGTTATTTCAATACAAGTAACTGTACTAACTCCAGCTAATATTGCTGCTAATCTTCGTTGATGACCTTCTAAAACAACATATCCATAATCTAATTCTGATTGTACAAAATATTCCGGATCATTTTTTTTGTCCGCTAAGAAAATTTCAATCGGTTCAATCAATCCATCATTACGTATTGAGTAGGCCAGCTCTCTCAAAAATTCATAATCATCTTGTAATGAGCTGGATCTCTCTATATTTAACTCATCAAACTTTGGTACATAATACTCTTTTGTGGATTCATCAAATTTACATAAACAACTTTCTGTTCCTATTAATAGATATTTTTTTAACCACTCATCATCGATGATTTCCCCGGGTCTAGGGTTGTTCGGATCTGGAATCAATAAACATGGATTGTGCTCCACTAATTGCTTACCTCTGGTTAACTTTATTCCGGCTGTAATTTCTGCTCTAGCAACTGTGCTTGGTTTATCTAATACTGCATTAAGAGAACCAAATGCCTTAGATGAAATTCTAGTTTTTTTTGTGGTCATTTTTTACTCGCTCATTCCAATTGCTTTGAATACATATTCCCCTAAAGCCGCAGCTTCAATAGCAAATCTATCATCTTCTCTCAATTCAGTATATGGAGCTGTAATAGGTGCTTGATCTTCATCTATGTCTACCGCTCTTGGAGAGTCGTGTATTTCTACTGCATCTATAAGCAAGGAATTTAAAATGGAATTTGATTTGATTGTTTCTATTATGCGTGTTTGTGGCCCTCTTTTATTATAATCAACTTTATTTTTAAGTAACCCTATAATTTTTGCTTGATTATTAGCTGGCCTATATACGTTTTGTCGATTAATTAAATCCACCATACCAGCTAATCCTTGTAAGGATTTATTACTTAATTCAAGCGGTATTAATACATGAGTTGCAGCACGTATTGCTCCCTGTGTTAATGGGCCCTTTGCCGGAGGAGTGTCTATTACTACGAAGTCATATCCACAATCAATAAAATCTTGCATATTAAAGAAATCATATGGTCTTTGAATGATTTCTTCTAAAGAGCTTGCGTATTCGAACGCTTCTATATCTCTGATTAAAGAGGCATCACTTGGTAATATATCTAAATTTTCCAAATCGGTAGGATAAGGAACAACTGGATTTTCTGTCCACATGTCTAAAGCAGAGGATTTGCCATTCCAATCGTCGTCATCATTCGGATCATAATCTGGATGAATAGGGGGTTTATAATTAGACATATCTCTCATACGAGTATCTTTTAAAAATCTATAAGACATATTTCCTTGTGGATCAAAATCAATACCAAGTCCTTTTTTATTTTTTTTAAATGCTAAATATGTAGAAATAAGCTGACTAATTAAACTTTTTCCTACTCCTCCTTTATTGTTAGCAACGACAATAATCTTGGTTTTGTTTCCACTCATACAATCCCCCTCTTCTAAAAAGCTCGATAACTACATCTTAACTTTACATTATTAGCATATCTAAAACAAGTATATTCAATACTGTATTGAGTATTTATTTTTAATAATTTTTTATTATTATTATTTATAAAAAAATTTTATTTATAAATATAAAAATCAAATATTATGCTTATAATTAAAGGTGAATATGGCGTTTTCAGATTTATAACAATGACAGCTCTTTCAAGACAGTCATTAAATAAAAATACTGTAATTTTTTCTGTATTGAGTATTGACATCGATATTACAGATCGATTATAAATAGACATCAGACCTTTTTTTGATCTATTGATCAGAGTTTGCCTTGAGCATGGAGAAAATATGAAAAAGAAAATAAAAAAATAAATTTCTAGGTAGGGATTTACTTTGAGAAGTCTGCAAACTTCTCAAAGTAAATATCTCTTAAGATCGCCTGGGTAACAGGGCTTCTACTAAAAATATTGGACCTCGAAATCCTTAAATATTTTTAGTTATATTACACCTATATTTTAGCTCTGTTCCCTAAAAACATCAACTATTGGTGATAGGGATATTTATGCTTTTTTCAAAAGAAAAAGACAAAGAAAAGAAGCAGATCAAAAAAGTCTCATTTAAAGATTGGGCATTAGAAAACCAATCTTTAATCGAAACGCATCTTATAAACCATGGCCTCTCTTTCATTAACGAGCAGGGCGAGAGTCTTAAATCTCCTGTCGCAAATCTTATCTTAGATGATAGATGGCACTACAT
>JACCDN010047993.1_pt1 | contig 12986 bp, 12 predicted proteins | sample 7441691 | NCBI WGS metagenome assembly JACCDN01 (sample SAMN15323439, study PRJNA562643) | freshwater metagenome | isolation source: river surface water | place: USA:Blue River Watershed | collected 2017-08-16 | reverse complement strand
ATTACACCTAAACGATCCAACTCCTTGATACTCATTGTCACTAACTCCATTCCTCAACCTATTTTTTTTAAACAAGTGTCAGATTTTAACTTTGGTGGAGTGTCAGATTACAACTTTGGCGCTACATTAAAGACGCAAAACTTGCAAATTTATATCTGAATGATACTATAACGACCGACGTTCAAGGGTTATAACTCTTTATTTACAATTGCAAATGATAATGATTCTCATTTGTGTAGAAATGATTTATACTACTATAATTCACGGTTGATATTAGGAGTGTCATGAGGCAGAAAAAAAGCTTATCCTTAAGAACTTGGCTCATTTTTCTTGCTGTAACAGGGCCAGGGTTGGTGGTGATGTTGGCTGATACGGATGCAGGGAGTGTTATTCTTGCGGCACAAAGTGGAGCGGTGTGGGGATATAAATTACTTTTACTACAGTTTGTTCTTATCCCTATTTTATATATTGCTCAAGAACTTACACTTCGGCTAGGATTAGTAACGCAAAAAGGTCATGGAGAACTCATTGCAAAGTATTTTGGAAAAGCATGGGCCTGGCTATCAGTTACAACGCTTTTAGTCTCATGTATTGGAGCGATTATTACAGAATTTAGCGGTATGGCGGGTGTTGGACAACTTTTAGGTATTCCCACGTGGTTGACCATGATTCTTGTTGTGATATTTCTAATTATTATTGCTTGGACTGGATCTTATCGACGCGTAGAAGTAGTGGCCATTGCATTAGGGTTATTTGAATTGGTTTTTTTAGTTGTAGCTTGGATGGCTCATCCTTCATTAAAAGACATGGTAGATGGGATGATCAATATTCCCTATACTAACACAAGTTATCTTTATCTTGCCGCCGGGAATGTTGGCGCAGTGATTATGCCATGGATGATTTTTTATCAACAATCGGCTGTGGTTGATAAAAAGCTTAAGCTTGAACACTTAAAAGCAGCGCGTTGGGATACATTGATTGGTGCTATTATTAGTCAATTAGTGATGGCTGCTGTGCTGGTTACTACGGCAGCGACAATTGGAAAAACTAATCCTGGAGCGCCATTAAATACAGTTCATCAAATTAGTGAGGCGATTACTCCTTTTTTGGGTACAACAGCAGGTCATATTCTTTTTGCAATTGGTATTACAGGCTCCTCTCTTGTTGCTGCAATTGTAGTGTCATTAACGGCAGCATGGGGGTTAGGTGAAGTTACAGGCTATCATCGTTCCTTAGAGCATAAGCCACACGAGGCACCATGGTTTTACAGCATTTACACTTTGGCTTTAATTGCCGGCGGCGTTATTGTGGCTTCAAATTGCATTAATTTAGTGAACTTGAGTGTGGCCGTAGAAGTAATGAATGCTGTTCTTTTACCTATTGTGTTAGGTTTTTTATTCCTTCTGGCGGTTAAGTGTTTACCCAAAGAATACCGGTTACAGGGTAGTTATGCCTGGATTATTGGTATTATACTTGGAGTTACCGCAATTTTTGGTTTAGGTGCAGGGCTCTACGGAGCAATCAGTTAAAATCGTTGAGCTTGTCAAAAAACCTATATTAATAAACAAAAGGAACACACATGCTGAAATCTTTTGCCAGTGATAATTACTCGGGTATTGCCCCTGAAATTATGGATGCCATTGTTTCCGCTAATCATGGGCACCAAGCTGCTTATGGAAATGACGATTTTACTAAAGAAGTTCAGAAAATTTTAAAGCAAACTTTTGGCAAAAAAATCGAAGCTTATTTTGCTTACAATGGTACTGCAGCTAATAGCGTGCTTTTAAAAGCTGTTTTACGCAGTCATCACGCCATCATTTGTTCTGACGTTGCGCATGTTGCGACTCAAGAAGTAGGAGCAACTAACAATCTTACCGGATGTCCCATGTTCTTAGTTTCTCATCACAATGGTAAGATCACGGCTGAAGCGATTCAAGAGGCTTATACTAAAGCCACATTCTGGGGGCATCATGGCAGTTTACCTAAAGTAGTGAGCATTGCTCAATCTACGGAGCTTGGTACGGTGTATAGTCTTGAAGAAGTCCGAGCCATCTCAACAGTTTGCAAAGCCAATCAATTGATCTTTCACATGGATGGCTGTCGCCTTCCTAATGCAGTTGCGGCGTTAAATTGTTCTCTCAAAGAAGCAACAAATGATGTCGGTGTCGATATTTTATCATTTGGGGGAACTAAAAATGGTCTGATGATGGGGGAGGTTATGATTTTTTTTCAGCCCGAATTGGCCATGGAATTTGCTTATATCCACAAGCAGAGTCTACAACTTTATTCGAAAATGCGGTTTTTGAGTGCGCAATTTATTCCTTATTTGCGTGATGCTTTATGGCATCGTTATGCTTCTCATGCTAATGCAATGGCTAAAAGATTGGCCAAAGGTTTATTGACTCTTTCTGGTGTAAAACTCGCTTTTCCTCAACAAAGTAACCAAGTTTTTATTTATCTGACTGAGCCTATTATCAAAGCCACACAAAATGTTTATCCCTTTTATTTATGGGATCCAAAGCAAAACCTAGCCCGTTTGGTTACCAGTTTTGATACTACCACTCAGGAGGTTGATCATTTTATTGAACTTGCAACCCAAGCAGAAAAATCTATATGATCATAGATGTCAATCATGATGTTTGTTAATAACTTGTTGCGATTAAAAGGCCTTAAGCGTGTCTTGGTATGGAGCAAACCCTATTGGTGGGCCCACTTGGACTTGAACCAAGGACCAAAGGATTATGAGTCCTCTGCTCTAACCAACTGAGCTATGAGCCCGACCAGTGCGCAATATAGCGTAAGTTCTAGATTTTGTAAAGTTTAATAAAATCATTGTCAGTCCCAAGTGATAATGTCCTATTTGTATAACAAAAGGACTGGGGTTGATTTTGAGCAAGGAGCATATACAGATGAGTTTAAAAGAGATGGACAAGTTAAAGGTTTTGCAAGGAATTGCTGTTAAGGAGGTTCAGCAAAAAGAAGGAGTAAACCGTTTAGGAATAACAGACAGACACATGAGGCGTCTGTACAAGGATTTTCGGCAGCAGGGCCTGATAAGGGTGGGATGTGGAAGGCTTTGTGAATAATCAGCGATAGTGTAATTTAATTATTTTTACTGCAAAAATTCCTGCTCTAATTTAGTGCAGCGACTTTTTAATACTATCTAGATAAAGCCTTGCCAGGCTTTGTTTGCGTGCCATACGATGTGAGTAAGCATAGAGCTGATAATACGTTGCTTGATGCTCGGGAAGTATAATTTCTAATTGCTTTTCTTTAAGTTGCTTTTGTACAAAGGCAGAAGGGATAAAGGCAAGCCCGACACCTTGTAATGCCATTTCGATGATGACTTTGAAAGTGTTGGTTTGAAAGTTACCATCAATTTCGATGGTTTGACCGTTTGAAAATTGCCAGAAGTAGGGCTCATCAGCAAAGGCATAAATAAGGCAATTATGCTTTTTTAAGTCCTCGATTGATTTGGGAGTGCCATGGTTTTTGAGATACTCTGGGCTTGCGATGATTTGACTATTTAAGCTTATTAAAGTTTCCCGTATAGTTAACTTGGTGGTGGGAATAAATAAGGTGGTAATATAAATATCCGTCTGATCTTGGATTAAGTCTAAATAGTGGTTGTGCACCGTGTAATTGATTTTAACATTTGGATATTGAGTTAAAAATTTGCACGTCATTGGCAAAATAAACGAAGAGCTCGATGTGCTAGAGGCTTTGATGTTTAAAAAGCCTGAAGGTTCAGTTCCTTGTGTATGAAGGTTGTTTTCTATTTCTTGCCATAAAGAAATTAAGTCTTGACTCCGTTGTAAAAAAATTTTGCCTGCTTCTGTTATATTAAGTTCTCGTGTTGTACGCTCGATAAGTTTGGTTGAGAGACGAGACTCCAACCAATTTATTCGTTTACTGATGGTTGATTGAGTGGTATGTAAGCTTTCAGCAGCTTTGGCAAAACTTCCTATTTTTATTACGGTTTGAAAGCTTTGAATACAGGTTAAATAATCCATAAATCTATTTTATATTCTAAATTAGAATAATTATAAGTCAAATTTAATATATTATCAACTAGATAGAATTAATATACACTGAACATCGTCAATAAAAAAGGAGATGTCATGACACAAAAATTTCATTCAGCCGACTTTGATAAAACACCACCTTCATTAGCAGCTCATATACCTGAGAAGCTAATTCATCATGCTGTAGAACAGGAACAGCATGGTGCTTATTCTAATGAGCGTAAACACCCTGTTGCATTTGTTGATTTACCCTCACACGCCATTAGCGTTACGCTTGGTGGCTTGCTTCCAGGAGGATGCTCTAATAAGCATCGCCATACTTACGAAACGATTATTTATATTTTAGAGGGGAAGGGTTACTCTGAAATTGAGGGTAAAACAGTAGTCTGGCAAGCAGGAGATGCACTTTATGTTCCCGTATGGGCGTGGCACCAACATTTTAATGCGGACTCTAACCACAGTGCCCGCTATGTTGCCTGTGAGAATGCACCTATGTTGCAAAATATGGGACAATTGGCCATTCGTGAAGAGGCCTAAAGAGGATATCATGAATATCGGAAAAATAGCTTTAGCACTCAGTCAGTTTCCTGAACTTTATAGTGCGCGGGTGAATGAATTTGTGATGCATGTGGGAAATTTTGGTAATAGCAGTTTTAATTTGGTGTATATGGAAATAGATAAACCTAATAAGCTTCATTATCACCCACACTCTACAAGTACATTTTTTATTTTTCAAGGTGAGGGGTTGTGTTTAAATGGGGACGTCTGGCTTGATTATCATCCCGGAGATGTTATTGTGGTTCAGCCTGGAGTGAAGCATCAAATTTACCCCAAAACTAACACTTTATTTTTGAGTACCCAAAATCCTCAGCATCATTTTACTGATCAGGGTTGGACTAATACAGTCGAAATTGAAGAATGAAGAGTATGTTTTATTAAATTTTAATTTTAAATTACAAGAAAGGAGAGTAAAAATGGGAAGTGTTCGTAATAAAATGAGTCAAGCATTAAATCAACTAACTGAGATTCATAGTGCAAGAGTTCATGAATATGATATGGTGTTAGGAACTTTTGATGGTGTGGGATATAACCTCACTTTTATGACAGGGGGTGATGAAAATGTGAAGCACCACCATGAAACCTATGATGCAACCCTCTGTTTTATTTTTGGCGATGGCAAGGTTTTGGTCGATGATGCTTATTTTGAATATCATAAAGGTTCGTGTTTGAAAGTACCGAAAGGAACTGTGCATCAAATTCTATGTAGCACAGACACGTTAATGATTACAATTCAAAATCCAGCTACTACCTTTACTGAAAAGGGCTGGGGAGATATCGTATTTGATGAGCCTTTGTTTTAACTAATCCCAAGCCCTGAGGTGGGCTCAGGGCAAACACTAAAAATTTAGTTGTATTTTATGCATAAAGCTTTAAAATAGGGGAGGTAAAAGTAAAAATTATCAGTCAGGAGAGAGCTAAATGATTAGTACCAAAGCCTATGCAGCGCAAAGTGTAGATAGCAAACTTACCCCTTTTCAATTTCAGCGTCGAGATGTTGGGCCACATGACATCCTGATTGACATTCTATATTGCGGAGTATGTCACTCTGATCTTCATCAAGTGCGCGATGAGTGGGGAGGGTCGGTGTATCCTATGGTGCCGGGACATGAAATTGTAGGGCGCGTCAGTGAAGTGGGTTCCCAGGTTAAGAAATTTAAAGTGGGCGACATCGCAGGCGTAGGATGTATGGTTGATTCTTGTCGTCGCTGCTGTAGTTGTAAGGAAGGGTTGGAACAATTCTGTGAAAAAGGCATGAGCTTAACTTACAATGGTGTTGAGCAGGATGGTAAAACTCCTACATTTGGCGGATATTCTGACAAAATTGTAGTTGACGAACAGTTTTCTTTGACAGTTGATAAAAATATGGATCTTGCACGCGTTGCGCCGCTGCTATGTGCCGGAATTACAACTTATTCACCTTTGCGTTTTTGGAAGGTGGGCAAAGGGCAGAAAGTGGGGGTGATTGGTCTTGGAGGTTTGGGGCATATGGCGATTAAATTTGCCCATTCCTTTGGAGCTCATGTCACTTTAATTACCACGTCTCCCAATAAAGTAGCTGATGCCAAAAAGCTTGGAGCAGATGATGTAATTATTTCTAAAGATTCTGAACAAATGGCAAAACATGCGCAAAGTTTTGATCTTTTATTGAATACGGTTGGTGGAAAATATGATCTGAATGCTTATTTAAATTTACTTAAACGCGATGGAACCATGGTGATAGTAGGCCTACCTGGTTTGGAGGATTCTCCAATGATTAATATGTTCAATCTTATCGTGCCACGACGTAAAATTGCTGGTTCCATTATTGGGGGCATCACCGAAACACAAGAAATGTTAGATTATTGCGCTAAGCATCAAATTTATTCAGATGTTGAAATTATTCCTATTCAGAAAATCAATGAAGCCTATGAGCGGATGCTCAAAAGCGATGTGAAATACCGTTTTGTTATTGATATGAAATCTCTATAAGAATAAGATCATGCCAATAGCAGCGCTATCTGAAGTTAAACTTTATTATGAAGTACTGGTCGCAGGTAAGTTGATTATAAAGGCTTAGTGGCAGACATTCTGTCACTTTTCTTTCCCTGGCACAACGCTACCTATTTTTTCATCTAATCGCAGTGCTTTTGCTCCACCTAGCGTTGCCAAATAAAACGCCTCTAAAGGGTCCAGGCTATGTTCCGTTGCAAAGTCATCTCACAATGGCTGTGGGTGTTTTGTTTGGATGTATAGTTTGTTAAAAAAAGAGATGTTAAGTTTTAACGAAATCCTGAAAAGCACGAGAAAGAGAGCTCATGAATTGATTGCGTAAGCTTAATTGGTAAAAGTTGCGCGAACATCTTAATTGTGGAAGATCGAGAGTTTTAATGGTACCTTGTTCCAATGAGTCAGCTAGAATACAATGCCAAAAGCGGTATTGTTGCTCCGGGTTTATTTGGAGTCGGTATTGCTTTTCCTGAAGAAACAACTGATCGATTTGGGAATGTTGAGTTTAGTGTAGGCTTATGGAAATTCATGACTTATCTTGAGCGGGTGGTTCCTGTTTGGTTTAAATATGGGAATTAGTAGGGAAGTCAAATATTGGCTTTATTGGATAGTAGCAGCCTCAAGCTTTTTAAGCCGTATGTAATAGGCTATAATGACCTTTTGCTGATTCATCTGATGCTATGATCCAATTCAACGAAGTCTCCCTCCAGCTTGGGAATAATCCTATTTTTACCGATGTATCTTTTATTTTGCATGCGCGGGAAAAGGTGGGGTTGATTGGTCAAAATGGGGCAGGGAAATCTACGCTATTTGCCTTGTTACAAGGCTTGATGCCGCCAGATAGTGGTGAGATTCAAGTGCCCAAAAATATGTGTTTTGCTTGGGTGAAGCAAGAAACGCCTGCATTAGAGATTTCAGCGTTGGAATATGTTTTGGATGGTGATGCCATTTATCGTCAGCAGCAAAAAGAATTGGCGGTGGCTGAAGAAAGTGAAGATATGAATGCCTTGGGGCGAATTCATGAGTGGATGGCGCAAACTGAATTTTATGCCAAGCCTGCGAAAGCTGCGAAATTGTTGAGTGGGCTAGGGTTTAATACCGAAGAGCAGGAAAAATCGGTGGCTGAATTTTCGGGCGGTTGGCGCATGCGTTTGAATTTGGCGCAAGCCTTGATTGCGGATTCTGATATTTTGTTATTGGATGAACCTACCAACCATTTGGATTTGGAAGCGGTTTTATGGCTAGAGGAATGGCTCAAGACTTATCCTGGAATTCTCATTATTATTTCACATGATCGGGATTTTTTGGATGCGATTGTGGGTGTGATTTTATGGCTCGATAATAAAATCATTAAACGCTTTAGCGGTAATTATTCGTCGTTTGAAAATCAACGTGCCATGCATTTGATGCAACAGCAAACTGCCTTTGAAAAGCAGCAGCGCGAGCGGGCACATATCCAAAGTTATGTCGATCGTTTTAAAGCCCAGGCCTCTAAAGCGCGCCAAGCACAAAGTCGGATGAAAGCCTTAGAGCGGATGGTGGAGATGGCGCCGGTGCATCAAGCCTCGCCGTTTCATTTCAGCTTTCCCCCCGTAGAATTAGCCTCGAAGGCTTTTTTATTGCAATTGATTGATGCTGACTTGGGCTATGAAGACAAACCCATTTTAAGAGGGGTGCAGTTTGCCATTGCTCCAGGCACGCGTATTGGTTTGCTTGGGCCCAATGGTGCAGGGAAATCGACCTTGATTAAAGCGCTTTCTAGCAATGAAACGCTCATGAGCGGAATGCGAGAGGTGAGCCCGCATCTGAAGTTGGGCTATTTTTCGCAGCATCAGCTCGATATTTTGCGCGAAGAAGAATCGCCTTTTTGGCATATCAAGCAATTAACGAGTAATGCGGCAGAGCCGACGGTACGTAAATTCTTAGGTCAATTTGATTTTTGTGGTGATCGTATTTTTGAAGCGATTAAGCATTTTTCTGGGGGTGAAAAAGCGAGATTAGCTTTGGCTTTGATCGTGTGGCAGAAACCAAATTTGCTATTGCTCGATGAGCCGACCAACCATTTGGATATCGAAATGCGTGAAGCCCTTATTCTTGCATTGCAAGAGTATGAGGGCGCGGTGGTGGTGATTTCGCATGATCGGCATTTGATTCGTGCCGTGACAGACGAACTTTATTTGGTATATCAGGGAAGAGTTGCGCCATTTGCGGGTAGTATTGATGATTACCCTACGTGGTGGAAGGATGAGCAAACTAAAAGCAATCAGCCCCAACAAGCTGCAGTCAGCAAAACGGTGAGCAGTAATCCTAAAGAAAAGCGCCGCGAGGCAGCCTTGCAACGCGAAGCACGGCAGGCGCAAGTAAAGGTTTGTCAAAAACTGGAAGCGGAATTAAGCAAAATTCATACGGAATTGGCCAAGCTCGAAACGGAATTAAGCAATGCTGACATTTACGAGGCCATCAATAAAGATAAATTGGCCAGGTTCTTAAAAGAACAGGCAGGATTAAAAGCTAAGGTAAATCATCTAGAAGAGCAACTTTTAGAAAAGATGATGCAGTTAGAGAGTTTTGAGAGTTGAGTTTATCATATACTGTTTGCACTAATACATTTTAATGTTATTTAATATAAAATCATTAATGCAATCATCTTGTTTATTGTGAATAATTAGAGCTCGCTTTTATTTGCAAGCTGTCATATAATTTTATTGTTTAATATAAAAATAATAAAATTATATGGAGAGGAGATGTTAGGAGAAGAAAGGGGGGGTGCTATATCTGTAGCAGAACGACCAAAGCTTACTATTACTATTCCCCGAATGCCAAGTGAACTTAATCAGGGCATGAGACAAAGGCGTATGGCTTTTACTGCAGCAGTAGCATGTGCGATGCTTTCGGATGATTCTGGTCTTCCAGGAGTTGTAATGGCTGGAGATGAGGATGAAGCTCCTACTAGTCCTGCGGCGGCATTACTTTCACCTTCTAGGCCAGCAGGGCCCGGAATGGATCGTATGGCAGAAGAAATGTCGGAAGGGTCATCTGCAGGTAGTGAGCGGAGTTCCGCTCACCATGCCACAGCATCTAATTTGAGAATGATTCCTGATACTGTTCCTAATCTCATTGTTCCTGTAGCTGTAGTTCCTGACCCGGTTGTGGCTAATAATCCTGCTCCTAATCCTAATCTCGTTGTTCCGATGGTTGTGCCCCCTGAACCTAACCCTCATTTTGGGGCTGTTTTTTTCAGAGTGTTCAGGTCTTGTTGTTGTCGAGGAGACCCAACAGCAGTTGCAGTCGCGCCAAGACGATAAAATATTGCCTTTGTATGGATTGCAGCCTAAAATAAGGTAAACTTTATAGTGACGAAAAATATGTGGAGCAATGAACGTTTAGCCTATCGGGATTATTTCTATCAGACTTGGCACAAGCATTTAAAGCATGAAGTTTTAACGCCACTAGAAGCACAAATTGCTGATATCATTGCTGTGCATCCCGAGTATCATTTTATTTTTGAGGATGAGTCTTTAAAAGAGCGTGATTACTTTCCCGAATTGGGAGAGACCAATCCCTTTCTCCATTTGAGCTTACATATTGGCTTGCGCGAGCAATTGACGACGAATCGTCCGCAAGGGATTTGTGAAATCTACCAAAATCTGCTGGCAAAAAAGCAAGATCCGCATTTAGCCGAGCACTTGATGATGGAACGCATTGGCGAGATGATGTTTAAAGCTTCCCGCGGTCAGCCTTTGGATGATATGACGTATTTGCAGGGATTGAAAGAGATTAATTAATCCCAACTATTGCTGATACTGACATCAGCCGCCAAAGGTACGTTAAGCCTGGCAGCGCCTTCCATAATGGCTTTGAGCTGTTCGGCAACATGATTGGCTTTACTCTCTGGGGCCTCAACTACCAATTCATCATGTACTTGCATAATGAGGTGGCTATTCAATTCAGGATGCATCTGCAAGAAGTGGGCAAAGTCAATCATGGCTTGTTTGATGATATCTGCTGCCGTGCCTTGCATCGGTGCATTAATTGCCGCGCGCTCTGAGCCTTTACGTTCCATCACGTTTTTGCTGTTAATTTTAGGCAGGTATAAACGTCGGCCTGCGAGGGTTTCGACATAGCCTTGATTATGTGCTAGTTCACGTGTGGCTTCCATATACTTTAAAACACCTGGATAGCGATGAAAATAACGCTCGAGGTAGGCATCAGCTTCCTTACGGGAAATTTCCAATTGTTTCGCGAGGCCAAAAGCAGACATACCATAAATGAGGCCGAAATTCACAGCTTTGGCATGGCGACGCTGATCCGGTGTGACTTCTGCTTCTGCAATTCCTAGTACTTCAGCTGCCGTGGCGCGATGAATATCTTTGCCTTGGTGGAAGGCCTCAATGAGGCCTGCATCGCCGGACAGATGCGCCATAATCCGTAATTCAACTTGCGAATAATCTGCAGAAACAAGCATAGAACCTTGAGGTGCAATAAAGGCTTTGCGGATTTCCTTACCTTGTTCCGTTTTAAAGGGAATGTTTTGTAGATTTGGATCAGTCGAGGCCAGGCGACCGGTTGCAACCGTTGCTTGCTGATATTGTGTATGAATGCGACTTGTTTTGGGATTAATCATCGTCGGCAACTTATCCGTGTAGGTGTTCTTAAGCTTGGAAAGGTGCCGATGCTCCAAAATCATTTTTGGTACCGGATGCAAGTGCGCAAGATCATTAAGTGCCGCTTCATTGGTAGAAGGCTCACCTTTGGGGGTTTTTTGTGTGATCGGTAACTGCAGCTTTTCAAATAAAACCTGAATCAACTGTTTGGGCGAGCCCAAATTAAAAACCATGCCTGCTTCTTTATAAATCATTTCACTAATGACTTCTAAACGCTTTTGCCACTCAGTTGATAAATGTTCTAAGCGTTTGACATCAATCAATACGCCATATTCTTCCATGGTGGCCAAAATTTCCAGGAGCGGCATTTCTAAGTGACGAAAGATGTGATCAAGCTTTGGATTGGCTTCCAATTGTAGGCGTAATTTTTCATAGAGCTGCCAGGTGAAGTCAGCATCTTCACAGGCATATTCGGTCAGGCGGTCGATGGGGACATCTTCGATGCGGAGTTTATTGCGTCCGGAGCCAATGAGTTCTTCAAAACTGATGCCAGAGATGCCCAATTCACGATCGGCAAGTGCAGCAAGGTTATAGCGATTATTTTCACCGCCTCCTAAGATATAAGCCGCGAGGAGGGTGTCGAACATCAAGCCTTCTACTTTTAAGCCGTGTTGATGTAAGACTTTAATATCAAATTTAGCGTTGTGGGCGATTTTGCCAACGAGTGGATCAGCAAAGATCGGTGTCAGTGTTGGTAAAACATAGTCAGGTACCTGTGTTAGAGAGACATGCCGCATTGGAATAAAATACGCTTCATCATTCTTAAATGAAAAAGACAAACCTACCAGGTTGGCCTGCATCGGGTCTAGATCATCAGTTTCGGTATCAAAAGCAAAATAGGCTTGGGCTTGGAGTTTTTTAAGAAAGGCTTTGAAATCAGATTCATTACTGATAAGGTGATAGCTTTGGGTGCGCTGGATTCCCGTCTGCACGGGGATGACAGGGACTGCTAAAGATTTACGAACTGCATCGAGATTGTATTCATCCAATAAAGGGATTAACTTATCGACATTTGGCTCTTGCAATTGCAAGTTGGGTAAATCATCAAGCTCACAATCAGTTTTGATGGTCACCAATTGTTTGGCTAAAGGCAGTTGTACGAGGCTAGCAGCAAGGGATTCGCCTACTTTGCCGCCAATGTTTTGATGATTCGCCACAATGGCATCCAAAGTGCCATATTCTGCAAGCCATTTGGCGGCGGTTTTCGGGCCAACGCCGGGAATGCCAGGCACATTATCGCTGGTATCACCCGTTAGCGCTAAAAAATCAATGATTTTATTGGAGGGCACGCCAAATTTTCCCATGAGATAAGCATCGTCAATCACCGCATTTTTCATGGTGTCGATCATCTTTACGTGAGGATGGAGCAGTTGCGCTAAATCTTTATCACTCGAGATAATCAAAACATCACGCTTTTCATGAGCAAATTTTTCGGCCAAGGTACCGATGATATCATCGGCCTCAATGCCTGCTTTGGCATAGAGCGGGAAGCCTAGCAATTTAATCAGTTCGTGCAAGGGTTCAATTTGAACGGCCAGATCTTCGGGCATAGCCAGGCGATTGGCTTTGTATTCAGGATACATCTCATGACGAAAGTTTTTGCCTTTGGCATCAAATACTACGAGGATTTGCTCTGGTTTGAAGTCTTCTTTGAGCTTTTTGAGCATGTTCAAGACGCCAAAAATCGCGCTCGTAGGAAAGCCTTTTTTATTGGTCAAGTTTGGTAGTGCATGATAGGCTCGAAAGAGAT
>JACCDN010870341.1_pt1 | contig 12987 bp, 7 predicted proteins | sample 7441691 | NCBI WGS metagenome assembly JACCDN01 (sample SAMN15323439, study PRJNA562643) | freshwater metagenome | isolation source: river surface water | place: USA:Blue River Watershed | collected 2017-08-16 | reverse complement strand
GCATCTCCAAATAGGAACTAAAGGTTTGAAAACATGGCCTTTTTGTAAAAACAAAGGCCGGTTCATGCTGGCGGAGGGCTAAACGCGTTGTTAGCACTCTCATCCATTGAGTGCTAATTTTAGGGTCAATCGGGGGGATTTCAAGGGTTGGGTTGAGAAAAACCTTTTCTCTCTGTTGTCGATTCAAATCAAGTTTTGAATTTTTGCAGCTAAGTTTTGAACTTGGTTGTGTTGTAGCTATTTGATATTTATAAGGTTTTTGAAAAATAGCCTTTCAGGTTCTTGTTAAGGGATGTCGAAATCGCTCAACAATCGAAGTAACTACCTGCTTGAAATTACAGTTAACTTTTGAATTCGTATTGTGTCCAGGCTGTCGTGAACCTTCTGCTGCCTTTTAGGTTGGTGATCCTAGTGACAGTTTTAGGCTGGTGGCCGCCACTCGTGGGCCATTGACTGCTGTCCGCTATCGATCCAAAGCTGAAGCACAACTGCTCACCGCCACGATTGATCGCTAAAAAACTCTGACCTTGGTTGCGATCACGTTGTCCGGCATGAGGGCTGGTGTAAGTGCTAAGGGCCAGCTGGGCATGACAGCCGACGTCAGGCTGCGTCGGTGGGATCACTCGCGAGAAGGCAGAGGCCGCGGTTGTATCGTGAAATATTGTCGTAATATCTAGTTACATTAAATGATCAAATGCAATATTTATTATAGAAAACTCGCTTACCTAAAGGCCTGTCGAGTTGGAACACACAGAGAGACACCATGCATATTCAACATGTCGAGATCGGCAACTTTCGAAAGCTTCAAGCGGTCCGGGTGGACTTTGCCGAGCAGACGACAGTTTTCGTGGGCGCGAATAACAGCGGAAAAACCTCAGCCATGGTCGCGCTTCGCCACTTTCTTGTTGCCCGAACAGATTTTTCCATCAATGACTTCACCTTGTCCCATTGGGCCAAGCTTGATGCGATGGCCATCGCTTGGGAGACGTCCATTCCCGGAGAGGAAGAAGCAGAGTTCGATTGGGGTGAAGTTCTGCCACACCTCGATGTCTGGCTGAATGTTCCGACAGAGGATCTTCACTATGTTCAGAAGATTCTTCCCACCCTCGATTGGGCAGGGGCGCATATCGGCGTTCGCCTGCGCTACGAACCCAAGGACCCACAAGCCTTGAAGCAAGAGTACCTCGCGGCCAAGCTCGCCGCTGCTTCTGTCATGGGTTCTGTACCGACTTCGGCAGAGGGCGCTACAGCAGCAGCGATCCCGCTAGTGGAGGGGTTCGCCCTGTGGCCGAAGTCGATGATGGACTTCCTGTCGCTTCGGCTCCGGTCTTCCTTTGAGGTACGCGCCTATCTCCTTGACCCCGAAAAGCTCGTCACGCCAAAGAACGGCATTGCCACTCCTCAGGCCCTTCCAGTTGGCAGTGAGCCAATCGAAGGAGACCCGTTCAAGAAGATCATTCGCATTGATGAAATCAGCGCACAACGCGGATTTGGATTTGTTAAAGCTTCAAATCGAGAGGATGATTCACAGGAGGATGTGACTTCGCGGGGTGGCAAGAAGCTATCCAGCCAGCTTCGCAATTACTACACCCAGCATCTTGACCCCTTCGATAAGCCCGAGCCAAAGGATCTGGAGGCTTTGCAGGCACTCCATAGCGCTCAGGCCGCATTTGGCGAACGTCTGGCGACCAGCTTTTCAACGGCGCTGAAAGAACTCGAGGACATCGGCTATCCTGGCGTTAACGACCCGAAACTTACGATCACCACAAGCATCAAGCCCATCGACGGTTTGAACCATGCATCGGCGGTTCAATACGAAGTCCCCACTCACCGCAAGGAGAGGGATGGTTTTGCGCACCACCTACCTGAAGACTCAAACGGGCTTGGGTATCAAAATCTGGTCTCAATTGTCTTTGCGCTGATGAGCTTCCGCGACAAGTGGATGAAGGTTGGCAAGGCTTCCAAGTCAACCGACCCCGAAGAAACCTTTCGACCACCGCTTCATCTTGTCCTGATTGAAGAGCCGGAAGCGCATCTGCATGCACAAGTCCAACAAGTCTTCATCAAGCAAGCCTATGACGTTTTGCGAAAGCACGACAAACTCAAGGATGCGAAGGACCTTCGCACACAGCTTGTCGTCAGCACACACTCAAGCCATCTCGCTCATGAAGCCGACTTCGCTTCCTTGCGGTACTTCCGTCGCCTTCCTGTCAAGGCGTTGGACGGCTCCGTGCCGGTGTCATGTGTTGTCAACCTATCCGAGACCTTCGGAAGCGGAGAAGATACGAGCCGCTTCGTCAAGCGATACCTGAAGGCGACGCACTGTGATCTGTTCTTTGCTGATGGCGCCGTGCTAGTCGAAGGGCCTGCCGAGCGCATCCTTGTCCCGCACTTTGTTCGCAAGCGTGAGCAGTACGAGTATCTGCGCCGTTGCTACATCACCTGGCTTGAGATCGGCGGAAGTCATGCGCACAGGCTGAAGCCCCTGCTTGAGCATCTTGGGTTGAACACATTGATCGTCACAGACCTTGATGCGAAGGATGCTGCTGGAGCGTCGGTTCCCCCTGTCCGTGGCTCAAGTCTCAAGTCCCGCAATGAGACTCTCAAGACCTGGGTTCCTGCCGTAGAGGATCTGGATACGCTGCTCGACAAGAAGCCCGAAGAGATCGTCCTTAACGATCCAAGCGGCTACGGCATTCGTGTCGCCTACCAGCAGCCTATCTCAACCAAGTTCAAATCCAAGGAAGACATAGAGGCGCTTGCCAATACGTTTGAAGACGCCTTGGTCTATGAAAACCTCGATCTGTTCCAAAAGATGGAGGGGACTGGCCTGATGGGACGGATTCGTAAAAGTCTTGATGCAGCCACTGGTCTCGGCGATCTCGCCTCTCGAGTGCTTACTGACTTGGCTAAAGGCGGCAAGGCTGAATTCATCATGGATCTTCTCGACAGCGACGAGATCGACACGATGAAAGTGCCGGCTTACATTGACGGCGGATTGCTCTGGCTCGCTGCACAGCTTAAGCGCAAAGAAGATGGTATCTCAGGCAAGGCCGCTGAAGCGGCGGAAGTTTTGGAAAGTGCCGCCGAGACTACGAAGGTCGCCGTATGAGTTCCCAGACAACCGTTACCAGCACGGACACCGCTGATGCTCATGTTGATGAAGAGATCGCGGCTTGCTTGAATCTGGACACCCCGAAGAGCTTCTTCCTTTTTGCTGGTGCTGGTTCTGGAAAGACGCGCTCCCTTGTGACTGCGCTAAAGCATGTGCAGATAACTCTGAGCGAGCGTCTCCGGGTCAAAGGACAGCGCGTGGGGGTTATCACTTTCACGAATGCAGCCAGTGACGAAATTAAAAGACGGCTGCTGTGCGATCCACTGATCGACGTTCGAACAATTCATAGCTTTGCCTGGTCTTTGATCGAAGGTCTCAACCACGATATCCGTGAATGGCTGCGCGTTGACTTGGCGGAAGACATTTCAAAGCTGAACGTGGATGAGGCCAAGGGTCGAAAGGGTACGAAGGCATCGACAGATCGCCTCAAAAAAATTGAGTCGAAAACCAAGCGCCTCCAGAATCTGAAATACGTCAAGGCATTCACGTACAGCCCTACTGGGGACAATCGCGGGCGTGATGCTTTGAATCATTCTGAAGTCTTGCAACTGACGGCACATTTCCTTCAGACTAAGCCTGCTATGCAAAGCATCCTCACGGGCCGCTACCCCATCCTGCTAATCGACGAGAGCCAGGACACCAACAAGCATCTGATCGACGCGCTCTTCACAGTTCAAGCTAAGCTAAAAGGTAAGTTCCTGCTTGGCCTTCTCGGAGACATGATGCAGCGCATCTATAACGACGGGAAAGAAGGGCTTGGACAGGGACTTCCTTCGGATTGGGCGACACCCGTAAAGCAGCTTAATTACCGTTGCCCCAAACGAGTCATTGCCCTGATCAACAAGGTCCGTAGCTCTACAGACCAGCAACACCAGCAGCCTATCGCTACCGCAGTTGATGGTGTCGTTCGCCTCTTCATTTTGCCAAGTGACCTCGCAAACAAGCCCGCCGCTGAACAGAAGATCGCAGCCTATATGTCGAGTACAACGGGCGATGAAAAGTGGAATGAACCCAAGGCGATTAAGACCCTGACACTAGAGCATCGGATGGCAGCATCACGCTTGGGCTTCCTTGATGCTTTCTCTCCGCTCTATGACGTGGATGGTTGGCGTACCAGCTTCCTTGAAGGGACGCTGCCTGCATCGCGGTTCTTTTCTGAGCAAGTGCTTTCGCTCGTGAATGCCAAGCATAACAATGATCGGTTTGCTGTTGCGCGTATCGCTAAAACCTACTCCCCGCGCCTCACTCAAGAGGCCTTGCGCGTGGCCAAAGACACCCAGGAACATCTTAAGCAGGTCAATCTTTCCATTGACGTGTTGATGGAGCTGTGGAAAGACGGGGCCAATCCGACCTTGCTTCAGGTTCTGCGCTGCGTCGCAGAACACAATCTCCTCGAAATTCCTGAATCCCTTCGAACTAGCTCATCAGCGGAAAGTGCTGAAGCCTTAGCTTCTGATGAGGATGAGCTCGAGGACCGACAGACCGAACGGGCGCTTGCCATTCAGTCCTTCCTGAATGCTCCGTTCTCTCAGATTGGGCCAATGATGGAGTACCTCTCGGGGGGCGCGCATTTCGACACACATCAAGGCGTGAAAGGGCTTGAGTTTGATCGTGTCATGGTCATCATGGATGACGCGGAGGCAAGAGGTTTTTTATTCAAGTACGAAGACCTGTTCGGGGGCAAAGCAGCGGGTGAGAAAACCGTTGAAAGCACCAAGCGGTTGTTTTATGTAACGGCGAGCCGTGCAAAGGAAAGTCTCGCACTCGTTGCATATTCTTCGGCCCCAGACCGAGTCCAAAGCTTCGTGCTTCAGGAAGAATGGTTCAACGCCGATGAGGTCGTTGTCGGCGTTCCCGACTGAGAGATAGTATGTTCTCTAAGCGTGCCGAGGGTAGATCAAGTCAAAGACGATGCAGAAGAAGAAATCGCAAATTAGGGAGCTCACGTGTCGACCCAATCTCCACAACTGTCTCCGCATGACCTGTCGCCGTACAGTAGTCACATCATTGCCCGTCGGCTGACGCCGATACCGGACCAGAGACTTCGGAACGCCGAGATCGATGTCGTGTTGATGAAGGCACTGACCGTCATCGGCGGCATCGCGACGCAGCCTCGCGCGGTAACCGGTAATGTCAAGGTGAACGGCCGTATCGTCGACTACGAGTTGGTACCTTCCTGGCAAAGCAAACCTGGGCTGGACAACGCTGCCTGTCACTATGTCGAGGAGCGCCCCGTGACCTGGCTGTCGGGCCAGGCCATGGACAGGCTCAATCATCTCCTTGTGGTGACTATCTCCGAGGACGGATTGATGTTGCTAACGTCGACGGACGCGGAACATCGCGCCACGCTGCTTCTCCATCTGCGGCAGAACTTCTTCTATGGATGGGAAGTGGTGTCGCAAGCCGTGCTGGTGAAGGCAATGGTCGAGAGATTTGCCATGAGGACTCTGTGGCTCTCCGGCATCCACCGCGATACGGCAATAAAGCCCAGCTCCAAGATCTTGTCCGGTACAAGCTTGGCCGATGCGATTGACCCGATAAACGATTCGAGCTTCCTCGCCGGGGCGGTGCGATCGAGCGAAGGGGGCGTAAGCCTGCGCAACTCCTCCGTCTGGACGGGGCCGAATGACACCATGCGGTCCTTCGAAGCTCGCTCGTTTAAGTTGCTGGATGCGGTTCGCGTCTCGATCGCGGCCTCGCCGCCCGATGACCTTCCCGTACATAGCAGTCTTGCGCGTTGGATCACTTCGATGGACGACACCGCTGACTGCTATTTCATCGCGCATGTAGATCCGGAGACGCTGGACGGCGCAAGTGGCAGGCATAAGGCGCAAGAGCTGGTGAATGCCTTCGACGTTCAGCTGAATCAGACAGGGGCGGCCGTAGGCAAGGTCAGCTGGTCGTTCACAGCCAGGGTCACTCACGCCGCCTCGGCGACCAGCGCGACGATCAACGTCGTGCCAGACCTAGCCGGCGACGGTGACCGCGTGGTGTACGTGATTGATCCCCTGCCGCAAGCGCCATTCGATGATTGGGCCACCGCCGTTATGGAGTCACCGTCACTCTTGCGGGCCTACTACAACAGCGGGCACACAATCGCCAGCGGAACCGTATCGCAGGTGCGGATTCAGGATGCTCCGTTTGGCAAGTTCGTATTCCTCGATTTCACCAACTACCTTGTAACTCAGGAGAAGCCGATGCTCGGCAAGGGCATTCCGGCACCCATCAAGGACATGATGAGCCAAGAGGATGTGAGCCTGTTCAAGTGGATCTTCAAGGAAGGGCTTGACTTCTTGAATCTCGCACAGCCCTCACATGGCAAATGCTGGCTGTACTGCGACGACGGCTCCAGCGAGGTGGCGGACTTTGTGCATCTAGACATCGGCTCCACACCAAAGCGGCTGACCCTATTCCATGCCAAGGGTGCAGGCAGCGCAGAGCCGACCCGCCGGTCGGTGCCTGGGCCTTACGAACTGGTCGCTTCGCAGGCGATCAAGAACCTGCGCGCGTTCGATGCCAAGCAACTATTGGTTCGCATTAAGAAGCGGCTGGCGGACAACGGCACTGAGCGGATCTGGGATCAGCCTTGGGCGGTTGGGCTTCAGTCGATGCCCGACGCTGCTGCCTTCAAGGCCGCGCTCGAACAGCTCGGCACGGACTACGACTGCGAGGTCATCATTGTTCAGCCGCACGTGCGGCGCAGTGACTTCCTGCCGACATGGCCTCAGGAACTTCCGCAGAGCGCCACCGTCGGCGCTAAGCAACTGCGGACCCTGCTGTTCAGCGTGGAGTCTGCGGCTCGCGCTGTGAATGCCAAGTTTCGGGTCGTCGCGGAGGCAATCTAGGTCGACCTAGACGGCTTTCCAGCGTCCATCAGGAGCTATAGGAAATCCGGCAGTCAAGGCTCCAGTGACTACCCTTCATTGAAGCTGGCCTTTGAGATCCGGATGTCAACGGGTCATGCAAGACTGCCGCGAAGTCGAGACAGCGCATTCGTGGAGGCGACATCATTGGCGGCAACCGCTGCACAACTGGCATTGTCGCAATAAGATTGACTAATTGGAGTTGGATAAAAGAGTTTCTCAAACATAAAGAAACTTCTGAAACCCCACAAACGCCTGCCTAATCTCAGCCGGGTTACCCAACGATCCCATAGCCTCAGACAAACCGCCGTACTTCAACTCGATCAATGGTTTGATCTGTGTGTCATCCAACACGTTCACACCTTGGCTCACATACTGAGACAGTACAAAGTCTAAGAACGCTTGTTGTTTGTCGTTGAAGTCATGACTCAGCTGATTACGCGCTTTATCCGCACGCTCAGCGCGTGAGGTTGGGTAAACGGCAAAGCGAATGTTGGCCAGTACATCAAACAAGTCGCTGTTCTCTGCATCGATGGCTTTTTGCATGTCAGCCAGTTGTTCAGCGCCAAAGCCCTTTTCAGCCAAACCTTGCAGCAGTTTTTTCCGTGTTTCTGGCACGCTCCAAAGTTGACGCAGTTCATCTTCATCTTTGAAAAACTCTGGCAATGCGCCAAACAGTATTTCCATGAACTGCGCTGCCGACACCAGTTTCCCGCCAGCCCAATAGGACGTTGCAGACATGCTTCGAATCGTGCGAGCTTTGCCATCGGCTAGTTTGATGACAACACGCTTTGGCGGCTCACGATCTGGCTTGTCTTCACCCGCTGGCACTGGTGTGGGTGAAGTGGATGGATAGTCCTTCGGAGACTTTGGCGTATCAGGCTCTATCGGCTCGCCATCCCACTCAGGGTCACTAAACAGGTGATGTGCTTTCACGAAGTCATAGATCGTGAAATAGTCTTTGCCGTCATACAAGCGCGTGCCACGACCAATGATTTGCTTGAACTCAATCATGGAGTTCACAGGGCGCAAAAGAACCACGTTACGCACGTTGCGAGCATCTACGCCTGTTGTCAGCTTTTGTGAAGTGGTCAGGATCGTGGGAATCGTCTTCTCGTTATCCTGGAAATCGCGAAGGTTCTGATCACCTAATGCGCCATCACTTGCGGTCACGCGTACGCAGTAGTTCGGATTTGTACTGATTTTGTTTTGATTGATCAGGTCACGCACAGCTGCGGCATGGGCTTGGCTTGCGCAAAACACGATGGTCTTCTCGCGCTGGTCAATCATGCTCATGAGTTGCTTGACGCGATAGGCCTCACGTTCTTTGATTTCAATCACACGGTTGAAATCTTTCTCTTCGTAGCGTTTGCCTTGCTCTACTTCACCTTCAATGATTTCGTCATCAGAGGTATAGACATAGTCATCCAACGTAGTTGCGATTTGACGTACCTTGAACGGTGTCAAGAAGCCGTCTTCAATGCCTTCCTTCAGCGAATAAACATACACAGGCTCGCCAAAGTAGGCGTAGGTGTCTGCATTGCCTTTGCGCTTTGGCGTGGCCGTTAAGCCTAGCTGCACGGCAGGGCTGAAGTAGTTCAGGATGTCGCGCCATGCGCTTTCATCGTTCGCACCACCTCGGTGGCACTCGTCAATGATGATGATGTCAAAGAAGTCTGGCGGGTACTCACCAAAGTATGGAGAGGGCTTACCGTCCTTGGGTGGGCCACTCATGAAAGTTTGGAAGATGGTGAAGAAGATGCTGCCGTTTTTTGGTACACGCCCCTTCTTGCGAATATCTGCTGGGTCAATACGCACCAAGGCGTCGTCGGCAAAAGCTGAGAACGAGTTGTAGGCTTGATCTGCCAAAGTGTTGCGGTCAGCTAAGAACAGGATGCGTGGGCGTCGTGTGGGTTCACCACCGTTCTTCCAGTCGTTCAAGTTCCAGCGGCTTTGAAACAGCTTCCACGCTAGTTGAAACGCGATGAATGTTTTACCAGTGCCAGTGGCCAGCGTGAGCAAGATGCGGTCTTGCCCCTCGCTGATGCGTTTGAGTACCGCTGCAATGGCGTTGTCTTGGTAATACCGCCCTTGCCAAGTGCCGCCCTTGTCTTCAAAAGGAATGGCTGCAAACCAATCACGCCACGCATTCACTTCAGCAAAAGTCTGCGCCCATAATTCATCAGGCGAAGGAAACTTCTTCACTTCACCTTCCGCACCTGTTTGCATGTCAATGCCATAAAAACCTTGGCCATTACTTGAGTAGGTAAAGCGAACTGACAACTTAGAAGCATAGCTTTTAGCCTGTCCAACACCTTCAGTCAATGGCTTGTCCCAAGCTTTTGCTTCTACTACGCCCAGTTTTGTATTCCGATACACCAGCACATAGTCAGCAATATCTGCTCGCGCACGTTGCCCCGCGCCTTGCAGGCGGCCTAGTGTGATGTGGTGTTCACGCAAGATGCGACTGCCATCCACTATGCCCCATCCTGCTGCTGCTAGAACTGGATCAATGTGTTCGGCTCTGGTTTCGGCTTCATTCATGATTTGCTTTTTATAGCTGCCCGCTGAAGGCTTGGTGCAGCAAGGATTTTTTGAGATCGTCTAGGGCTGTGAGTTTTTGGCGGTAGATGGATTCGAGACGAACGACTTCTACTTCAAGCTGATTGGCCGTAGCCAGCGCTTGCTGTATTTGCTTATCGGGCGGGACTGGCAGGGTGAACTTGGCGAGTGCTTCACCTGTGAAATGCTGGATACCAGTGCCTGAAAAATAGTTTTTCAGATCGCCTGTTTGGTCCATCAAGTACAAGTAATTCACGAACCATTTGCTGTGCAAGGGGTTGTGAAAGCGGACGCGGTGCAGAGCTTTTTGAAAATGGATGGGTTCATCGTCTTCCCAGATGGCGCAGCGTCCGGGATAGCCACCCTCGCAAATCAGAACATCGCCTTTGATGGCGGTGTACTTGTTTGATTCTTCCGGTGTGAACTTCATTTCTTGCACATCTGACAAGTCAAACTCAAACCAACGCACGTTGAGGTTTCGCAAATAAGGCTTCAAATCCCCACGGTTTTTGACTTTGTCTAGCATCTTTCCCAGCGAGTGCTTGGCAATGTCGGCAATCCGCGCTGCGGTACATTCTTCGCTCTGCTGGCTGAAGCTAGATTGCAAATGGCTGATGAACAGCGTGCGGGCGTTTTGGAGGTTCTTTTCGGCGTTGAATTTTGCGGTGGCGATATCTGCAAAGGCTTCGTCGAGGAGTGTGACTATGCGATGTTGCTCGTTGGTATTTTCTGGGAAGCGAATTTTTAACTGCCGAAAAGCTGGTACGTCGAGATTCTTCTGCGCAGATCCTTTTCCTAAATCGAAAATTTGATCATTCAGATATAGCAAATGCTTGTCGAGATAAACCTGACTTAAGGGGAAGTTCGACTTGGGCGAAATAGTCAGTCCGCTGTCATTTAGAAAAAACTCACCACTGATAAATCTTGTGCATTGTTCAGACATTCCAAATCTTGAAACAATAAGCCGGTTGCTTCGATTGAACGAGTCCATATAGAAGGTCGCTCCACCACCGCCGTACACTGGGTAAATGGAACCGCCATCTTTTTTTTGTACGACGCGTGTACCGTACTCGATGAGGCAAGCATCATCCAGAGTTGCCGTGATCCACCCCGCCTTCACGCAAACAACCCTCGAATTTTTCCCAACACCTCAGCGGCTTCGGCATCCAGCGCCGAGATTTCATCGAGGATATCTGTCGGGCTGCGGTGCACCACTTCTTCGCCGCCATTTGGGTTTCTTGCCGACAGGTCAAACGTGTCCAGATTCACGCGGGTGGCGGGCACGCTCCAGCTTTTGGGCGAGTCGGCACATGTCTTTTGCAGCTGCACAAACTCCACCAAGTCCGCGTCGTTCAGCGGGTTGGTTTTGCCCATGTTGCGGCCGGTGTCGAGCTGATAGAACCAGGTCTGGCGGGTGGGCTCGCCTTTGGTGAAGAACAGCACCACGGTCTTCACGCCCGCACCCTGAAAGGTACCGCCGGGGCAGTCCAGCACGGTGTGTAAGTTGCATTCTGTCAACAATAGCTTGCGCAGAGCCACACTTGCGTTATCGGTATTGCTTAGAAACGTGTTTTTAATGACCACTGCAGCACGCCCGCCTGCACGCAAGCTCTTTAAAAAGTGCTGCATGAACAAGAAGGCTGTTTCTCCCGTTTTGATGGGGAAGTTTTGTTGCACCTCTTTGCGCTCTTTGCCGCCAAAGGGTGGGTTAGCAAGAATCACATCAAAGCGGTCCCGCTCTTGGATGTCGTTGATGTTTTCCCCAAGCGTGTTTGTGTGCACGATGTTTGGCGTCTCAATACCGTGCAGGATCATGTTCATGATCGCAATGACATAGGCCAAGCTCTTCTTCTCTTTGCCGTAGAAAGTTCGCTCTTGTAATGTGCTTAGATCTTTGGCATTGGTTGCCTTGGGGCGCATGTAATCAAACGCCTCGCACAAGAAGCCAGCAGAGCCGCAGGCTCCGTCGTAAATGCGTTCACCAATCTGCGGATTAGTGACTTCAATCATGGCGCGAATGAGTGGGCGCGGCGTGTAGTACTCGCCACCGTTACGGCCAGCATTGCCCATGTTTTTGATCTTCACCTCGTAAAGGTGAGACAACTCGTGTTTTTCGCTTTGTGAACCAAAGCTCAGTTCGTCCATGCGGTCTATGACATCTCGCAGGTTGTAGCCGCTTTGAATCTTGTTTTTGATTTCGTCAAACACCTCACCAATCTTGTATTCAATGGTGTTTGGACCACTGGCACGTTGCTTGAAACCCGCCAAGTAAGGCATGAGCTTGTGGTTGACGAACTCTTTCAGATCGTCACCTGTCATCGCTGCGTTGTGGTCGATTTGGCCATTCGGGGCTTTGGGAGCAGCCCATGTTGCCCAACGGTAGGGCACGTCCAAGATATGTTTGTAGGCTTTGCCCTCCAACTCTGCTTCCATCGCTTTGTTGGTTTCTAGGGCATCAAGATACTTTAAAAACAGGAGCCATGAGGACTGCTCGGTGTAGTCCAGCTCACTGGTACATCCAGCGTCTTTGTGCAGGATGTCATCGATATTTTTAAATGTTTGTTCAAACATGTGGTGCAGTCAAAATTAGTAACTAAAGTCTACCTTGCAAAACTTGATTTTGCACACTCTGGATGAGCAACTTTTCCCTGCTGAGGGCCAAGAAAAACAGTCTCAGTTCACCCTCCAAATGACTACAGATCAGGATTTTTGAAAGGAATGAGTACTCTTGAAGTCAGATTGAATCAATCTGAGCCGTCAAGGTTACCCATTCCAACCGTTGTGAATCAGAACGACACGCCCACCCGTGCTTATGGTGGCGAAGAGTTTAAAAAATTATTGGTTTAATCAAACTCAAATTGATTTGGGACTTCAATTTTTGATCAACGCTTAGGTCGTACTTTTCAAAATTTAAAATGTAGATCTAAACACATCAGATAATTCAAGACTTAGCCTCAATTTAGTTTAATAGCATCCACTCTCGTGGCGCTTAGTCCTTGATTTCAATGCAATATCAATCCCAAAAATAGATGGAACTGGCACTTGTTACATGCCCGCTTGCTATGCCGGCTATTCAACCTTGAAGATTTTTTAGATTTGTCATAACATACAAACATTGAGTGGCAACAGGAGTAACCATGGGCATTCACACTTTCTCAAGCCGTGACTTCACCCGGGATGTTTCGGCCGCCAAGCGCGCAGCAGAGGATGGACCGGTGTTCATCACCGACCGAGGCCGCCCGGCATTCGCTTTGCTCAAGATCGATGATTACAACCGCATGGCTGGCAAACAGGCGCCCTCATTGCTCGAGGTCATGGATGGCATTCCAGGCGGCGATGGGATCGACTTCCATCCGCCGCGACTCAAGCTTGGCATCGAAGGCGCATCTTTCGATTAAGGTGCGCTATGTTTGTGTTGGATACGAATGTTATTTCAGAGTTGCGTCG
>JACCDN010463971.1_pt1 | contig 12988 bp, 3 predicted proteins | sample 7441691 | NCBI WGS metagenome assembly JACCDN01 (sample SAMN15323439, study PRJNA562643) | freshwater metagenome | isolation source: river surface water | place: USA:Blue River Watershed | collected 2017-08-16 | reverse complement strand
ATTTTGGTGGCTAACCTTTACCTATGGCATCACAGCGCAGTAACGGTTCAAGCAAGCGCACCTACTCATTCTTGGGTCCGGTGGGCACCTTTACCGAGCTCGCGCTGGCCCAGGTTGCTGAGGCCAAAGGTGCGATTCACAAGCCGGTCGCGCACGTGCAAGAGGCGATCGATGATGTGCTTGCTGGTCGTGCAGTGCGAGCCGTGATTCCAGTCGAAAACTCGGTCGAGGGTGGTGTTACCGCCACCCTGGATGCGCTCGCCGCCACCGAGGGGATCCGCATCTATGGCGAGTACCTCGTGCCGGTGACCTTCAACCTGGTGGCAGCACCCGACGTCAAGCTCGAGAGCATCCGCAGCGTCGCGACGCATCCCGTGGCTTATGCCCAGGCTCGCAAGTGGCTGCTCGAGAATCTGCCGGGCCACAACCACATCCTCGCGTCTTCGACCGCCGCTGCTGCGGCAAGCCTGCTGACCGACAAGCCGCTGGCGGATGCAGCGATCGCCGCATCAACGATTACCGACCACTACAAACTTCGCGTTCTGGCCAAGAACATCGGCGAGAACAAGCACGCGCAGACCCGCTTCATTCAGATCGGTCTGACCGGCAAGGTTCCCGCGCGAACCGGTCGCGACAAGACCTCGGTGATTGTCGAACTTCCGTCGGATGTGCCAGGCGCACTGCTTGCAATGCTCGAACAGTTCGCGGCTCGCGGGGTGAACCTTTCGCGCATCGAATCGCGTCCGATCGGTGACCGACTGGGTCGCTACCGGTTCAACATTGATGCTCAGGGACACCTGCACGACTCAGCGGTGGCTGAGGCTCTGATGGGATTGCACAGATTCAGCCCCAAGGTGACCTTCTTGGGGTCGTATCCGCGCGCCGACCGCGGCAAGAGCGAGCACGAGGGCAACAACTCAAACGTCGAATTTCAATCGGCGCAGGCCTGGCTCGACAGCCTGGGTTAGGTGCGCAGGTTCAGCGCCCGCGGCAGGATTTCAAACTCGACCTCGAGCACTTTGCCAAAGGCATCCCCGTCAATTTGTAATTCGACCGGCCTGGTTGGAATCACCCGCACCTTGCGCCCGCTGAGGTTCTCGAGCGCCTTCACATTTGCGGTTGCGTTTAGCAGCTTGCGACCGATGCGACTTGGGCGAAGAGCCCGGTTGCCGATGGTGACTCGACCCCAAAAGTAGATCCAGTCCCAGAATCGGCGCGGGCCGATTGCGGCCAGATCCAGACGACCGTCGTCGAGGCTGGCATCGGGCATCAGGCTGAGTTGCCCAGGCAACCAACCGGCGTTGCCCACCAGCAGGGTGAGCACCTTGAGGTTGCGGGTCTCGCTGGAATCGATGGTCACCGAGAGGCGTTCGTACTCGAGCGGCAGGGTCTTGAATCCGCCCTCGATGTAGGCCACCCAACCGAAACGGCGTTTGCGCCCCGCGTCGGTGGCCTGCATGATTTTGGCATCCAGACCGAGTCCGGCCATCACGGCAAAGATGCTTTCGCGACGCTGACCGTCAGCGTCGATGCTTCTAACCAGACCCAGATCCAGGGGATGCCGATTGCCCGTGAGTGCGCGTTTTACGCATCCTTCTAGGTCGGTCAGACTCAGGTTCAGATTGCGGGCGAGAACGTTGCCGGTGCCGGTAGGAACCAGCCCAAGTGTGCAACTCGATTTGGACTCGGCAAGCGCCTCGGCGACCTCACGCACAGTGCCGTCGCCACCGGCAACGACGATGTGGGTGGCGTGCTGGGCGAGGGCCCGATGCGCCTGTTCACGACCGTGGTGCTCTCCGTCGGTGGGTAGGTAGAGAGTGGGTTCCCAGCCCTCCGGCTCGACTATTGCCTGCACGGCAAATTGCAGCGCGCGCAGGTCAACTCGACCTGGGTAATAGATGACCGCAGCACGCATGAATTCAGGCTAGTTGCTTGAAACCAACTCGGTTATTCGGATTTCGACACGAGGCCCTCGAAAAGCGCCTGTTTAAGTTCGGCTGGGCGAACAATTCTCGAGTTACTCACAGGCGGTTTCTTAGCCTTGACTAGGGTTTTATGTTTAATTTGGCGTTCCTGAAACTGCAGCGCAGAGTCTTGGCTCTGGCGCTGTTCGTTGGAGCGCTTTTCGCGGTCGGAATCGGCACCAACGTTGCCAACGCACTCAATTACTGTGCCCCGACTAGCACATCCACCTCTGGCAATTTCACGATTGTCTCCTTCAACAACACCGGCGGCTGCACCTGGATCGTGCCGGCCGGTGTCACCCAGGTGGATGCAGACATCGTCGGTGGTGGTGGCTCTGGCGCGATCGGCTCGTTCGGTGGCGGTGGCGGTGGCGGTGGCCAGGTGGTTCAGCTGCGCCAGCAACCCGTCACCCCGGGTGCCTCTACTCAACTCGTGGTCGGTGCCGGTGGTGCATCGGCGACTTTCACTGCTTCGACTCCGATGGCGGGTCGAGACGGCCAATCCTCTCGTTTTCTAAACTTCGAGGCCGCTGGTGGTAGGGGCGGTGGGTTATCCCCCAGTGGATCTTTGGGCGGCTCTGGTGGTGGCTCGTTTAGCGCATCCGTGATCACCGGTGGAGTCGGTTCAGTTTCGACAACTCGGGTTTCGGGTGGACTCGGAAATACGACTGCGACTGTTACTGGGTGTAGCATCGGCCGCAACGGTGGTGGCGGTGCCTCCTCGGTTTCGCAGGGTTTGCCCGGTGATACTGCAGCAACCTCGGGTAACGGTGCAAACGGCTACGCGACCGACACGATTCTCGGCCTTACCTACGGTGGCGGTGGCGGTGGCCACCGCGAGACCGCTGGCTCAACGGGTGTAGCAACCGGTGGCACCGGTGGCGGCGGATCCGGTGGTCGCGGCAACACAACCATGGTCGGCTACATCCAACCAACCGCTGGCGCCGCAAACACCGGTGGTGGCGGCGGCGGTAACGGCGGCCAGTGCAACGTGTCACCTCCTGCAAATGGGTCTTCTTCGGGCGCAGGTGGTTCCGGAACCATCGTCATTCGCTACGTGACTCCGGCGAACAACGCAACCAATGGTGAGTGTGCCGTCACCTCGAGTTTCAACCGCGCCGGCTTCAGAATGATCACCTTCGCGAACCCTGGTTCGTGCACCTTTACGGTTCCGGCCGGCGTCACCTCAATCGACTACGAAATGGTCGGTGGCGGTGGTGGCGGTGGCACATCGCAGGCTCCGGCTGGTGGCGGTGGCGGTGGCCAGTATGTCGGTGTGACTTCGAGACCCGTCACCCCCCGGGCAGCAACTACCAGTAACCATTGGTTTGGGCGGTAACGGAGCAACCTACAATCCGAGCGCTACTCCGGTAAACGGTCAAGATGGCGGCACTACCAGTTTTGGTGGACTCACTGCCGCCGGTGGTCGTGGTGGAATCGGCGGACCAGCCAGCACCCCTGGTGGCGGTGGCGCATCCCAAACACGCACCTCATTGACCAACACGGGCACCGTGCTCACCACGACCTTCGCGGGTGGAACCGCAGGTTCGCAGGCAGCTGCTACTACCGGTAACACCTGTGCTGTTACCCGAATCGGTGGTGGTGGTGCTGGAACCGCCACGGTTGGTTCGTCGTTCAATGACGCGACCGTCGCCAACCGAGGCAAGGGCGGAAACGGTTTCACCTCGACTATCTCGGGCATCACCTACGGTGGCGGTGGCGGTGGAGCAATCGAAGGTGGCGCGACCTATCCGAACCCAGTAGCTGGAGGCACCGGCGGTGGCGGAGCGGGTTCGTGGGGTAACAGTCCGATGGCGAGCGCTATTGCAGCCACCGACGGAACTGACGGCCTCGGTGGCGGTGGCGGCGGAAACGGTGGCCAATGTGGTGTGTCTGGAATTCCTGTCACCTCGGATGCCGGCCGCGGTGGCCACGGATCGGTTCTAGTCAAGTACTGGGTCGGCGTTGACCTGAGCAGCCCACGCGCCGTTGGATACCAGGGGCGCAACCTGGTTGCCTGGACCGACAGCGCCGATCTTGCCGTCACCGGCTATCGGGTCGCTATTGCTTCAACGGCTGCAGCTCTCTCTGACGCCAACATCTCGACTCTGCCTGCGGGCAACTTCGTAAACATTACGGGCGCAACCAAGGATGCCTACGAGCACACTGGCCTAGGGGTGCCCGCAACCTTCTTCTACCGAATAGCGCCGCTCTACACGAGCCAGGCTGGCACAGCAAACACACTCGGAAACTGGTCGGCAATTGTTAATGCCACGACGCAATTCACTGACACTCGCACCTTCAACGTTCTGCCGCTTCGCACTGTCAACGGCGTAAACGTCGATAGCCAGGCAGCACAGGAGTTCATCGTGCCTGGCAACGTAAACGACATCTCGTTCAGCGTGGTCGGTGCAGCAGCTGGCGCAACCATGGGCAGCTGGGGTACTGGTGGATCTGTCACCGGAAACACTCCGGTCACGCCGGGCGAAGTGCTTCGCATCTTTGTTGGTTGGCAACCGAAGTCGTATAACGGAACTGGCGTCTATGCCGGCTGGAACGGCGGCGGAAACAACACCGTTGCCGCGAGCGGCAACGTCCCCAGTTACGCGGCCGGCGACGCCACCGACCTTCGTCGCGGAGGCTCAGCCCTGAACAACCGAATCATCGTCGCTGGCGGTGGCGGTAGCTTCTCGGCATCAGGCAACTACGGAGGCCCAGGCGGTGGTTTGATCGGTGGCACCGACATGAGCGGCACCATCTCGGGTGGAACTCAGACCGGCCCTGGAGCCGCCCCATCGAGCGCACCAACCGTGCCACAGATTTTTGGCTCAGCTGGTATCGGCGGAACCGCAACCAGCTCGGGTGCCGGCGCAGGTGGTGGTGGATTCTTTGGAGGTAACGCATCCACAGTAAACGGCCGCGGTGGTGGTGGTGGTTCGAGCTACACGGATCCGAGCATCGTCAACGTCACCCACGCACAGGGCGGCAACGCAGGCAACGGACGAGTCACCCTAACTTTTGCTGCGCCATCGCAGGTGGTTACCGGCGTGAAGGCGATTCCGGGGCAGTTCCAAAACATCATTACCTGGGATGCCGCTAACTACACCAACCTGACCGGATACAAGGTTTACGGCGGCACTACCCCTGGCGCAACAACCTTGCTGACCACGATCGCATCGCCGACAACACTGTCGTGGACACATTCGATGCTGACCAACGGCACCACTTACTACTATCGGGTGACTGCGTACTTCACGGGCACTCCAGCCCTTGAGACGGCTGTTTCAACCGAAGTTTCGGCAACGCCTCGACTGCTAAACAGCGTCAAGTTTGGTGTGATTCCAAACACCTCGGTTCAGGCTCCACAGCAGTGGACCGTCCCTGCCGGTGTTACCTGGATTCGAGTTAACGCATCCGGTGCAGCAGCCGGCTCGACCAGTGGCGCTTGGGGTACGGGTGGCTCGGTGGATGCCTGGTTGCCGGTGACGCCAGGTGAGACCCTGAATCTTTATGTCGGCTGGAAGCCAAAAGCGTTCAACGCGATTCCGGTCGTGCCGGGTTGGAACGGCGGCGGACGAAACACGGTTAGCCCAGCTTCTCAAAACCCCATTTATTTCGGTGGTGATGCGACCGATATTCGCCGCGGCGGTAGCGCCTTGACCGACCGAATTCTGGTTGCCGGTGGTGGCGGTTCTTACAGTCAATCTGGAAACTTCGGCGGCTGGGGAGGCGGCCTGATTGGCTCGAATGATATGGGCGGTGGAGTTGCAGGTGGCACTCAGACTGGTCCGGGTGCGGCTGCAAGCCCGCTTGTCGCTCAGTCATACGGCTCGCTGGGATCTGGTGGCACTGTCTCCGTTGCCGCTGGTGCCGGTGCCGGTGGTGGCGGTTACTTCGGTGGTAACGCGGCAACATCCACTTCTTACGGCGGCGGCGGTGGCTCCAGCTACACCGATCCGAGTGCTGTAGCGGTCGCACACACGGCCAGCGGCAACGCTGGTGACGGCTCGATCACTATCTCGTACAGTGCGGCTGTTCAAATTGTTACCGGTGTTAAGGCGATTCCGGGTCAGTACCAGAACACAGTGACTTGGACTCCCGTTGACTTTCCTAATCTGACCAGCTACAAGGTTTACGGTGGCCCAACACCTGGGTCAACCACTTTGCTTAGCAATATCACATCAACGGGCACCAGGTTCTTCGTACACAACGGCTTGACCAATGGCACCACGTATTACTACAGGGTCACCGCGACCTTTGCTGCGACGGCCACAAACGCAGCGTTTGAAACGCCGGTGTCCGCCGAAGTTGCCGCAGTTCCATCGTTCTTGGCAAGCAAGACCTTCAACGTTCTGCCTGGTAGTTCGAATCAATCTGCACAACCTTGGGTGGTTCCTCAAGGCGTCAACTGGATTTACGTTCGAGCTTCAGGTGCCGCTGCTGGTCAGGTAATGGGTGCTTGGGGAACCGGTGGATCGGTCTCTGGCTATCTGTCGGTGACACCGGGTGAGACCCTGTGGATGTCGGTCGGATGGCAACCCAAGGCCTTCAACGGTTCGGCCGTGGTGCCTGGCTGGAACGGCGGTGGTCGCAACACCAATGTCTCATCCATGACTTCGCCAAGCTACTTTGGTGGCGATGCCACAGACATTCGACGTGGAAGCGCCGGCCTCGCAGACCGAATTCTGGTTGCCGGTGGCGGTGGTTCGTTCTCGGCCTCAGGAAACTACGGTGGTTGGGGAGGTGGCCTAATCGGTGGCACCGACATGAGTGGCACCATTTCTGGTGGAACCCAGGTTGGCCCAGGTGTTTCACCAGATGCTTATCCGAACGTTACCCAGCTTTTTGGAGCTCTAGGCACAGGTGCTAACACGACAGTCAATGGTGCCGGTTCGGGCGGCGGTGGCTACTTTGGCGGTAACGCATCCAGCGCCAATGGTCGCGGTGGCGGTGGTGGTTCGAGCTATACCGAACCAAACGCCGTGAACGTGGTTCACACGGCCGGCGGAAACGCGGGCGACGGTTCGATCACGATTACTTGGGCGACGGTTGCATACCCGACCGGTGTAGTCGCAATGCCTGGTCAGGGATTCAACACCATCAGTTGGAGCCCGACCGAGATGTCTGGGGCTACCGGATATCGCGTTTACGGTGGAATAACTCCAAACCCAACTGCCGTTGTTGCTTCAAACGTGTCGCTTTCGACTCCGTATTTCAGGCACAGCAACCTGACCATCGGCACGACCTATTACTACCGCGTTTCGGTTCTGATTGGAACGGCCGAATCGCAGCGGTCGGCCGAGGTTTCGTCAACTCCGGCGTTCACGGTAACCGAGAACTTCGGCGTGACTAGAGCGCCGCAGACATTTACTGTGCCTTCAGGTGTGAACTTCATCTACGTGAACGCGAACGGCGCAGCCGCGGGCAGCACCAGTGGTGCTTGGGGAACCGGTGGCAATGTGCAGGCGGTTTTGCCGGTGACGCCAGGTGAAACATTGAGGCTATATGTTGGTTGGCAACCCAAGGCGTTCAATGGAAACGCGGTCGTGTCTGGTTGGAACGGTGGTGGCTCGGCCACCACGGCTCCTTACTCGGCCAACCCGATCTACTTTGGTGGTGATGCTACCGACATTCGTCGCGGCGGCACGGCTTTGGCAAATCGAATTCTAGTCGCGGGTGGTGGTGGTAGCTATGCCGCTTCAGGAAACTTCGGTGGCTGGGGAGGCGGCCTGATTGGCTCGAATGATATGGGCGGCGGTGCCGCTGGTGGAACCCAGACTGGACCCGGTGTTTCGCCGACGGCTGTTGCTACTGTGGTTCAGGTTCCAGGTTCGTTGGGGGCTGGCGCGAATGGACTATACAGCTCGGGTGGCGGTGGCTACTTCGGTGGTAACGCGGTAAACACTGGAACCACCTACGGCGGTGGCGGTGGCTCCAGCTACACCGACCCATCAGCGCTAAACGTCATTCACACCGCTAGTGGTAACGCAGGCGATGGCTCGATCACTATCACCTATGTCTTGAATGAGCCGGTCGATAACCTGGCCGCTATTCCATCAAACAACCGAGTTTCGCTATCTTGGGCCCCGACAAAGCTAACCGGTGTAACGGGCTATCGCATCTACAAGGGCACCTCACCAAACCCAACCACCCTGCTAATCACCACCACTGCTGGAACAACCACTTACGCCGACAACGCAGTGGTCAACGGCACTACCTATTTCTATCGCGTGGTTCCGGTGGCCACGGTCAGTGGTGTTGCTTCAGTCGAAGCAGCCACTTCGGCAGACGTAAGAGCGACGCCAAGCGCTGTCACCACTTTGAACTTCTCTGCAACGCGTGCTCCACAGGCATGGACCGTTCCGGCCGGTGTTTCGTTCATTCAGGTGACTGCGACAGGTGCGGCCGCAGGGAAGGTGATGGGTTCATGGGGAACCGGCGGTAGCGTCAGCGCATCGCTCCCCGTGACGCCTGGTGAGACGCTTCAGCTTTATGTGGGGTCGCAGCCAAAGACGGTCAACGGCTCGGTGGTTTCGGGATGGAACGGTGGTGGTCGCAACACCAACGCTGCCCACATCAACACTCCGATTTATTCGGGCGGTGACGCAACCGATATTCGTCGCGGCGGAAACGGCTTGAACAACAGAATTTTGGTTGCCGGTGGTGGCGGTAGCTTCTCAGCCTCGGGCAACTACGGTGGCCCTGGTGGTGGCCTAACCGGTGGCACGGACATGAGCGCCACCATCACCGGCGGAACCCAGACTGGCCCGGGTATAGCGCCGAGCTCAGCTCCAACGGTCGTCCAAATTCAAGGCGCACTCGGAGTCGGTGCAAACACCACGGTCAACGGTGCGGGCTCGGGTGGTGGTGGCTACTTCGGTGGAAACGCATCCAACGCAAGTGGTCGCGGTGGAGGCGGTGGTTCGTCGTGGACGTATCCATTCGCCCTGAATGTTGTGCACACTCAAGGCGGCAACGCGGGCGATGGCTCGATCACCATCAGCTACACGATTGACACTGCGGCGCCTATCGTGACCGGTATCACCAGCGCTCAGGCCAACGGTGTTTACAAGGCCGGCGTTGACATCTTTGTTGACGTCAACTTCAGCGAACCAGTGGTTGTCACCGGATCGCCAACGCTGACCGTCAATGCGGGAACTAGAAACGCTGAACTGACCTACCTCAGTGGTTCGCAGACCAGCTCGCTGCGGTTTATGTACACAGTTCTGCCCGGCGATAACACCTCGGCGCTCGATATCGTATCCGCCGCAGCTCTCGCCCTAAATGGTGGAACCATAACCGACTTCGCAGGTAACGTTGCCAACATCGCAACGCCGACCCCGGGCGCGCCAGGCTCGCTCGTGCGAACCAAGACCCTGATCATCGACGGTGGTATTCCCGCTGCTCCGAACCTGCTCACCGCAGGTGGAACCAACTCGATCAACCTGGCCTGGACTGCCAACACCGAGCCAGACCTAAAGACCTACCGCATCTATGTTTCGACAGATGCGACCAACTTCAACCAGTTGAACTCGGTGGATGCGCCGCTCACCAGCTTCACCCACCAGGTTGTCGCTCGAGGCATCACGTACTTCTACTACATCACTGCTGTTGACGTGAACGGCAACGAGTCGGCTCCGTCGGCAATCGTCTCGTGGGGTATCGCGGTTCCAGGTGAGGCTGCGACGCCATCGACCCTGTTTGCGAGCCCGACCAACAACCTGCGCGCACCCATCAACGGATTCGCCGACCCTGGCGCGACGGTTCGGGTATTCGATGGCGGTGTGCTTGTAGGCACGGCAACCGCGAACGCGACCACCGGTGCCTACACGGTGACCCCGACCGTGGACTGGACGGTTGGCAACCACTCAATCACGGCAACCTCAACTTTTGGCAGCCTGGCCTCGGCAACCTCGCTGCCGCAAACACTTGTTATCGATCGGACCGTTCCGACATTCACCTCGCTGCTGCGCCAAGACCCAGCAACCGAGCGCACAAACGCATCCATCTTGACCTGGCGACTGACCTTCAGTGAGCCAATGGCCAACATCGACCCGGCCGACTTTACGGTTACCGGCACAACGGCCACTGTTGCCAGCATCTCGCCGGTGCTCGGCAATGCCAATGCCTACGACATCAGGGTGACCGGAAACAACATCGGAACCGTCAGCGGCGTCATTTCGCTCGCGCTCAGCAACTCAGCTACCGTGACAGACAGGGCTGGAAACCAGGTTGCGACGCTGTTGCCGATTCAGCCCGCCGAGACCTACCTGATTGACCGCACCAATCCGGTTGCGACTATCACCTCAGACAAGACCGCGGTGGGAACTGGTAGCACAGCCACGATCACCTTCACGCTAAACGCTCCAACCACCGACTTTGTGGTTGAAGACGTTTCGGTTATCGGTGGAACCCTGAGCGGCTTCACCGGTTCTGGTTCGGCTTACACTGCAACATTCACCCCCGCGGTTGGTTTCCAGGGAAATGCAACCATCAACATCGGTGCGGGATCCTGGACCTCAACCTCGGGCAATTCGAATGGCGCATCCACCCAGCTGAGCATGGCCGTTGACTCGCAGGCACCGACCGTTAGCAGTGTCTCGTCTAGCACCGCCAACGGCACCTACGGTGTCGGTTCGGTGATCAACATCGTGGTGAACTTCAGCGAGCCAGTCGTGGTAACCGGTGTTCCGCAGCTGAAGCTCGAAACCGGAACCGTTGACCGAGTTATCAACTACACCTCGGGCACCGCAACTAATGCCCTCACCTTTGCCTACACGGTTCAGGCCGGTGACACCAGCGCTGACCTCAATTACTTCGACACCGCATCGCTGACTCTGAACGCTGCACCAAACTTGGCAACAATCAGGGATGCCGCCGGCAACAACGCAACCCTGACCCTGCCGGCAGTCAACGACGCAACCAACTCGCTGGCTGCGCGTGCCGCGATCGTTCTTGACACCACCGCACCTACTACGGTGACCACACTCGCCACGTGGGTTGTCACCGGTGGCTCGGTCGTTGCCAACTCGATCAACGCCACTAACACCAAACTCACTGCCTCGGCAACGATTACCGCTGGCGAGGCTAACGGTGGTCGCGCCGAACTGGTTTGGAAAGGTGTCGTAATCGCGACCGATAACGCAATCAGCTCAACTGACACCTCGGTTACCTGGGACACCGCGACCACCACCACAGCAGGCCTTCAGGCGCTGTTTGGCACCGGTGTTGAGGGTGCTGACTTCTGGCAGATGCGAATCTATGACGCTGCCGGAAACATCGCCACCGGCACCACGACGGTCTCTCGTCGATACGATGTAACCGCTCCCCAGCCGGTGATTACGGTGACCGCCGGGCCTGGCACGGGCGGAGCGCTGACGACCGGAACCACCACCACCGTCTCGGTTAACTTAGGCGAAACCCCGACCGGTTGGGCAATCGGTTCAGTCACCGCAACCAACTCGACCGTCGGTTCGATGATTGGTTTGGGTGCCTCGTACTCGATGACGTTGACCCCGAACGTCAACTTTGAAGGAACCGCAACCGTAGGCATTGCCGCCGCCGCGTACACCGACGCCGCGGGCAACTCGAACCTTGCTGCAGTTACCCGCTCGATTGCGGTTGACACCAAGGCCCCAACGGTGACCGGTGTAACCGCGGTAACCGCAAACGGTGCTTACGGAATCGGCCAGCAGCTTCAGCTAAGGGTCACCTTCGCCGAAGCAGTTACCGTCACGGGAACCCCGCAGTTAGCGCTAAACCTGGGTACGACCAGGCAGGCCTCATACGCATCCGGTTCGGGCACCACTTCGCTCGTGTTCAACTACACGACCGCCGCGGGTGACACCACGGCCGACCTCGCTTACACCGGCACCACAGCGCTCGCCCTCAACGGCGGAACCATGGTGGATGCCGCGGGCAACAGCGCGACTCTAACCCTGCCGGCAGTCGGCGCTGTCGGCTCGCTAAACGCCAACGCCGCAATTTCGATTGACGGCGTCGCACCTACCGCAGCTGGCGCGCCAACTGTCACTCCGGTCGGTGGCACAGTTCGCGCTGGCTTCTTGAACTCGACCAACACCAACGTCACTGCCAGCAGCACGATCACTGCCGGGGATGCGACTGGCGGCCGCGCCGAGCTCTACTTCGGAACCACCTTGATGGCTACCGACAGCACCATTGCGGCCGGTGACACGACCGCGACCTTCGATCTGGGACTGGCCTCTTCGGCAGCGCTGCAGGCGGCCCTGGCAGCCAGCGGCAACTTCACAGTTCGCGTGATTGATGCCGCGGGAAACAGCTCAACCTCTTTGGCCACGGCGATCACTGTTGACTACGTTCGACCAACGGTTACCCTCACAGCGGCAAGCAACTCGGGCACCCTCAAGAGTGGCGATAACCTGCGCATCGACGTGGTCGCATCCGATTCCAACAACGCGCTCAATGTCGCCGGCAACTACAGCGTCGCCGGCGGAACCTTTGGTGCAACCTTCACAACCGTGACCGCTGGCACCGCGGTGTTCTCGAACTTCGTGCCAAACATCGACGGCGCCTGGTCGGTTGGCTACACGGCTAACCGCTTTACCGATGCGGCCGGAAACCCGAACACCGCGTCGAACACCATCTCGGGCGTCGCCGACACCGTGGCCCCAGCCGTCACCTCGGTGGCCTCGCTTTCGGCTAACGGTCTCTATAAGGCCGGTGACAACATCGACATCGTGGTCAACTTTGGCGAGGCTGTGACCGTAACCGGTTCACCTACCCTGAGCCTGGCCGCCGGCACCACCCGCACCGCGGTTTACCAGAGCGGATCCGGCAGTGGAAACATCGTCTTTAGATACGTCGTTCAGCCGGGTGACTCGGCAGCCGATCTGACCTACACGTCAACCACCGCACTGTCGTTGGCGGGCGGCACCATGACGGATGCGGTCGGCAACGCCGCGGTCTTGACCCTGCCGGCACCTACGGCCGCAGGTTCGCTCGCTGCTAACGCTGCACTCGTGATTGACGCCGTAGTTCCGATT
>JACCDN010916745.1_pt1 | contig 12995 bp, 10 predicted proteins | sample 7441691 | NCBI WGS metagenome assembly JACCDN01 (sample SAMN15323439, study PRJNA562643) | freshwater metagenome | isolation source: river surface water | place: USA:Blue River Watershed | collected 2017-08-16 | reverse complement strand
CGGCCGTTCAACAGCTGGTGCACTTATGTCTAAAATGGACACTGCTGGAGCGCGTGAAAGAGCAAAACAAACAGGATTGCGTGGTGCGATTGCTCGTCGACAACTTGATATTGCTGATTATGGAAAGAAGGGAAGTTTTGACGTTCGTCAGAGTGGTTTGGCTAATAAGGTGAGTCAAAAAGCGGGTTTGAATTTTAATACGGGGACAGGAATTCCTGGATTGAAACAATTTAATACTGCAAATACTGCGGGTGGGCGAGAAGGTGTGGCGACACGAAAGCAGGTGGGGCTTGAGAAGCGAGCGGAGAAATATGGAAGAGAAGATGTGGGTAAAAAAGCGATTATTGAAGGTGAGATTGAAAAAAGAAAAGGCGACCTCAATAAGCAAGAAGAAATTGTTGATAATTTGAAAGAAGTTGTCGCTCAGGCAAAATTAAGTTCAACTGGAATGGCAACATTTACCGACCCTACGACTGGTGTTTCAGTCACTAAATCAAAAGAAGATTGGCAAAAAGAATTGAGTGAAGAAAATACTAATTTGCGTGAATTGAAGAAAGGAAGAAGTGCTGCATATGCTACTACCGATATTGGTAAAACAAAACCAAATGGTACAACTATCACAGCTGCTGATGTTGGTAAAAAATTTCAAGGTCTTGAGCAGCTTGAAAAAGCACTGGAAACTAATAAGAAAGCAGGTGTTCGAGAGTACTTGGCAAATAATATGAAATACCAAGTAGGAGATCCGAAACTTATTCATGGTGAAGAGCGAGATGCATTTGGAAATATTAAAAAATTTGGACACGTCGACGCGGCTGCTGCGAGAAAGAATGGAAAATATTTAGCGCGTTCATTTATGAATGCAATTATGGATGATCTTGCTGCGGGTGGTGTGGTTGCGGCAACGGGGCTTGTTACCGGAGTAGCTCCTCTTGCAGTTGGTATCTCTGGAGTAAGTACACCGTTGATTACAGGAGCACTTTCTACGTTTCTCACAAAAACAAATGCAAGCTTGAAGGCAGCTGAAGATGCAAGTCATAATGCAATGAGTAGTGGTAAGGATGCGCATGCAGCACACGCACCAAAAGATACGTATAAAGGCGCAAGTAGTAAATTCTTCTCATCATTAAGTTCACTTGGTTCCTCTGGTGGCGGTGGTGGTGGAGGTCACGACGATCATGGAGGTGGCCACGATGATCATGGAGGCGGTGGCGGGCATCATTAATAGATAGTACACTATAATCAACATGGACCAGAACACAACAAATCAAAATCCTACTGACGACGAAAATCCTTTTTCTGATATTGAATCAGAATTGAAAAGTCGTTTCGAATTGCTCGATCCGAAATTGAAAGAGATTATCACATCGTCCGACTATCAGATGAAGCTCTTCGATTTGGCAAAAAAGTATAAACTCACCTACGATCTTCTTGGAAAAATGGAAGTGGAAACGACGATGGTGCTCATAGGTATGTCGCCAACTGCTGATTACAAAGATGATCTTCGTGAACAACTGGGCATTTCTGATGCAACGCTCGATCAATTGGTGGGTGATATCAACACGCAAATTTTTGGTCCAATCCGCACAAAGTTGATGGAACTCTATCCTGATGAAGGGGGAGTGGCTGAAACTATTCGAAATACTCCGTCAGCAGCTCCGGTTGCAAAAATTTATACACCAACACAAACGCCTATTCAACCACCACAGCAATCACTTGAGAAAAATGAAACCACCGTGCTTCAGAATAGTGGTATTGAAGTGGTGGAAGATATGCCAACTGCACCGCGCGTGGAAGATCCAAAAGTTATGGAACGAGAAATGTCTGCAGGAATTATGAATCCACCGAAAAGTAATTCGATCAGTTTGAATCAAATTCGTGCTCAGGCTGCAGCTCCCACAAAAGCACCGGTGCAAGCACCAAAGTCAGCACCACGTCCGATAACTGTGGCGCCGTCTGCTCCAATGGCACCTGTAATGTCTGCACCAAAAGCAGTACCACCGCCAACAGGTCTTCCGCTCGATATCCCAATTCCGGTGAGTCCAAAAATGACGGCAATGCCCAAAGCACCGATTCCGCCTGCTCCATCAATGGATGTTCCTATCGCGCCAAAACCATCAGCACCTGCAACGCCTTCAATGCAACCTGCACCCGCACCAGTGTCGGGTGATCCCTATCGAGAACCAATAAATTAATTACAAGAAAATCTCCAGTAGCTAATCTTCTGGAGATTTTGGTGTACAATAGACTCATGCAATTCCAAGTTCCTCAGTTTATTGAAATTGAAGACAAAATCATTGGTCCATTTTCGTGGAAGCAGTTTATTTACATGCTCGGCGGACTTGGACTGTCATATATTTTTTACAAAACACTTCCGTTTCTGATTGCGGTCCTCCTTATTATCCCCACACTGTCGCTCGCTGGAGCACTCACATTCATTAAAATCAACAACCGTCCATTCATCTACACCATGGAAGCGTGGTTCAACTACGCATTTCAATCGAAGCTCTATGTGTGGAAAAAACCTGAGCCGAAAAAAAAAGAAGAAGCAGTATCGACGCCAAGCGATCCGGCTGGAGGATTACTCGGCAATCCGGTTCCAAAAGTTTCCACATCAAAACTCAAAGATTTGTCGTGGAGTTTGGATGTGCTCGATTTAGAAAAGGATAAATCACAAGGGCAAGTGCCGAAGTCGTGATAGAATAAAAGAGTCTATGGCAGTAAACGCGCGGGGAACGCAAGATTTTGTACCAGTTAAAGAAGTTCGCGATGGAATTCTTATTTTAAAAGATGGTAGTTTGCGTGCGGTATTGCTTGCGTCGTCGGTGAATATTTCCCTCAAAAGTTACGACGAACAAATGGCAACACTCCAATCGTTTCAAACATTTTTGAACTCACTCGATTTTTCCGTGCAGATTGTTGTGCAGTCTCGTCGCCTTGATATTCGTCCATACCTGATGCTCCTTGAAGAGCGTATGAAAGATCAGGTGGAACCGCTCATGAAAATTCAAACGAAAGAATATATCGAATTCATCAAGAGTTTTACCGAAGCTGTTTCAATTATGAAGAAACAATTTTACGTCGTTGTGCCATATGCTGCTGCTGCGCTTTCATCACAAGGTTCAATTACAAAAAGTTTTTTTGGAAACAAGGGAACAGGGGATGTGAAGAAAGACGACGCGATGCTCTTTGAAGAAAAGCGCACGCAACTCGAACAGCGTGTGGGTGTGTGTGCAAGCGGACTCAATCGCGTGGGTGTGCGCACGGTGCAACTGGGAACTGAAGAGGTGATCGAGCTTCTCTATAAGACGTTCAACCCCGGCGAACAAACAGGGAGTATTAAACTAGAGCAATAATATGGGAATTTTTGATTCATTATTTGGAAAAAAGAAAGGAGTTGATCAAAAGTCGGTCAATGTTCTTCCGATACTTCCGAGCGAAATCTACCAAGCCGCAACACTTGAATTTAAAGATGTGATTGCGCCAAGTGCTCTGAAGATTGATTCAAAATCAATTAATCTTGGTGATAAAATTGCGCGCACGTTTTTCGTTATTTCATATCCACGCTTTTTGTCTGATAGTTGGTTTGCGCCGATTATCAACCTCGATAAAATTTTTGATATCTCAATCTACGTGCATCCGATTGAAACAACGGTAATCCTGCGTGAATTTCAGAAGAAAGTTGCTGAAGTGCAAAGTCAGATTAATACACGTGAGGCAAAAGGGTTGGTTCGCGATCCGATGCTCGATACCGCATTTCGTGATTTGGAATCGCTCCGTGATTCGCTTCAGCAAGCAGAACAAAAAATGTTTGAAGTTGGGCTTTATATTACGATTTATGCAGACAACGAAACTGAACTCTTTAAAACAGAAAACGAAATCAAATCAATTCTTGAATCAAAACTTGTCTATATTAAGCCGGCGCTGTTTCAACAAGAGGAAGGATTTAAGAGTGTGCTTCCGGTAAACAGTGATTTGTTGAACGTGACGCAAAAGTTGAATTCTGAACCGCTCGCGAGTGTGTTTCCGTTTGTATCGTTTGACCTCACATCAGACCGTGGAATTTTGTATGGTATCAATCGCCACAATTCGTCGCTCGTGCTCTTCGATCGTTTCTCACTTGAAAACTACAACTCAGTGACGATTGCCACGTCTGGTTCAGGTAAATCATTTGCGATTAAGCTCGAAATTTTGCGCACACTCATGTTTGATACTGAAGTGATCGTCATCGACCCGGAACGTGAATATGAATATTTGGCTGAAGCTGTGGGTGGACGTTATTTTAATATTTCGCTTTCGTCTGATCACCACATCAATCCATTCGATCTTCCAATTGCACGTGAAGATGAAACGCAAGCTGACGTGCTTCGTTCGCAAATCATTAGTTTGGTTGGACTCTTCCGTATTATGTTGGGAGGGCTCACACCAGAAGAAGATTCAATTGTTGATCGTGCGATTTCAGAAACATACGCGCTCAAAGATATTACGGCCGAGTCTGATTTCAGTCAGATTGAACCGCCACTCCTTTCCGACTTTGAAATGGTGCTCGCGGGAATGGTGGGAAGTGATTCGATTATTCAACGATTGTCGAAATATACGAAGGGAAGTTGGTCAACATTTTTGAACCAACCAACCAACGTGGATATCAATCGCAAAATGGTTGTGTTCTCAATCCGTGACATGGAAGACGAACTCAAACCGGTGGCGATGTATATCGTGACGCACCACATTTGGAACGCCGTCCGCAAAAATTTGAAAAAACGTTTGCTCGTGGTGGACGAGGCGTGGATTATGATGAAGTCAGACGACACCGCATCCTTTCTTTTCGGAATCGCAAAGCGCGGACGTAAATATTTCTTGGGTCTTGCAACCATTACGCAAAACATCGACGACTTCTTGAAGAGTCAGTATGGTGTGGCTATTGTGACAAACTCATCGATGCAACTCCTTTTGAAACAATCTCCATCATCGATTGATAAATTGCAGGAAGTGTTCCATCTCACCGACGAAGAAAAATATTTGTTGCTTGAATCAGGCGTGGGAGAAGGAATTTTCTTTGCAGGACTCAAACACGTGGCCATCAAAGTTGTTGCATCCTATACTGAACAACAAATCGTAACGTCCGATCCATCGCAAATTCTCGCAATCAAAAAAGCGAAAGATGATTTGGAACAGGCGGAGAATGGAGGTGGGGGAGGAAAGGTGTAGGCCTTGTCATCCTCGACAGCACCGACCAACGGGAGGGCGCGATCGGGGATCCAGGGTTACATGCACTATAGAAACAATCACTTCGAACGTTCGTCGAAGTTCACTACCTCACCCCAACCCTCTCCTTCGCAAGGAGAGGGAGCAAAGGCGGTAACTTTTCTGTTCAACGTTAGAGTCCTGGATCCCGGTGCTGCGCCCAGGACGACACTGCTCCGCTTAAACTACGCAGTGCACGCAATTAAAAAATCAATACACAAATCAAAAAGCCCCGAGCGTAGTCGAGGGCTTTTTGATTTGTGTTTTCAGAATCTAAAATTATTCCTCAAACTTCGGAGCGTATTCTTTCTGATACTTTTCTGCACATTCTCCGATCACTTTGATTGCTTCGTCTGCGTTGTGGAATGTTTCAACCACGCCAGTTCCTGCTTTTTTCAGTGCTTTGATGTTTTCCCAAAAGTATTTTGTTTCTTTGATGAAGTATTCACCAAGGTCTTCTACTTTTGTAATGTGATCACTTCGTTTGTCGTCGGCAAGAACTGCAATGATTTTGTCGTCTACTTCTCCGCCGTCAACAAATTTCATAACACCAATGACGCGCGCTTCAACAAGTGAACCAGGCACCAATGGTTCTGTGACGTTGACGATTTCAACATCAAGTGGATCTCCGTCGAAATCCCATGTTTGTGGAATTGCGCCGTATGTGAATGGATACGCCATTGATGAGTAGCCAACGCGATCAAGTTTCAGTTGCCCCGATTCAGTAATGAGTTCGTATTTGTTGATTGATCCTTTTGAGACTTCAACAATGACGTTTACGATTGTTTTTTCTTCGTTCGTAAATGGTGGAAGTACATGCAAAAGATTCAGCATATACTTCGATGGTTTGTGATTTATATTTGCCATAGAATTTACGCGTTTGATTCTTCTTCAGCAACTGCGACCACTTCTTCAGTTGCCGGTTCTTCTACTAGTGTATCATCTGTTGCTTCAGATACAGCAGTGTCTTCGTCGCCAGTCACTTCCACTGTTTCACCGTCACTTGAAGTGACTTCATCACTTTTCACACCCTTGATATCAATTTTCCATCCAGTGAGTTTTGCAGCAAGACGCACATTCTGCCCGCCTTTTCCGATTGCGAGTGAGAGTTGTTCATCGGCAACTTCCACATGCGCCTTGTGTTCGCGGTCATCAACATCAATATTGAGTACGCGTGCAGGAGAGAGAGAACTTGCGATGAATGTTGCAGGATCTTCTGACCACGGAATGATATCGATTTTTTCGTTTCCGAGTTCACTCATCACCGTCGTCACGCGAATACCTTTTTGCCCAACACATGAACCAACTGGATCAACATGTTCGTCTTCAGAATGTACCGCGATTTTTGAACGACTACCTGCTTCACGTGCAATTGATTTCAAAACGACAGTTCCACTCGCAACTTCCGGTGCTTCCATCGCAAAGAGTGTTTCGATAAATTTTGGATGCGTGCGAGAAAGACGAAGCGTAACACCGCGTGGTGATTCATCAACAGCAAAGAGATACGCTTTCACGCGATCACCGCGATTCCAGCGTTCACCAGGAATTTGCTCTTCGTAGGGGATTACGCCAACAGTGCGTCCCAAATCGAGATACAACATTCCGCGTTCAAATTTCTGAACGATTCCTGAAACGATTTCACCTTCGCGAGCACCGTATTCATCAATAATAGATGTGCGTTCTGCTTCACGAATTTTTTGGATGATCACTTGCTTTGCCGTTTGTGCAGCAATACGTCCAAAATCTTCTTTGGTTTCAAGAGGGAATACGATTTCATCTTCGATTTTTGCGTCACCCTTAATGATTTTTGCATCTTCAAGGAGAATATGGTGTTCAGAATTGTAGCGCACGCGTTCGTCGCCTTCTTCGGGAATGTCATCTTCATCTTCACTCAAAATGCGCACTGTTGAATCATCAACAACGATTTTGACTTGTGTAAATTCGGCTTCGCCTGTTTCTGGATTAAATGTGCAACGCACGATTTGACCGCGCTTTCCGTAGTCTTTCTTATATGCGGCAGCGAGTGCTTGTTCAATCGCTTCCATTATTTTCTCTTTCGAGACTTTTCGCTCGCTTTCGAGTTCGTCGAGAGCGGCGTTAAATGCTTTCATATCGAGCATTTTCTAACTCTATATATTAAATTTTACTAAAAAAGTCGGAGCTTTCGGCACCGACTGACTTCTGTACTATACCAAGAAGGGGATAACCAGTCAACAGAGGGCTGATTTTGATTTTTTGATTGTCATCCTGGGCGCAGCACCGGGATCCAGGGTTATATGCATTCCATGAACTGTTGTTTCCGAACGTTCATCGAAGCCTACTACCTCACCCCAACCCTCTCCTTCGCAAGGAGAGGGGGCAAAGGCAGTGAACTAACTGTTCGACGTAATCTTGGATCCCCGGTCGCTTCGCGCCGAGGATGACAATGCAGAGAATTAAGAACGTTGCGACGTTTATTTCTAGAAAATCTTTTTCCGTAATCCACAGTCCTGCATCATTTTTTATTTGTTGTTGCTCATATGTGTGCGATAATTCAAAGTGATGAAGGAACCTATTATTGATTGGAATGATTCTTCGCATGAAGGATCGGTCGCACGTAAAAAGAAAATGATACAAATCATTACGGCAATTGTCGTTGTGCTCGTCATCATACTTCTTGTATACGTAGTGAAGAAAAAATCCGACGAAAAACGAAAAGAACAAAATCGTGCAGAAGCGATACAGTTTCTTGTGGGGGAAGATGGTCCACCGATAGATCAAAAACAAGCTGAAGCTGCAATGAAAAATTTAAGCACACCAGTTGGTGACGGTACACCTCCAACACAAGAAAATTTAGAAGCTGCGTTTAAGCATCTTGCAGAGTAAGTATGAAAAAAATACTTTCATTGCCAAAAAAATATCTCGCGTTTTTCATACTCGCCGTCGCAGTGGTTTTTACCGCTGGTTTTCAGGTAACAAATCTTCGTGCATCGGGGAATATCAACGGCTTCGGCTGGGCTGATGGTGTGGGATGGCTCAGTTTGAATTGTGCAACTGGTGGCGTAAACGGCGCTGATATTTGTGGTGTTTCCAATTATGGTTTGAATTACAACGCCGGAGGTACGATTACTGGATATGCATGGAGCGATAATCTTGGTTGGGTGCAATTTGATGGGGGATGCCCTGCAGGAACTGCAACAAACGTTAGTCATCCGTGCGCAGCGCGAGTAGTAAATGTGCCAGCACCAACAGTGCGTGGGTTTGCGAAAATAACTAATTTCTTTTCACCAGGTAATTATTGTAAAAATCCAAGCACAGGCACAACAAACAACTGCGGATGGAGCAATCCAGAATCAGCAGGATATATTAGTTTGAGTGGCGACAACGATCAAGATACTGCGGTTGCAGGTATTCAAACGTCAACTGCGTCTGCTCCCTATAGTGTTGCCTATAACAACGGCGCTCTCATTGGATATGGATGGAATCCACTCATTGGTTGGATGCAATTTACTGGAACGCCAAACACCCCAACCGTATCGCTTGAACCATCTGAAGGAGTTATTTCTACTTGTACAACAACACCAATCACACTTACATGGTCTTCAGCAAACACAACATCATGTACTGGAAGTTGGTCCGGAACAACGTCTCTCCCAACAACCGGAACAGCAGTAGTGTCTGGAGCAGGTACCTACACAGTGACATGTAATGGCGTGGTGAGTAATGCAGTGACAATCACAACAACAGCTGATCCGTCATCGTGTGTAGTACTTACTGGTGGTGGAACGTTCTGTTCTGAAGGATCAGATACAGTATCAAACATGACCTGGACAGTTCCGGCAAGTGCGTCGTGTACTACGAACTGGGGCTCAGATGTGTATTCAACGCCTGGTTCTGTAACCGTTCCTGTGTTCACTGACCCAGCATCAATTGGAGATACCGTGTACTTTGTTACTTGTAATGGTACAGCAAGTAATACCGTGACTGTGCATATTGATGCAATGGGAACGACATCAGCATGTCTTGATGATACTGATCCACCAGTACTTTCACTTGATGTGCCTGTTATGTGTCTTACAAATCCTATGGAAGAAATTCAACTCTCATATCACTTAGATACTGACGCTACTCTCTGCACTGCTTCGTGGGATTCAGGCCTCGATATACCAGAAACAAGTGCATCTCTTGTACCGTTTGCCCCTCCAGCCGCTGTTGGAGTGTATCCATATTCAATTACTTGTGATGGTTCACAAAGTAACGAAGTAACGGTTACTGTGCAGTCAGCAGGATCAATAGCGTGTAGCGGATGTACTGACCCAGACGCGACGAATTATCTGAATACTACCTATGATGCTTGTGTCTACACACCACCAGGTTCAGGTTGTACGGATCCGGATGCAAACAACTTTGATCCGGATGCAACAGTAGATGATGGAAGTTGTGTGTACGGTCCAAGTGGAAGCGGTAAACCAATCATTGAAGAATTTTAATTAGTCGAACATTAGTAGTAGAATATAAATATATGAAAAAACATTTTACAAAAGATTTTCTCCGCACACTGGTTGGTCTGAGTCTCGCACTCGTGATTGGTCTTGGTGTTAACTACGTTGCTGCTGATTGGCAAGGTCCATCAGGTGCACCAACAGCAGGTAACCCAAACAACTTGCTCACTACCGGTTCTGATCAAATCAAAACAGGTAAGTTGAGTGTGAAGTCGACAACAACAACACCAATGATTGGCCCCCTCGATCTTTTTGGTCTGCAAGTAGGTGATTATGCAAACGCGTATAACTCAACAGCGCAAAAAGGTATTTGGAGCAACGGACCACTCGGCGTTGCAGGGAATAGTGGATTGTATGGAAGTGTTGATGTGGGTCCGACGATGAATACCAGTTCACCGGTGACAATGAAAGTAACTGGTAATGTAAAAGTGTCTGACAGTGCAATAATTGGTTCAACAGGAACACCAAACTACAATCTTCATTTGGTGGGTGATACAAATATTGGGATGGGAAATACATGTAGTTTGCCTGCTTCTGAAGCAGCAAATGGTTGCCCGATTGGGTCGTATGTTTTTAATGTTCAGTATGTTGACAACTGTGAAGGTGTGAATTTGGGATATGAAGTTGGTCCGTGTACCATCGTGAAATGTCGATATGTGAATCCAGTGGCATCACCACAAGACCTGGGTATTTGTGGAGGATCAAGCGGAAGCGGAAGTACAACCCCAATGACAGTAACTCTTGCACACAACTGGCCTCCTGCAAACGTAGCTGCTGGACAGGGTTGGAGTCTCGGAACAACTCCGTACGGTGATGGCATTGGAACGCTTGGAAGTGCTGCAGCAGGGCCTGACTGGACTACTACGGGTACGGCAGAAATTGTTCCTACTAGCTACCCCCTCTGTGTTCCTCGTAGTGACTACACCACTATGACTAACGTGATGAATCTTCCTGTATCTCTTGATGCAAACCTTGATGGTGTGAGTGAAATTGTTGGTGGTGTCCCTCCGTATACATATACATGGTACAAAAAAGAATATAATGGAATATTCCCAATATCGTTTGTTCCATTTAGTGTGAATACTCCAACCACTGGTGGATGGACATGGGCTGCAGCATCCGGCCCGGGAAATCCTGGTCCTGATGCCCTTCCTCATTCACATGAAACGTTTAATGTAAAGACATATCATATCAATAGACAAGATGATGGTGTGAATGCTCCTGTGCTTAAAACATACTACTGGGCAGTCTTGGTAACTGATGCAACTGGAGCGAAAGCAACTGATCAATTTGGTGCGCACGATCTCTGGCATTGTCCATCTGGTTACCCAGGTAACAACTAATTGCAACTAGTTTTAGAATTAGAAATTAAAAAACCTCCTTCGGGAGGTTTTTTAATTTCTAAAATGCGGAGTCGTGATACAATAGTTTCAGATATGCAAATTGATCAAACGCAATTGCGAACATTTATTTTGCAAACAGGATTATTATCACCTGCTGATTTCGACGCCGCCGAGCGTGAAGCGAATAATCGAGGGATTAGTGTGCGTGATGTACTCATTTCTTCAGCGAAAATGAAGGAAAGTGATTTTGGACGCATTGAAGCGTATGTGCTTGGTATTCCGTATGTGTCACTCCAGAATGAAAAAATTCCTTCAAATGTTCTTTCTCTTATTCCTGAACCAATTGCGCGTAAACACAATATTGTGGCGTTTAAAAAAACAGGCGACTCGCTCGAAGTGGCAATGCTTGATGTGGGGGATTTGCAGGCGATTGATTTTATAAAGAAAAAGAGTGGGTTAAAAATTCTTCCGCGACTCACTGATGCTGATTCTTTAAAAGCAGCACTTCTGTTGTATAAAAAAAGTTTGCAGGCTGATTTTGATGCAATTATTAAAAAAGAATCCGCTGCACTTCATACTGTTGCTGAGCAAACAGGAGAAGAGGTTGATGAGGCAAAACTAAAAGAAATGGCGGAAGATTTGCCGATTGTAAAAATTGTTGATTCATTGATTGCACATGCGATTTCGCAAGGCGCGTCGGATATCCATATTGAACCAGGAGAAGAATCGTTGATTGTGCGCTATCGTATCGACGGTATTTTGCACGACGCGATGACGCTCCAAAAAGAAGCGGCCGCAGGAATTACCGCGCGTATCAAAGTACTCTCAAATTTAAAGCTTGATGAGAAGCGTTTGCCACAAGATGGACGCTTTAAAATTGTATCTGATGATGAACGGGTTTCGTTTCGTGTCTCAACATTGCCAACGTATTTTGGTGAAAAGATTGTGATTCGTATTTTGCGTGAAAATGCAAAAGGCTTCACACTCGAAACACTCGGATTTCATGGCGACGCACTCGAACGTATTCATGATGGAATGAAACAACGCACGGGGATGGTGCTCGCTGCAGGGCCAACTGGTTCCGGAAAAACAACGACACTCTACACGATGCTCGATCTTTTGAATACTCCCGAAGTAAATATTTCCACGATTGAAGATCCGATCGAATATCAAATGCCGCGCATCAATCAAACGCAAGTGAAATCAGAAATTGGTATGACGTTTGCAAATGGTCTTCGTTCACTCCTTCGTCAAGATCCGGATATTGTGATGGTGGGGGAGATTCGCGATGGAGAAACTGCATCGCTTGGAATTAACGCCGCGCTGACTGGTCACTTAGTGCTTTCAACCGTGCACACCAATTCTGCGGCAGGTGCAATTCCTCGTTTGATTGATATGGGAGTTGAACCGTTTCTTCTTGTTTCCACGTTGAAAGTGGTGATCGCGCAGCGTTTGGTGCGTAAGCTTGCGGGAGATAAAGAAAAATATTTTCTTTCACCGGGCGAACTCGATGCAATTTCGCGGATTGCGAATCTCGACCGCATGCTTGAATTTTTGAAAAAAGAAAACGCTGTTGCTCAGGATGCAACGTGGAGCACCATTCCATTTTATCGTCCTCGTCCATCGGCTGATGCTGAATCGGGGTACCGTGGACGTATTGGAATTCATGAAGTGCTTCGTGTGTCGCCGGCAATTAAAGAAATTATGCTTCGTGGTGGATCTGATGTGCAAATTGAAGCACAGGCAAAATCAGAAGGCATGATGACGATGATTGAAGATGGACTCTATTTTGCGGTGATGGGAATTACGAGTACGGAAGAGATTTTGCGTGTGGTTTCGGAATAAGAATAGACAGGGTGACGGGGAAGTGGAAAGCATGAGACCCTTTTCTCGGTCTCGTAGAGCGCTCGTCCGGTCACTTGCAGTGTGT
>JACCDN010008616.1_pt1 | contig 12997 bp, 3 predicted proteins | sample 7441691 | NCBI WGS metagenome assembly JACCDN01 (sample SAMN15323439, study PRJNA562643) | freshwater metagenome | isolation source: river surface water | place: USA:Blue River Watershed | collected 2017-08-16 | reverse complement strand
TCTACAAAATTGGATATTTTGCTCAAATTAAAGTCAAAAATAAATCAAAAAGTAAGCAATCTAGGTGCGGAATATGAGATAAGATATTTATTGACAAAATTTCTGGAGCTAGAGCAGAACGTCCCGGCTTAGAAAAGTGTCTTGCTGAAATTCAGTCGGGTAACACATTATTAGTTTGGCGTTTAGACAGGTTAGGCAGATCTATGCCACATTTGGTTTCACTAATCGAAGAACTGAAAGCTAAAAAAATCGGCTTTAAATCCATCTGCGATGGGGCTATTGATACGACTACGGCTTCTGGTGAATTAATTTTTAATATCTTTTCTTCATTAGCTCAGTTCGAGCGCCGTCTTATCCAAGAACGAACTAGAGCTGGCCTTGAGGCGGCACGTTCCAGAGGTCGGCAAGGCGGGCGTAAAAAAATTGCCAATACAAATCCAAAAGTGTTAATGGCTAAAAATATGCATAAAGATCATGGGATGAGCATTAATGACATATGTAAAACTTTAAACATATCAAGAGCCAGCTTTTATAGATATATAAGCTTATGATAGATAATTAAATGATAGATGGAGTGTAGTGCTAAATAATTCTGTCAAAAATATGCCATTTATTGTTGCCAGTTAAAGCTTTTTAGCGAGTTTCCTAGCTCTCATTAGACCTAGGGCTAATGATTGGTTGGGAAGTGCGCATAAATTTCTTTCGGTAGCTGTTTTTTGAATTTTGATAGCTATTTTGTCACCCTATCTATCTATGTGTATAAGATGGGATTTAACAGGATTAAAAATTGCATGGTGCGACAGGAGTAGGGATGAGACGTCGTATTGAATGTTAAACGTTGCAAAAAACGAATTCGATCTTGTTCGGCGAAAATAACCATATATTTTATGTATTTCTCTCAATTTGCACGCCATAAACCACCTCTTACTTAAAAAAAACTTAAAAAGTGCTTGCTTTTTCCCTCTGAATTTCTTTAAATTCATCCTCATCCCATTTTCCAACCAAAAATTGCATCATCCCCAAAGGAGGTCACGCATGAAACGAGCAGAAGAATTAGAAAAAGAACTGTTTCTTCAAAAGCAAGCCTTTTTGTTTCAGGATTTTATAGGAAAGGTAAAAACACTGATGGACAAAAATAAACTGGAAGCTCGTCGTTGTTTTATCAGTTATGCCTGGGAAGATGAGAGTACGCCTTCGGGCAAGGAAGCAAACGAAAAATTGCAAGGTACGCTGGAGCGTTTAGCGGATGATTTAAAAAAAGTAAATGTAGAAGTATTTCTGGATGTCAAGAAAATACAAGGAAACCTAAAAAAATGCATGCAGGAGAATGTCAAACGAAGTGATTACCTGATAGTGATTGGCACACCGCGTTATAAGGAACGTGTGGGACAAGAAGCAACCAACGTGGCTTTTGAGTTCAAAGAGATACGCAGAAAAATAAAAGCGGAGAAAGAAAAGGGAAGAGCCCATATTTTACTGCCATTGTTGTACTCAGGCGATTTTGGCGCGTCGTTTCCCAAGAAAGTGATGAAACATTTAATCCGGGATATTAGAGACCCAGTCAATTATTACCATGTTCTGGTGGGTAATAAAAAGCCATTGGGGTTAGTGCCTCATATGTACCCGGAGTTCCAGGAAGGAGGCACTTATCACCTGGAATACCAGGCGTTGTGGCAATCCTTTTCGTACGCATCGCAGCCAGTGGTTCAATCGGTGGTATCGTCTACGTCCAATCTCGATCCTCTCGAGACGTTAAAGCAACAAGCGACGGCGGGCAATGCATTGGCGCAAAATAGCTTGGGTGAGCATTATTACCATGCCAAGCGCTACGAACAAGCGTTTGAATGTTTTATGAAAGCAGCCTTGCAGAACGATCCTACCGCACAATTTAATGTCGGTAATTGTTTTTATAATGGTCAAGGCATTGGTCAGAATTATAGGACGGCTGTTGAATGGTATACGAAAGCAGGGAAACAAGGGGAAGTGAATGCTCAAAATATGTTGGGCAATTGCTATAAAAAGGGGAAAGGGGCCGAAGTGCCCAAGAATCTAACGCTGGCTTTCCAGTGGTTTCTGGAAGCTGCCAAACGTCATCATTCCCCTGCCCAATTTAATGTCGGTGCATGTTATCAAAACGGGGAAGGGACGCCTCAGAATTACAGTGAGGCTACCCAATGGTATGAAAAAGCCGCGAAACAAGATCATACCGAGGCTCAGTATTTTCTAGGGATTTGTTATGAAAAGGGATGGGGTGTGCCACAGGATTATCAAATTGCACGTGAGCTGCATGAAAAAGCGACCGCAAAAGGGCATGCTGGTTCTAAAAAGCGATTGGAGGAAAAACCTGAACTGCAGCGGCAAAGCGGTTATAGTCCAACCCAGATTGATTACATTCCCAAACCCGTGGGTGGCACTTACCCATCTGCTTCTAAACATATGTTTTTTTCTAATCCTACGGTGGGATCATCAACTACCCAACCTCAAGCAACCACGGAAATACGCGCTGTTTCAGCCAACGCAGTGTTGTCTTCCAATCCCGTTGAAACTTCACGAGATACCTTCGATGCGTATCGTCCCAACCCAGACGCTATCGATTATTCGCCGGCGCCTCAAAAGCCCTAGTTTTCTTCAACCGTATAGGGCAGTAGAGTACAAGAAGGGTAGGTTACACGAGAATGACAATAATAGAAGGCGTCCGATTCGTGTAAACCATTACTTCACTCTCCTACCCGTATACCAAATAAAGTTATCCAGTCATCCGCCCCCCATGTGCGGGCGTTGATTTATAAACACAGGAGTTCCCCATGAAACCCAGAAATGCCACCCAAACGCTCCAGAAACAAGATACTGCAGCAGGAAGTGCTTACTTTCCCTCGCAAGTCGATTATACAACAAATCCCCCAGCATCCGTGCCGTTAACGCGAGCACCTCAATTAACATCTGCACAGTCTGATGCCGCCGCACAATCAGGAAGCACTTACTCCCCCTCACAAGTTGATTATACAACAGACCCCATCATGTCCTCAAAACCAGGGACTGTAGCAGGAAACGCTTATTCTCCTTCACAGGTTGATTATACAACAACCCTCCTAACATCCTCCCCAGCATCCGCACAATCTGGCGCAGTTTCTTCACAAACAAAGACTGACCCTGCGCTCGTTGATCCGTTTACAGGGGTCTATTGTCTTCCACCCCATTCCGTGACGTTTCAGACAGATAAACTGCTGGGGAAGGGCGCTTTTGGTCAAGTCTGTCAAGGAAAATGGGGCGATCGTTTAGTGGCCATGAAGGAAATCGATATTCAACTTGCGCAAAATAAATTAGGAATCAGTGAAGAAGAGGTGTTAGAAGCGTTGCAATGGGAAGTATCCCGACTTTCCACGGTCAGTCACCCCAATTTAGTGCAATTTTACGGGATTTATAAACACCAAGGCAAGACATACTTGGTCATGGAGTTTTGCGAAGGGGGGAGTCTGCAAAAAGTATTAGAGCATCGCTTGGCAACCCTAAATTGGGCAACACGTTGGCAATGGGCATTGGAGATCACCCAAGGATTAGCGTATTTGCACCGTCAAGGCGCATTACACCGAGATTTGAAAGCCGAAAATGTGTTGTTGGACAAACACCATCGTGCGCGCCTGGCGGATTTGGGCGTTGCCCAGGTAGACGCTTTATTGCAGCGACGAGAAGCCAAGGTGGTTGAAAAGGGATTTCAGGACCAACGTTTTATAGCCCCCGAGATTTTGCACAAACCAGGATCTGATACGACGGCGAGCGACATCTATGCTTTGGGGTTAGTCTTCTGGCAGTTAGCGAGTGGACAAGAGCCACGTCGCCCTAAAAGCAGACAGGAGTTACTGCAGTGGATGCAAAGCGGCGAACGTGAACCCATCCCGGCTGATTGTCCCGCTGAATTTCGAGCACTTATTTTAAGTTGCTGGCAGATGAACCCAGAAAAGCGTCCCAGTGCGGAACAATTGGTTGAAAATATCTACACCATTGCCTCAAGCATTCATCTTAACGCGGATTGGTTAAAACTATGTGAAACTGTGGACGAACAGACCCATGCTAGTCGTATCGAAACATTGACCTACGTAGCACCCTATGTCACCGCTTATGGGGTAGATGAGGATTTAGATCGCTATTGGCAGCGATTGGAAGGTCAGATCGGAAAAGAGAACAATAAACTTCCGTCAGAAGCCGCCGCTAATCCGCCCTTGGTTTTGCAACAAACCCTGGATGGTTTTTTGGCAGATCCTCAATCGTCCACCTTACTATTATTAGGGGAATCGGGTTTAGGAAAAACGCTGAGTGTCTACCAATGGGCGGATAGCTTGCTTGCAACCTGGTGGGATGCTTTCAAGAACCATCAAATGGCGGCAACTTATCCTTGCCCGATCTTTATTCGTCCCCATTTATCACAGTGGTCATATAGCGCCTTGACGGGCGCTTTGGAAACAGCGTTGCAGAAGCATTCGCTGGACACCTCTTTACCGGAGTTTAGACAAGCACGCTGGTTGTTTATCCTAGATGGCTACGATGAATGCCAAGCGGATGTAGTGCCTCAGAATTTACCCGACCAACTGGGATTACATCAGTTTCCGAACGCTAAGCTAGTTGTAACGTGCAGACCTAATACCGTGCCGAGCTTAGAACTAAAGAATCAATTTGCAGTGAACAATAACCTGGTAGTTCGCTATTTTCTACCTTTGAATCTGTCCCAATTATTAGACTACTTGAAGACGAATTTGTGTTGGGATACCCAAACGCACGCGCATTACCAGGAGAAATTCCAACAATCCCATACATTGCGATCTGTCTTGCGCAATCCTTTTGTGCTCAGCTTGCTCGTGCAAAGCTGGGAAACGGTGAAAGAAAGAGACCTAAACCAGCTAAGCCGTTGGCAGGTGTACGACGGATTTATAGAACACTGGCTAAAGCAGCAAAAAGACTTATTGTCCCATGACGTACAAACAACACTAGTGGCAACCCACCCCAATTTGTTTGAGAGCTTTAACCTATTTGCCAGTGAGATCGCTCTGAATGCTTTCCAGCAAAAGACCTTGTCGTTATCCGATCATCAACCCCTGGCATTAACGCCCAGTTCCGCGGATTGGCTTAAATTAAGCCAACTGGTCTCTAAAGACAGTCAACAAACCTTTCAAAACCGACAAGAACGCTTAAGCGATCAGGAGCGACGAAGAGCGTTGCTGGACGAACACGATTATCGCCATATCATGAACTGGCGCTTAAAGCAATTTGAGACAGGAGCGCTGTTAAGACACAAAGCGCTGCACTATGAATTTAGCCACAAGTCGTTTTATGAATATTTTATAGCAGTTCGTCTATGGCGCCTTTTAAACGAGGAAGTAGAGACCTTAGCGAAATTCTGGAAAGTTCGTCCATTGACGGAAGAAAGACCAGTTATTGACTTTTTAGTGGAATTTTACCAAACCAACCGTCCTGTCCAATCTTTTGAAACAAAAGAAAGCGCCTCCCAACAATCCGAAGATAAATTATTTCAACTGATCGATTACTCCAAACAACACAAAGAAATCGCACAGGCTTCCAGCAATGCGGCAACTACCTTAAATGCCGTGGGCATTGCGTTTACGGGAAGAGACTTAAGCGAAATCGCTATTCCAGGCGCGGACTTGACCAATGCAATCTTTGATCATGCGAACTTAGAAGGGGCTGATTTATCGGGGGTGAATTTCAGTTTAGCGTGGTTGGCGTTTGCTAATTTTAAAGGCGCTAATCTCAAGGATGTGCAATGGGGGGAGCAGGTCGACTGGCTTGGGCATCGAGGGGCAGTAAATGCCGTCGTCCTGAGTCCGGACAAAAAAACATTAGCTTCAGGAGGCGCTGATGGGGATATTCGGCTGTGGGATGTGAAAACGGGGCAATGTAAACAGATACTACCTGGTCAAAAGCAGAGAATGGCCATCACTTGTCTGGATTTCACGCCCGATAGCAAACAGTTGGTGTCGGGCTGTGAAGACCATGGTGTGCGCTTGTGGCGGTTGGATACGGGGCAGCTGGTGCGTGAGTATGATAAAGGTTCTACTATCGAAGATATTGAGAAGAAAAAATATTTTAATTTCGAAATAATCAGTATTGATAAAGAAAGTGAAATTAATTCGGTTTTTAAGAGATTACCTGCCAAAACGTATGTCTTGGTCGAAAAACGAAAAGTTTATCATTGCTACTATATTGATGCTAATCATAAATCTATACGAGTGTCCGTGGATCATGAATTGGTTAGACTTAATAAGTGTTCAAAGGAAAGTTTGAGGGAAGAGAATCAAGACAAATTACATAAATTGTTAGAAGCTCTTATTAATTGGATACATATCCCAAAGTATGGTGCGAGTCATCAAGATACAGTGACCGCTGTGCAAGTCAGTTTTGATGGTAAGTATATTTATAGTACAAGTTATGATGGATTGATATGCCATTGGCATTTGAAAAGTGATGGGATTAACGAAATATCTAAAGCAGACGATTCTTCTTCCATTACAGCATTACAAGCCCCTCTGGATTCTATAAGTCATTTTGCTGCAGGGACAATTGTTGGCAAGATTAATTTGTTTAATTTTTGTCCTCAACAAGTAAATTGTCTCCATGGTGCTGAAGGAGCAGTCCGTTCTATCCGGTATCACCCAAAAGGTCATACTATACTTGCAGGGGGTGATGATGGAGTCATTTATACTTGGTTTGCTCGCGAAAATTTTGGTTATGACTCACCATATTTGAAGATGCAAGAATGTAGTCCAGAACACCGTCAGAGTTACCGTGGACATAATGCGGCTGTAACGGGATTGTTCTATAGTCAAGATGCAGAATGGATAGTCAGTAGCAGTTTGGATCATAGTGTCCGGTTATGGCAAAGCGAATCAGGACGATGTACGGAGACGGTGGAGCATGCTCGTGCATCTATTCGCAGTTTTGCTTTGGATGAACGTTCTGAAGGTCGTTTAGTATATACAGCGGATGCAGACGGTCGTATACGAAAAAATTTACTGCAAGGTCACCAAAGAACACAAATTTTTCGTCATCGAGGTAGCATTGTTCAAGTATTGGCTCTAACCCAGAGCTTAGAATGGATTAGTCTTGGAAAGGATAATAAGCTTGTGTGGCATAGTGCTGATGGTAGGTTAATTACGGCAAATTTATCATTGCCTGCAGGTACGCAAGCTTTAGTAAGTGATTCAGAAGGCTCAAATTTATTTGCCATTGATGCTTCAGGTGTTATTTACTGGCATCAACAAAATGTTGATGGTCAAACATTTCACTGCACTGAGTTAACTTGTCTACCTAATCCTCCTTCAGCAATCGCATGCTCATCGGATGCAAATGACTTATTCATCGCTGTTGACAGTCAACTGCATCGTTATACGGTTAATCCGTTTGTTCGAGAGCAAACATACAGTAATCATCATGGCATCATTCGTCAAGTGATTGTACAAAATGATCGGTTTTACACAGTTGCTGCGGATGGGTTGTTGTGTGCTTGGTCTTTCAAGCAGGCTACACCGCTATGGTCTCAAACTGCCCATAATAGAGCAGTTTCTCACTTGGCGGTCAATCAACATTACATTGCAACTGCAGGTACGGACAACAGCGTTGCATTATGGCAAGCGTCATCAGGTAAATTTATACATCGCTGGATAGTCCCAGTTAGACCTAGTTTAGAAGAACAAGGAGTTGTGGTAGCTTTGGCTTTTAAACAAGATGGCAATCAATTAGCTGTATTGTTGAAAAGTCGCTATATACTCTTGTTTGATACTAACACGAGTGAACGTCTAAGTGCGTTTATGATAAATGCCAGTATACCGCAAAGTATGGCAGTTCGAGAAGACACAGTATTAATCGGTGATGAACAAGGTCATCTGCAATGGTGGCAATGGCACACCCCCTACTGGCGCCTGCTGCGACGCACTCAACCCCAGTTATTAGCGCAGTACAGCCGACTGGATTACTCCAAAGGACTGACGGATACAGACCATCACTTATTAGGACAACGCTTTGCGCAAGGTCAAGCCCAAGCCACATCGCGATTATTAAGCTTGCTGTTGGATAGTGATTTGATTGGACTGGAACAGCACCTTCAAGACTATCCCGATAGTTTTGACCAATCTGTATTAGGCAGCCAACAGCATTTACTGGATTATGCGTTCATACAAGGGTCATCGGATGTATTGCCTTTGCTGTTTTCTTTAGCGCCAGAGTCTCTATTACAGCAATTGGCTAAGCGTGATGATTTATTTGAGAGTTTGATAGAAGGAAATCTTAGACCAACGGAAGCGGCTCAAATTATGGTCAGTTTATTGGCATTAAAAACTAGAGGATTTTGTCCTAAGGTGCCTAAAAATTTTGGACCTTACCCTACATCAGCATTACAACAGCGCTGTGATGAAGTCTTGCAAATTGCTTTAGCATTGGCTATTCAGACTGAAGAACTGTTCTCCATAGATAGTTTACTTAATTGGTCAGTAGATGTGAAGGCACCTATTGCAGGACGTTTGCCACTTTATTATGCTGTAGTTACAGGCAATAAGGCTGTAGTTGAACGATTGTTGTCTTCAGGCGCGACATTAGCAGATAAAGATGAACAGGGGGAAAGCGCTTTATTTTGGGCAATTCGACTGCATAAATATGAACTTGCAAAAAGTTGGTTGGTATTAGAACAATTAAATAAAACGAATTACAAAGGTTTAACGCCGGCTCATCTTATGACGGAGCAAGGATGGCTGGAAGGGCTGAAAACACTTTCGCGTGATCAGCTGATGGTCGCTGATAACAACGGTTTAACTCCTCTGCATTATGCGGCAAAGCAGGGTCATCTTGCAATATTTGACTATTACAAAAATCAAGGCATTCCTTTAGAACAGACAGATATCCAAGGTCATACGCCATTAGTAGTTGCGTTGCAGCATAACCAGTTACACTTGGTTAAACGGTTGATGACTGAACAATATGCAATATTAATGGATGAAAAAGGACAAACTTTATTGCATTTAGCCATAACGGCAGGAGCTTCTGAGTGCGTAGTTTATTTGCTTTCAATAGATACCATAGCTGCTTTTCGATACCAACCAGACCATGTTGGAAATACCCCCTTGTTGTTGGCGCTTGAAAGTAATATAGCTGTTGAACCATTTCTTGATCAGGCCTCCATTAATTTCGCCAATGAAAGCGGGGAAACACCATTATTGTTGGCTATTCGACATCAATGTTCTATAGAAAAAATAGACATGTTACTTCAGGCTGGTGCTGAAGTTAATGTTCAAGCAAACAACAGGGACACTCCACTAAATCTTGCAGTTCAGCAACAAAATTTGGTTGTAGTAGAAAAATTAATTATTCACGGTGCATCGTTAGATACAACAAACCAAGAAGGTGATACCTCATTACATTTGGCTATCTTGCAAGGAAATATAGAATTAATAACTCGTTTGTTGACTGTAGCAACATCTACACAAATTAACCGTGAAAATAAAACCGGTGAGAGTCCTTGGTTGTTATCTGTTGCATTAAAAAATGTTAATTTAATGCAACTTTTCTTAAGTAAAGGAGCTGAAATTAATGCACATGCGATTAGCCTTAGTCAAAGGAAAGAAATGACGGCAAAGTATGCTGTTGCAAATTTACTTTTAGGATCAGTGGTAGATATGCCAGGATTTAATGATATCTTTCTTAGAGAATTTCTTGGAAGTTCTTCTACATCAGGTATGGAAACAGCACTCTATCATGCTGCAGCATTAGGTTACGCTGATATTGTTCAATTTTTGCTAAACCAAGGTGCTGATGTGAATTGCGTCAATTTAAAAGGCATTACTCCTATTTATGCAGCTTGCACTAATCAACATGAAGAAGTAGTACGCTTACTTCTGGATCATGGCTCTAATCCTAATCAAATTGCTGAGGATGGTAGTACTCTTTTGTTGAAAGCATGTCAAAATGGGAATCAAGCCATATCACGTTTACTGTTAGATCGTGGATCTGCTGTAGATATTGCAAGAAAAGATGGTGTTACTCCTTTCTGGGTAGCTTGTCAAAGTGGGTCCGAGGAAACTGTTCATTTGTTAATGAATCGAGGGGCAAATATAAACCAGGCCGATAATCGCGGTATTACTCCTCTTTGGATTGCTTGTAGTAGGGGACATGAGAAGGTAGCATGCCTGTTGCTTAAATATGAAGCACTTATAAATGTGCAGAGAGATAATGGGAGTACTGCACTTTGGATTGCTTGTGCCGGAGGTCATGAACTTATAGTTCGCCTTTTGCTAGAACAAGGAGCAAATGTTAGACAAACTGATTACCAGAATATTACGCCTCTCGGAATTGCATGCCAGCAAGGTTACGAGAGTTTAGCGCGTTTATTTCTGGAGCAAAATACGCTTGAGGATATTGACAGGAGTGGTTTTCCTCTTTGGGCTGCTGGTTCTAATGGTCATGAAGAAATAGTAAAATTATTATTAAGACGGGAACTTGGTGAAGACCAAAGCACCAAAATTTCAGAAAATGGAGATAAATATGGAAAAGGTAATGTGCTTCACAGAGCTTGTCTAAAAGGTCATGAAAAAGTAGTGCGCTTATTGCTAGAACATAGAGTAGACGTAAATACTAAAATCAATAAGAATACTGCACTTTTGATTGCCTCAGGATGTGGACATGAAGTGTTGGTTCGGCTATTACTGGAATATAGAGCAAATGTTAATCAAGCCAATGATGAAGGCGCTACTCCTTTAGTGATAGCATCTCAAAATGGATATGAAACGATAGTAGGCTTATTGCTAGAACATGGAGCAAATGTTGATGTGCGATCTGAATACGGAACCGCCCTTTATAGAGCTTGTTATAATGGTCATGAAGCAATTGTACACCTACTATTAAAGTGGAAAGCAAGTATAAGTATTGTAAAGCTTAATAATGATTCTATTGTCATTCCTCTTGTAGTTGCTTGTGCATATGGTCATGAAAATATAGCACGTTTACTGCTGAGTAGAGGAGCGCCTGTAGATCAAGCTGATTCATCCGGTATGACGCCACTTTTATCCGCTTGCCAAAATGGTTATGAGATGATTGTGCAATTATTGCTAGAATGGGGAGCGGATGTGAATTATGCTTCTGATAATGAGGAAGTTGGTACACCACTATTTAAAGCTTGCAAAAATGGACACGAAACGATTGTATGTTTGTTATTAAAGCACGGAGCACATGTGAATCAAGCAGTTATACGCGGCATCACTCCGTTTCAAATCACATGTCTAAGAGGTCACGCAGAAATAGCCGGTTTATTGTTAGACCGGGGTATAGCAGACGGCAATGTAGGGTTATTGATGGCTTGTCATCAAGGGCATGAAGCTGTAGTAGATTTACTGCTGAAACGTGGAATTCCAACGGATATCAGTCTGCTTGCTGTAGCTTGTGAAAAAGGACATGAAGGAGTGGTACGTGTGTTATTAAGCCATGGAATAGATGTAAATGTATTGACAGATAATGGTAGTACTTCATTCTTGGTTGCCTGCAAGAATGGTCATGAATCTGTGATACGTTTATTGCTGGATGGAGGTGCCCATATTAATTTGGCGGATAAAGACGAAGGAAGTACCCCACTCTGGGTCGCTTGCGCCAATGGTCACGAAGCTGCAGTGCGCTTGCTGCTAGAGCAAGGAGCTAGTGTGGATACACCAAGGAACGATGGTATCACCCCACTTTGGATCGCCTGCTATGAAAATCATGCATCGGTAGCGCGTCTGTTGTTTGAGAAGGGAGCTAGTGTGGATGCGCCAAGGAACGATGGTATCACTCCGCTCTACGTCGCCTGCAAAAAAGGTCATGAAATCGTAGTGCGCCTGCTATTAGAGCATGGGGCTGGAGTGGATACAGCAGATGAGGATGATGCCACGCTACTTTGGATTGCCAGCAAAGAGGGTCATGAAGGGGTCGTGCGTTTGCTGCTGGAGAAAGGGGTGAGCGCGGATCAGGCTAACAAAGATGGTATCACCCCACTTTGGATCGCCTGCCAAGAGGGTCATGAATCCCTGGTGCGTCTGTTGTTCGAGAATGGAGTAAGTGTAGATCAAGCCAACAAAGATGGTTTTACTCCGATTTTTATTGCTTGCTTGCGTGGTTATGCATCCTTGGTGCATCTGCTGTTGGAAAATGGGGCACACGTGGATCAAGCTAACAAAAACGGTATCACTCCACTCTACATAGCCTGTCAAGAGGGCCATGAATCCGTGGTGCGTCTATTGCTTGAGAAGGGATCAAGCGTGGATCAAACCACCAATGATGGTATCACTCCGCTTTTTATTGCCCAACAGAATGGTCATGCAGAGGTTGTGGAAACACTCTTGCAGGCAGGTGCCGATTGCACTAATCTGCCTGATATTAATTCACCTTATCAAATATTGATTAGTATCTCTAAACTTTGTTTAGATTATTATGTAGAACATGGTAGATATCATTTTCAACGCAATTTTCGGATAGAATCTATAGAAGAACTGTATAAAGATACCGTTAGATTATCTCGGGGTATTATAGATTTAGAGCAGTTTAAGCAAAAGGTTAACACCAAAATTACAGAGTACTGTAAATCACACAGTGGATTTTTTTCTTCTATGTCTCTTGAAAGCTTTGATAAATTAGGTAGTTCTCATAAGTATGCTTATTCTTTAAGACAACTAAGAGAAATAGTCTCACAATTAGAAATCGAAGTATTATCGCAGCCACTGCAACCTGAACCAGGATATCAGGAAGATTTGCCGGAAAACAGAAGTTTCCTTTCGGCTTAGTGGAAAGGCAAGTCATTTTTTAGAAAGACAACGTTATAGTGGGCGAACAAATTCAGACCACAGAAGAGGGGTAGTTAAGATATAATTCTCGTCTAAAAATTCAGGAGGCGAGATGGCTGAAAAACATACAAAATATAGTCCAGCAGAAAAAGCAAAAATTGCGCTAGAAGCAATTAAGAGTGAACTGACGTTGG
>JACCDN011088932.1_pt1 | contig 13001 bp, 6 predicted proteins | sample 7441691 | NCBI WGS metagenome assembly JACCDN01 (sample SAMN15323439, study PRJNA562643) | freshwater metagenome | isolation source: river surface water | place: USA:Blue River Watershed | collected 2017-08-16 | reverse complement strand
TGTGTCAAACGATGACATTTGATCAAGGTAGCGAATTTGCTGATTATAGCTACTTAGAACGAGAAATTAAATGTAAGGTCTATTATTGTGAAAGCCATTCACCTTGGCAAAAAGGAAGTAACGAAACTATGAAGGGTCGTTTGCGATGGTATTTGCCTAGAGACATTGAAATCTCTAAACTTACGCAGAATGAATTAGACCAATTAGCTGTAAAAATGAACCATTGCCCAAGAAAATGTCTTGGGTTTAAAACACCGAATGAGCTGTTTATACAGCAATACAAAAATGACTGTCGCACTTGGAGCTAGAATGCGCCAAGGGTGATATCTTCTAAGTCCTTGATTTTACTGGTGGCCCGAGGTGGAATTGAACCACCGACACAAGGATTTTCAGTCCTTCCGAATAATTTTCTAAAAAAGGCTAGATTTTTCTAACTTATTGATTTTAAATCTATTTTCTGTTTTTCAAAGTACTCTTCAATCCTCTAAAACACCCCTAAATTCTATGTTTTTCTTGGCACGATTACACAGGAATTACACAGAGTTTTCTTTCACATCGAAATTACCGTAAATAACAAGATCTCCCCATATTGTGCAATTTCCTCCATTAGTATACAGTAAATAGAAACCACTGGAGGAAAGCACACAATGGATATTCAAAAATTCTTTTTCGATCACCCCATATTTCGTCTGGAAGATTTTCTTTGCCATAAAGATCACTTGGATAAGAAACACGCTTCTATGCTTGTGAAGCGACAATTACATTATTACGTAACGACTAAAAAAATATTACCCGTGCGTCGAGGGCTATACGCGGTTATTCCGCCAGGCACAGCACCTGCCGATTTATCTCCTGACCCCTATTTAATTGCGGCTCATTTAACAAAAGACAGTATTCTCGCCTATTACACGGCTCTGGAGTTATACGGAATGGCTTATTCTGTATTAAGTCGGCTAACTTATATTAGCTCATATAAGACAAAACCATTTTTTTTTCGAGGTTATTATTTTCAACCTGTGACGCCTCCAGCGATGTTGAGACGTGCAGAAAAAACAGATATCGGTGTTACTACTATAGACCGTCAAGGTTTAAAAATCAAAATAACTTCCTTAGCAAGAACCATTGTTGACCTATTAGCACGACCTGATTTAGCAGGAGGTTTGGAAGAGGTTTTTCCTTCACTTGCACGTATTGCAATATTCAATATAGAAGAAGCTATTAAATATGCGCTAACTTTAAAAAATGCAACACTTTGTGCGAAACTTGGCTTCTACTTAAGCCAACGCAAAGATGCTTTTGCTATTACCACTAAACAATTAAACATTTTAAAAAATAAAATCCCTCAATTTCCACAATACATGGATGTAAATACTAAAAAACGTAAAGATAATCACCTAATAAAAGAATGGAATTTAATAGTCTCTAAAAATATTTTAGACAACGCTTGGGAAGAGCCAAATAATGATTTTATCTAAAAAAACACTGCTCCAAGAAGCTCGTCAACTCAATTATAAACCGGAGCTTTATGAAAAAACGCTGCAATTATTAACTGTTTTGAAAAATATTGTTGAAGTTCCTTATTTAAGGAATAGATTCGTCTTAAAAGGAGGGACAGCGCTTAATTTATTTCATTATGAAAAACCACCTCGATTATCCGTTGATATTGACTTAAATTATATTGGTCAACTAGATCGAGAAAAAATGTTGGAAGAAAGACCCATAATAATTAACGCTTTAAATCTAATGTGTCGACAACTACAATTAGAACCTGATCGTCAGCCAACACAATACGCTGGTGGCAAAATGATATGGAGATATAACAGTGTTCTTGACCAAAAGGGAAACCTGGAGCTTGATTTAAACTACATGTATCGCAAACCACTTTGGGAAATTGAATGGAAATTTTCTAAATTAAACGCTGTACAAAACATTAGTTTTCCTATTCTTAATATTCACGAAATTGCTGCAGGAAAATTAATTGCCTTATTTTCAAGAAGCGCCAGTAGAGATTTTTTTGATGTACATTATTTATTAACCCAGTATCCACTCAATATCAATCAACTAAAAATAGCTTTTATTGTTTACCTAGCAATGAGTGACATTCATCTCCAAAAACTAAAAACGGATAACATCCTTTACGATCTTAATGATTTTTATAATCGCCTATTGCCTGTTTTACAACAAGATGTTCTACCAACTGTCAAACACCAATTAAAATTAAGGGCAGAAAGAATTCTTGCTGAATTAAAAATAGCACTAAATAAGCTTTTGCTTTTTGAAGAAAACGAACTGAGTTTTATACGTCAAATTAGAGAATTTGGAAAAATAGAACCTGATTTAATCACTACCGACAAACAACTACAAAATAGAATCTTACAACAGCCAGCCTTGCAGTGGATTTTGTTAAAAAATAAATGACAATCAAAAATCTTGTTATTTCGGCTTGCGCTGGTATAACTACTCTATACCGACATATGTTAATTTTACGTAATATTATATTGAAATGTAACTTGCCACAAAAGAAAAACCCCTTATGAAAACCAACTTGGATTATTTACCTTCACACAAACAAGCGGAATTAACTAAAATAGTTAGTTTGATTCAGGAAACTGTGCAGCCTGACATGATAATCTTGTTTGGCAGTTATGCCCGCAATGCATGGATAGAGGAAAAATATGATAACGAACACTACAAATATCAAAGTGACTTTGACGTTTTAGTAATTGTTGAAATCAAGAGCGAAGCCATACAAGGCAGATTTGAGCGGGAAATAGAGGAGAAAATTGAGAAAACAGAAGAGATCAAAACTCCTGTTTCTGTGATTGTGCATGATATTGATTTTGTCAACAGACGTTTGAGTAAAGCGCAATATTTCTTTAGTGAAATTAAAAAAGAAGGCATTCTGCTTTATGATTCAAACAAGTTTCAGTTAAAAGAAGCCAGAGAATTATTGCCGGCAGAGCGGAAAAAATTAGCGCAGGAGGATTTTGATTATTGGTTTAATAACGCAGAAGAGTTTTTGATTGATTCTAAAAATGCTTTTCAACGCGCCAGTTATAAAAATTCTGCTTTTTTGCTTCACCAAGTCACAGAACGCTTATATAGTGGCATTCTGCTCGTTTTTACGCGATATAAACCCAACACGCATGATCTAACTACATTAAGAAAATTAGCCAATTCTGTAGATGATCGCCTAATACGCGTCTTTCCCCTCGATAGCTTTGACAACAAGCGCTTGTTTAAATTACTCAGAAAAGCATACGTCGACGCACGCTATAAACCGAATTTTGTCGTCACGCATGACGAATTAGCACAACTATATCAACAGGTGGAGATACTAAAAAATACAGGAGAGTTTATTTGCCAAGAGAAAATTGAAAGCTTTGTGTGAAATATAATACCAACCGCAGTTTATGCCCGCGAAAGTAGGTACTCATATAACAATTCTTTATTGTGCAGGTCGTGCAGAGCGCAATCAATCTATTTGACGATATAAAATTTTATCGTGTAGAAAAATTTTTCTATTGAAACGCACACGTCGTAACAAATTCCTCAGGCTGCTGAATATAGTCTTTACCTGCAGTTTGCAGCAACCAAGCAATGCTATCTATATCATCGTTTTTATTGGCGTACATGGTAAGTGTCCAGTTTTTCCAGTCTGGTTTAAGCCATTTTGGTTTGAATTCAATACCGCTGTTTTTGATAAAATCATGTAATATCTTGCCAAGTGGCTGTAGATTCTTTTGAATAGTTTCATTATCTTCAAAAATCTCATCTCTGGCAGTAAATCGTACCACTAACGCATGATCCGCTGAAGCCTCTAACTGAGCGTTATTTTTACCCGGGGAAGCAATGCGCTCTAAAGAAAACGTATAGCCACTATCTTTTATCAATTCCTGAAATTTCTCTTGCAAGGCTGTCTGTTTTTCTGACGATGTCTGGGTTTCTCGAATCACTGCAGGTTTCTGCGATGGAAAGAAGGCATAACGTCCAACGGATGGATTGCTCGGAGCAGGGACAGGCACTGATGGGGCAGGCTTGTTGACAGGCGGATTGCTAGGCGGCAAAGCAGATTGCTTGTCAGCATTACTAGAAGTAGTTTTGTTTGGAAGCGGCAAACTATGATCGTTATTAGGCTGATCGGGCACGACAGGAGCCTGTCCAAGGGGACGCGTTAATACCGCCACGTGGCGTAAAAAATCATGCAACAAGCTTCTCTGACGCTCGAAATAAAGATTCGCTTGTAAGCGAGCTTCCATATCAGTGGCTGCTGTAATCACATGCGTTCGTTCTAAGCCTTCCAATTCCAGCTTTAAACGTTTAGCGCGCTGCTCATAATCACTGCGTATTTTATCGTTTGTCGGTAAACTGCTCAGTCCCAGTAAGGTAGGTAAAATGCCCAAGGGAGAAGTTTGAATTAACGCCAGAATATAACTCTTATACGATTTCCAACGAGATTCTGCAATTGAAAACCATTGGGAACAATCGCGTAGCAAAAATTTCGAATTGACTTCATTCATTTCACCAAAAGTTTTATTAAATTCATCTTCCAATAATAAAGGCAAAAGAAAATCTCTAGGAGTCTCTGGCCATTTAGCTTTGTCCAAAATAAACTCGACTTCCTTGCGTACGCTTGTATGACTATGGCCAGTGAGTAAGGTGATTTGACGTAGCACAGCTTTGGATAAAGTTTTTGATTGACCCAAGATTAACTGATTGCGTTGGGTCACTCGGTCAAAATCCTGCAAGGCTTGGGGCGTTAAATGCTTCAGCCAGATCACCTGGTTTTTAGCCTTATCGCTGACATAAAACACGTTATTTTCAGCGCGAATATAGGCAGTGTTCGCGGTTAATGGCAAAGCTCGTAGATTATCGCCTACTTTGAAGAAAGACAAGCACAGCATTTGACACCTGGGTAATGTACTGCACTCTGCATAAAGCTTAGTACCGATCATGATGACAAAGCGACTTTGGGCAATGTTATACTGCAACTGTTGATCCATATTTCCGATCATTTCTCGCACGTCCAACCAAGGCGATAACCCCGCTATGCGCAAATCTATGAGCAACGTATTATGTAAAAATCGATTCTGTACAAATTCGAGCTGCTGACTATTTTTTTTCTCCCAAGCATAGCTAATAAACACTCGCGTAGCCGGCGAAATGGTTTTTAAACGTTGGTGCAACCGCTGACTGCGATTCGTTTTATCGTTTGTTGTTGATGCTTGGGATATGGCATTACTATGAATCTGCACACCTACGGACAAAGGCTCAGGCGCAGGAAATTGCGCAGTTTTAAAAGCTAGCTGTTTTGTAGCATCAAGGTATAATGCTTTTTTACCCACACAAGCATCATAATCGGGTAATGGCAATGTATACCGCTGAAACGCCTGAATAAACGTGTCCACCAAGGGCTTGAATTGATCATTAGGGGTAAAAAAGATGCTTTGCTCTTGATTTTCTGACCAAAATGTCAATTGTTGTGGACGAATGACTATGCCGACAGCCCAAAGGTTCTGGTTAATAGCTTGTAGCCAAATTTCTTTAGTCGGAATAGAAGTTTCTGCTAGATAATACTGTACAGCCTTAGCAAGCCAAATTAAAGCGCAATCAGGGGTAGTATACTGAAATATTTTACCATACTTGCCTATACATAAATGGTCCGCATGCTGCAACATTGCCAACAATGCTTCAGGATAATCTGCTAATTTTTCCCCTAGTTTCCCTAGGGCTTTTGCGATGGGTGATCGAGAATACGAAGAACAATACCTATCCTCCATCAACGCTTGCGCTAAAGCGGCCATGACATTCGGAAAGTCTGCTAATTTTTTGCCCAGCTTACTTAATGTCTCGGCAGCAACTTTTTGAACATTTCTATCTTGATCCTTCAATGCCTGCAGCAAAGCAGCAATGACTTCCGGAAGATTCACCAATTTCTTGCCTAGCTTCCTTAAGTTATAGGCAATATTTCTTCGAATATTCTCATCTTGACCCTTCAATGCTTGTAGCAAAGCAGCTATGACGTCTGGGAAATCCACCAATTTTTCGCACAGGCTGTCTAAGATTTCAGTGGTTTCTGCTGGAACGTATTCTTCTTCATTGAAATTACTTTCGTCTGGAAAATCATAATTTTCATTGAGCGTCCACTGTATCAAAGCAGCAACCACATTTGGAAAATCTGCCAGTTTTTTTCCTAGCTTACTTAATATCTTGATGGCTTTTACCTGAACCCACTTATCTTGATCTTTCAACATCTGCAAAAAAACAGCGATGGTGTCCGGATAATCCGCTAATTTTTCACCCAAATTGTCTAAAATCTTAGTAGCATCGTGTATACGATCTTGATCCTTCAATATCTGTGTTGAAACAGCTACGATCTCTGGAAAATCCACTAATTTTTCGCCTATCAACATGGCTAAAATTGTGGTGACTCTAGGTTGAATACCCTCATCTTGATCTTTCAAGGCCTGTAGCAAAGTAGTCACGACTTCCGGAAAATTCATTAACTTCTTGCCAAGACTGCACAAAATTGTGGTAGCTTCTTCTAGAATATTAAAATGTTCTTCTTCATAATCATAATTATCTTCATATGCATACCACTCAGAAGCATAGGACATGTATTTTTCTTCTTGTAATAATACCTCCGCAAAAGTTGGATCTTTGTTCAACACGAGTTGCACTAAAATCTGAATGGTATCCGGAAAACTTGCCAAATTTTTGTCCAGTTTACCTAAGGTTTCTGCAGCGCTTTTTCGAACAGAGTTATCTTGATCTTTCAGCATTTGCGTCAAAATAGCGATGATATCCGGATAGTTTGCCAATTTTTTGCCCAGCTTACCTAAGGTCTCGGCAGCGTCTTTTCGAACAGAGTCTTTTGGATCCTTCAAGGCTTGTGTTAAAGCAGCAATAACCTCCGAAATATCCGAAAATTCTTCGCCCAATTCAATTAAGAGCATAGCAGCCATATATCGAACATATGTATCTTGATCTTTCAATGCCCGCAGTAAAGTAGCCACGATGTCCGGGAAATCTGCCAATTTTCTGCCCAGCTTGCCTAAGCTATTAGCGGCTTTTCTTTGAACATACCAAGCTTGCCCCTTCAACGCCACTTGTATTAAAATGGAAATTACATCCGGAAAATTCACCAATTCTACGCCCAAACAACTTAATGCTTTGGCAGCGTTTTGTCGAACATCATTATCTTTATCCTTCAACGCTATCTGTACTAAAACGGAAATTACATCCGGAAAACTCGCCAATTTCTCACCCAAATAACCAGATGCTTCAGAGGCAGCTGCTCGAAAAAACTCATCTTTATCTTTCAACAAAATAATAATGAGGTTTGGAAAATTCACTAATTTTTCTCCCAGTTTGCATAAGGCATCGAAAACGCTGTCTCGAACTTGCGAACCTTGATTCTTCAATGCTTGCAACAAAGCAACCACGATTTCTGCAAAACCAGCTGATTTTTCGTCCAGCTTGTCTAAACTTCTGAGAGCATTTTTCCGAACATCCCAATCTTGGTTTTTCAACGCCCTCTGCGCTAAAGCAATCATAACATCCGGAAGGTCTGCTAATTTTTTGACTAGCTTATCGGAGACATTAACAACGTTCCATTGAACGTATTTACATTTATTCTCTAATTTCTGCAACAAAACACCAATAATCTCCAGAGAACCTGCCAATTCTTTGCTCAGCTTGCTTAAGGTCTCGACCGCATTTTCTCGATCATACTTATTTTCATCCTTTAATGCGATCTGTATTAAAACAGCTATGACATCCGGAAAATCTGCTAATTTTTCACCCACCAGGTTGCCTATTCTAACGGTTCTATAGCGAGCGTTCTCATCTTGATCCTTCAATGCCAGTAAAGCGGCAATGACCTCTGGAAAATCTGCCAATTTTTCACCCAGCTTGTATAAAGTCTGGACGACCTCTGTTTGAACATCCTCATCCTGATTCTTCAGCGCCTGCAATAAAGCAGTAATGATCTCCGGGAAATCCGCCAATTTTTCGCCCAATTTGCCTAAGACTTTAGCTGCATCTTTTCGAACATCCTCATCCTGATTCTTCAGCGCCTGCAATAAAGCAGTAATGACCTCTGGAAAATCCATCCATTTTCCACACAGCCTACTGAAGTGTTCAACGAAGTCTGGTCGATTCCATACATCATCATCTTGCTTTTTCAACACTTTCAACAATACCGGAATAACAGCACGTTTCCAAATTTTAGAGGATGCGTTTACTATCAAGAATTGCAAGGTTGTTAGGGTGTCGCCAGTCCATGCACCATAACTCCACCTTCTGATGGCTAGCTGTTTTACCCATTGGTCTATTTCAGCCATCAACTGTTCGTACCCTGGAATACGTTCATCACAGTTCGCCTCTGTCAAACAACGTAGGGTGAGTCGCAAATGTACCAACTTCAATGGATTCAATTCATAGGGGGGCGACAATAAGGCATGCCAAAACGCAAAAAAAGCTTGATCATAGTAACCTTTTTCTGCTGTGATCCCCGCGACAAATCCAATGACGACAGCTACATGTGGCTCGTATTTGTGCTGCTTAATCCAATCCAACGCTTTTTTATAGGCATTTTTCCCTCGATAGCCTTGCAGGCTATCGGCTAAGTATTGCGCTGCAAAATATTCCTGAAAAGTCAAGTGGATAAAATAGCGCGACTGATCCCGACCTGTGGGGTCATTCGGGTTTTGACTGCGCATTAGTCCTAGATCCAAGGCGTGACTAAAATAAGCTTCAAAATTACTGAGTTGAGGATAAACTTGCAATTCTAAGTTCCTAAACACTTCTGTCTGCACAACGGGCGAGAGTATGACTTGTCCTTGCTGAAAGCCTACCCAAGCTAAGGTGCTTAACACATTCCATTCTACAGCGAATTGTTTTTTTAATGTGCTCAAAGTGTAAAATTTTGGAAGATTTTTGCCTTCTTTTTTAGCCTGACGCACTAAAAAATTCTCTAAGACTTTTTGGTACAGTTGAGTCAAAGAGATTTGTTCTAATGATGCGGATTTGGTTTTGTCGGCAGTAATGTTGCCATAGGTTTGGCAGAGCAAGGCTAGATTTAACGGGATGTGCGCCAATGCCCATAGTTGGGTGTTATCACGAAGTGCTTTGCGCAATGGAGAATCCGCAGATGAAAATAATTTTACACCCCCCTCATCCGTCCTAACGGCCACCTTCTCCCACCCTGGGGAGAAGGAAGATGATGTTTCTTGCGGCGATTGAGGAGAGGTGCTTTGATTCTCCTGCGTGGATAACAATTGCAGATTTGATGCGCCTTTGAGCCATGCATGGTATTGCGTCAAGTATTGTTCAATCTGAGTATCGGTAAAGCCAATGTTGACTAAAGTTTGATCAAATGAAATACCGGTAGGTGGCAGTTGGTAATCACGGGTCGTTATCAGCAGGTTTTTGAATTTCAAGGCTTGACCCAGCAGTTGGCTATACAGTGTAGGTTGCCCCGTGTTGTCTACTTCATCCAGGTAATGCGCCACTTCATCGTATCCATCCAGAATCAGCAACGTACGATCGCTGTGTTCATCTAAAATTGCCTCTAACTCATCTAAATGCTCAGTCGTGGTTTCATGGGAGAGAGACTGTTCAAATACAAAAGCTGCTAAATCTTCTTTGAAGCTGGTTTTTGCTGTTATCTGGCTGTTACCGCTTAGCCATTGCCTCAAGGGCACCCAAAGCACATAGTCATAGTTGTCGCTTAATAACCCTTGTGTCGCCCATTGCCAGGCGATGAATTGCACTAACGTGGTTTTGCCTACGCCAGCGCGACCTTCTATTAATACGCGGTTTGCTTGTTCTGGTTGTGCACTTTTTTCTTTGTTCTGCTCGGAGGTGATACGTTTAAATATATCTGCGACCGGTACTGGCTTTTCTACCTTATGCCAAGCTGCTTCGCGTTCTAATTGGTGTTGTCCAAATTCTTTGGGGCGTGCAGCGAGTCTCTTTTTTGAGCCCGGGTTATGACCTTTATTGTCTTTGCCGGTTTGTTTGCCTTGCTCTTCGCCTTGCGTCAAATCATGATCGCGTTCTTGTTGCTTTTCTTTGACGTTAATGGTCAAACTCACTGCTTGAATGGGGAACGAACCGCCAACCAGCGGCATGGGCAGGCTATCTTTTTCCCGATACGCTACTTTCAGTGCGTTTTGCAGATAGGGGTAACGCACGGAATGCGACGGGTTAGAAGGGGATGTTTGGATAGTTGAAGTGGTAGAGGAATTACTATTTTTTTGATCTTGCATGTGACTCTCCTTAGATTATTGAAAAATTTAAAATGCATTGAACAAGAAAAAGAGAAAAAAGAGAAATAAGTGTAAAAATAAACCAGGCAACTTTCTCTTTTTTCTCTTTTTCTTGAGATAGCTCACGTTGAAATTCACAAGCCTTTCAAGATGATCGATCAATGCCTTGAGTCGATCCATTTACTTTTAGCAATTTAATGGAAGGGAATAATTGTCCTACCTCAACCTTTAGCGCTTTAGCTATTCGTATCAGATTGATAGCCGATAAATTTCTCTCGCCTCGTTCAACGCCGCCCATATACGTTCTATCTAACCCAACCTCAGCCGCAAAGCTTTCTTGCGAGAATCCCCTGTCAGAGCGCAGTTCTCTTATTTGTCGACCTAATTTTATGAGTGCTGAATGTTTTGCTTGCATTCGGCAATCATACGTATAGTATACGCATAGAGACACGGACTATAAGTATCTATTAGCCTGTTTAAATTCAAAAACCTAAAGTAATTGGCTGTAACGCGACCCTACGAACCACTGTGGAACAGTCAAACTATACAGAATGCTAGTATGACAACCAAACTAATACTCCAGCAGGCTCGCCAAGCTAAAAACATTGCCAATGATTTAAACTCTTCAGTGGAGACCCTGTTTAAGGATCATATCCGTAACAAGAATGACCAAAATGGCAATTCCCTGCACTCAGAATTTACAACCTTCACGCGACAATTAATCACGTTACATGCTTATTTGGATGATCTGTTGGAACAATTGGAATGGTGTAATTTGTTTCGGCAGAAATTAAAGCGAGAATTCAGCGATATGGGTTGGTTTGTGGCAGGTGCTTTTCTTGGCATGTTTTTATCGCACCTGCTCAATTAGGGCATATTACCTCCTTACCTCCCCCAAAAGCGTGACGACTGTCAATGACGAGACCAAGCTGCACAAGCGAACAACATGCGGTTGGTTGTTCGCGCGGAAGCGTAGGCGAGCGCGAAGCGAAATCATTGACAGTAGGTGCGCTAACGATAAGCTCACGGCAGGGGTGCAAGGTTGCTTTTTACCGAAGCGCCCTTGCCCAAACCGCTTCTAAAAACCACCTCTCTGTTGACGCCAGTCTACAGAGAGGTGGCTTGAAAGGCTTATTTGCCCTGTTGGATGGCTGACACTTTATGTTCGCTCAACAGTGAAATGCCCCCTGACGCAAAAGTTGACTCCTTAATAAAACATGCTTCCTCCCCCCTCCTAAATAAATTTTCTTTTTGATAGTTTTGATCGCCGACCCCGCTGCCTCTTTCTCAATTCCCCCACCGCTATCTCTCGGACATTGCCTATCAACCACCTCTTTTAAAATATCATTACATATCGATATCTGTTATTTTATGATATTTATTGATATTTTAATACTTGTTAACCCAGCACTAAGGTACGCCTCACCAGTCACCATTTTGTAAGCGCCGACCACGCCACTTCTTTCCCGAGCCACCATACCATTCGTCTAGTTTATTCTGGGTTCGCAGCTATATTAAAATACCATAAAGTACTGGTATTTTATGGTATTTTAATGCTTGTTTGTCGACGGCAAATCATTGCGCTATCAGCTAACGATAATTATCAGGTTGCCTAAAAACTAATCAAACAACCAAAGAGCCAAACAAGAAGCCACTAGACTCCCTACTATGCACAGAGATATCCACAGAATCTGTGGATAAGTTTCGCTTCAGGGTTTTTTGAGAAACGAAAAAGCGCACTCTTGCTTTTAGTAGCTCAGGTTCAACGGGAGGTCATGCTAAACTTAGCTCAAAGAGCATGCTTACGTTGCTTTTCGACATGCTTGTCATATATGCAATTTATCAAATTAATGAAACAAAAATATTACCTTATGCCCCCTTGCTGAAAACGTGTCTACCCGCCCCTGAAGTAAAAGTTAACTTCCCACATCAAAAAATTCTAAAATACGCTTGCTTTACACTATCCGTTTGATAAAATTATCGCATCTGTCGCTCTGCTCGACTTTAAACAGCAGAAAAAGATCGGCGTGGTACGATGAAAATCCGATCGCAGTCTTTTGTTATGGACTCGTGCCTATACTTAATAGGTTTTCTATTGAGTATTTTTACATCACTCACCAGAAGTCACTTTTTTGTTTTCTGGTGTTTAACTCTGGTTACATGCAGTTGACATGTGATCACCAACTTATTACTGGGCTTGTTTTAAACGATAAGCACGGTGATTGTTTAATCATCAGGCCTTTGACCTTAGCCAGTTATTTTGGCTTTTTCCTCACTCGACAGAAAAGCGTTTTTCTAGTTTCTGTTCTTTTGTTTGCTGCAAGCAGTTAGCAGCAAACACTCATCTCAGTTTATCGCTGTGTTTGTTTTGAAGTGTAAGCACAGTGATTTTTCCAAATCAGGTCTTTGACCTTTTGGATGTTGTCTTAACATCCTTTGCCATTCTATCTAAATCCGTTACACGTTGGATCATACCCTCAGGGTTATATGCACTGCTATCCCCTTATCCATTTGATAAGGCATTGCAGTTGTATAGATTTGTATCCACTGATCTAAGAAATACTGGTGTTTACCGCTTAAGCATCAACGATCAGCCTGTGTATGGCAGAAAGATTTCGCATGGTTAGCGAATCGCTCTCTTTCTGAAAATGAGTACCTGTAGTCTTACTACCGGTTGACTGGCGTGCAAACGCTGCTTGCCTTTGGCAGGATTTATGAGCTGGCTGT
>JACCDN010808083.1_pt1 | contig 13002 bp, 12 predicted proteins | sample 7441691 | NCBI WGS metagenome assembly JACCDN01 (sample SAMN15323439, study PRJNA562643) | freshwater metagenome | isolation source: river surface water | place: USA:Blue River Watershed | collected 2017-08-16 | reverse complement strand
GGATGTAGTCGGCGTCGTAATGCATGGCTTAGTCGTCGCCTGCTTCTTTCTGTTGTACCTGCTCCATGAAGCGCGCAGCCTGATCTTCGGCATCGTTCAACTCAGAGAAGCCATTGGCGATTTCGCGGCCAACGATGAACAGCTCGAAACGGTCGGTGAGCGCCGGGTTGCTGTCACTGCGACGTGCCAGTGGTGAAACTTCAGCCGGGTAGTCGATGATGAAGGTTGGCTCCCACAGCTGCGATTCGGCGCATTCTTCGAACAGACTCAGCTGCAGGCCGCCAATACCATCGGTCAGCACCGGTTTGCCGCCGAGTTTGTGGATTTCCGCTTTCAGCCAGGCACGGTCGTTCAGTTGTTCGTCGCTGTATTGCGGGTTGTATTTCTTGATCGCATCAACGATGGTCAGGCGGTGGAACGGTTTGCCCAGATCCAGCGGTTTGCCCTGATAGGTGAGGGCGGTGGTGCCCAGCACCTCATGCGCCACAAAGCGGAACAGGCGTTCGGTGTAGTCCATCAGGTATTTGTAATCCCGATAGGCTTCGTAGAACTCCATCATGGTGAACTCGGGGTTGTGGCGGGTGCTCATCCCCTCGTTGCGGAAGTTGCGGTTGATTTCGAATACCGCTTCCAGACCGCCCACCACCAGCCGCTTCAGATACAGCTCTGGCGCAATACGCAGGTACAAAGGCATGTCCAGCGCATTGTGGTGAGTGACAAACGGCTTGGCCGACGCGCCGCCGGGAATCGGGTGCATCATTGGTGTTTCTACTTCCAGGTAACCGTGGTTGACCATGAACTCGCGGATCTTCTGCACGATTTTCGAGCGGATGATGAAGGTCTGCTTGCTTGGCTCGTTGGTGATCAGGTCCAGGTAACGCTGGCGGTATTTCTGCTCCTGGTCGGTCAGGCCGTGGAATTTTTCCGGTAGCGGGCGCAGCGATTTGGTCAGCAGGCGCAGCTCGCTGCAGCGCACCGACAACTCACCCTTGTTGGTTTTGAACAGTACGCCCTTGGCGGCAATGATGTCACCCAGATCCCAGTGCTTGAACGCTTCGTGGGTGTCGGCGCCGACGCCTTCGTCGTTGATGTAGAACTGCACGCGGCCGCTGCTGTCTTGCACGGTGGCAAAGCTGGCCTTACCCATCACGCGTTTTAGCACCATGCGGCCGGCAATGGCCACTTCCACCTGTTCGGCTTCCAGTGCATCTTTATCCTTGTCTGCGTGTGCGGCGGTCACGTTGCCGGCAAAATCCTTGCGCTGGAAATCGTTGGGGAAGGCCACACGCTGCGTAGCGCGGATTTCCGCCAGTTTGGCGCGGCGCTCGGCGATGATTTGGTTTTCGTCTTGTTGTGGTGCTGCTGCCGGGTTTTGTTCGCTCATGAAATAAACCTTAATATTTTTTTGGCCGGCGGCTCGTCGCCGCCTCCAGATGTTGTCGCTTTACACGCCCTGTTTCAGGCTGGCTTCAATGAATCCGTCGAGATCACCGTCCATCACGCCTTTGATATTGCCCACTTCGTAGCCTGTCCGCAGATCCTTGATGCGCGATTGGTCGAATACGTAGGAGCGGATCTGATGGCCCCAGCCAATTTCCGACTTGGTGTCTTCCAGTGCTTGTTTGGCTTCGTTGCGCTTGCGCAGTTCCAGTTCGTAGAGCTTGGCGCGCAGCATGCTCATCGCCTCGTCGCGGTTGCGGTGCTGCGAACGATCATTCTGACATTGCACCACCACGCCGGTCGGCAAGTGGGTAATCCGCACCGCAGAATCGGTTTTGTTGATGTGCTGACCACCGGCACCGGATGCGCGATAGGTATCGGTACGCAGATCGGCCGGATTGATGTCGATTTCGAAGCTGTCATCGATTTCCGGGTAGATAAAGACGCTGGAGAACGAAGTATGGCGACGCGCATTGGAATCGAACGGTGACACCCGCACCAGACGATGTACACCAGTTTCGGTGCGCAGCAGGCCATAGGCGTATTCGCCCGAGATTTTGATGGTGGCGCTGGTGATGCCGGCGACGTCGCCTTCGGATTCTTCCAGTACTTCGACTTTGAAGTTCTTGCGTTCACTGTAGCGCAGATACATGCGTTCCAGCATGCCGGCCCAGTCTTGTGCCTCAGTGCCACCGGCACCAGCCTTGATGTCGATGAAGCAGTTGTTCGGATCCATCGGATCGTTGAACATGCGGCGGAATTCCATTTCCGCCACGCGTTTCTCCAGAGCGGCGGCATCGGCTTCGACAGCAACGACGGTATCCCAATCTTCTTCCGCCTTGCCCATTTCAAACAGCTCCAGTCCGTCGGCCACGGCTGCGGCGATTTCGTCGATGTTCAACACCACGCCTTCCAGCAGCTTGCGCTCCTTGCCTAGCTCCTGAGCTTTTTTCGGATTGTTCCAGACATCCGGGTCTTCAGTCAGGCGTACAACTTCTTCGAGACGATCCTTCTTCTGATCGTAGTCAAAGATACCTCCGAAGTTCGTCGTTACGGGCGCCCAAGTCTTTCAGACTATTTTCGATCTGGTTGACGCGTTCTGCTTCCATTCCGGCCGATTCCTGCAATAAAACCGCGAATTATAACCCAGACACTGGAATTTGCGCGTACACGCATGCTGCGATGCAATACTGACTTGAGCCAATCTTGAAGGCAATGCTACAATTGCGAGTTAGTTTCAGTGACGGATTTCCCGTCTCTGGCTGATCCGGGGCGTCAATGGTGGCGTTTCGGCTAAATCCTCACATTCGCTGTATTAAGGGTGCACGCAGTTTATATTGCGCGATCTGGGCCAATCTTGTTTGATTGGCTGCACACGGCGAATGGCGGTTTAACCCTTAAATTTTGGAGTTTCAGATGTCTGTTAGCATGCGTTCTATGCTCGAGGCCGGCGTTCACTTTGGCCATCAAACCCGTTTCTGGAATCCGAAAATGGCTCAGTACATTTTCGGCCATCGCAACAAGATCCACATTATCAACCTGGAAAAAACCCTGCCGCTGTATGAAGACGCAATGAGCTTCATTCGCAAGCTGTCGGCCAACAAGGGTGCTGTCCTGTTTGTGGGTACCAAGCGCCAGGCTCGTGAGATCGTTAAGGAAGAAGCGCTGCGCGCAGGTGCGCCGTTTGTTGATCAGCGCTGGTTGGGCGGTATGCTGACTAACTTCAAGACCGTTAAACAGTCGATCAAGCGACTGAACGATCTGCAGGCTCAACTGGCTGATCCGGCCAGCGCCGAGAAGTTCACCAAGAAAGAAATGCTCGACCTGACCCGCGAAGTTGAAAAACTGGAAAACAGCCTGGGTGGCATCAAGGACATGGGCGGCCTGCCAGACGCACTGTTCGTGATTGACACCGGTTACCAGAAAGGTGCCATCACCGAAGCCAAGAAACTGGGTATCCCTGTTATCGGCGTGGTAGATACCAACAACAGCCCGGAAGGCATTGATTACATCATTCCAGGTAATGATGACTCCAGCCGCGCAATCCGTCTGTATGCACGTGGTGTTGCTGATGCCATTCTGGAAGGTAAAAACAACATTGCCAAAGAAGTGGCGAGCGGCGACGACTTCGTCGAAGTCAAAGCGGGCGAATAACCCGATCGGCAGCAAAAAAGGGGCGCCAGCCCCTTTTTTGTCAGGCCCCACAATTTCTGCCAACGTCGTCAGTGACGTTGAGTGTCAAAATCGATCTTGAAATATTCGGAGTCAAAGATGGCTGAAATTTCCGCAAAAATGGTTGCACAGCTGCGCGAAGCAACTGGCCTGGGCATGATGGAATGCAAAAAGGCGCTGGTTGAAACTGAAGGCGATATCCAGAAAGCTGAAGAGCTGCTGCGCATCAAATCCGGTGCCAAGGCTTCCAAAGTTGCCGGTCGTACTGCTGCAGAAGGTACCGTTGCCCAGTTCATTACCGCTGATGGCAAAATCGGCGCGCTGGTTGAAGTGAACTGTGAAACTGACTTTGTTGCCAAGGATGATGGCTTTCTGAGTTTTGTTAAAGCTGCTGCACAGCTGGTTGCTGAAGCCAATCCAGCTGACGTTGATGCACTTGGCGCTGTCAAGACTGCTGATGGCAGTACGCTGGAAGAGGTGCGTAAGGCACTGATCGCCAAAGTAGGCGAAAACATCGGCGTGCGTCGTTTCGTTCGCTACGAAACCGCTGGCAAGCTGGCAACCTACCTGCATGGCGCAAAAATCGGTGTGCTGGTTGACCTGGCTGGTGGTGACGACACAATCGGCAAAGACGTGGCCATGCACATTGCAGCCAGCAAGCCGGTTTGTGTATCGAAAGAAGAAGTTTCGCAGGATCTGCTGGCCAAAGAGCGCGAAATCTACACCGCTCAGGCTGCAGAATCGGGCAAGCCGGCCAATATCGTTGAAAAAATGGTTGAAGGACGCATCCAGAAATATCTGGCTGAAATCACCCTGCTGGGTCAGCAGTTCGTCAAAAATCCAGATGTAACCGTGGAAAAAATGCTGGCTGATGCCGGTGCCAAGGTTGCTCGCTTCCAGATGTTCGTGGTTGGCGAAGGTATTGAGAAGAAAGTTGTCGACTTCGCTGCTGAAGTAGCTGCTGCTGCCAAGGTGTAAGTATGGAAAAAACCCCCGTCTTCAAACGCATTCTGGTTAAGTTGTCCGGCGAAGCCCTGATGGGTGAGGACAGCTATGGTATCAACCGTGCCACAATCTCACGTATCGTGAGCGAGATCAAAGAGGTTGTCGACCTTGGAGTTCAGGTTGCCGTGGTGATCGGCGGGGGTAATATTTTCCGTGGCGTGGCCCCGGCTGCGGCCGGCATGGATCGCGCCACTGCCGATTACATGGGCATGCTGGCGACAGTGATGAACTCGCTGGCGTTGCAGGATGCCTTCCGCCATATTGGCGTGTCCAGTCGCGTGCAATCGGCGTTGACGATCGAACAGGTCGCCGAGCCGTATATTCGCGGCAAAGCCATCCGTCACCTGGAAGAAGGCAAGGTGGTGATTTTTGCCGCCGGCACCGGTAATCCGTTCTTTACCACTGATACCGCAGCAGCACTGCGTGGTATGGAAATGAACGTCGATATCGTGCTCAAGGCTACCAAGGTGGATGGTGTTTATACCGATGATCCGAAGAAAAACCCGGATGCGGTGCGTTATCAAAAGCTGACCTTCGACGAAGCCATCAACAAGAATCTGAAAGTGATGGATGCCACTGCGTTTACCTTGTGTCGTGACCAGAACCTGCAGATCAACGTGTTCAGTATTTTCAAGGCAGGTGGTTTGAAGCGTGTGGTGACTGGCGAAGATGAAGGCACCGTGGTACACGGCTGAGCAACGAACAATAAGGAGAATACAAGATGATTGCTGACATCAAGAAAACTGCCGAAGCCAAAATGCAGCGTTCACTTGAGGCGCTGAAAAATGACCTGATGAAAGTGCGTACCGGTCGTGCCCACACGGGCCTGCTGGATCACGTGACGGTTGATTATTATGGTGCGCCGACACCGATCAATCAGGTTGCCAGCCTGTCGCTGATCGATGCGCGCACCATCGGTGTGATGCCGTTCGAAAAGAAAATGGGTGGGCCGATCGAGAAGGCGATTCGTGATTCCGATCTGGGTCTTAATCCCGCTTCGGTTGGCGATATGATTCGTGTGCCGATGCCTGCTTTGACTGAAGAACGCCGCAAGGATTTGACCAAGGTGGTTCGCGGAGAGGCTGAAGGCGCCCGCGTGGCCGTTCGCAATATCCGTCGTGATGCCAACGATCAGCTGAAGAAGGCGCTGAAAGACAAAGCTATTTCAGAGGATGATGAGCGTCGGGCGCAGGAGGATGTACAGAAGCTGACCGACAAGTACATTGCCGAAGTCGACAAGGCACTGGCGACCAAAGAAGCCGAATTGATGGCTGTTTGAGGATCCTCTCCGTGAGCGGATTCTCCAGCTCGACTACGAGCATTCCTGATGCTGCAAAATCTCCGCGGCACATTGCCATCATCATGGATGGCAATGGCCGTTGGGCCAAAAAACGTTTCATGCCACGGGTTGCTGGTCATAAGCGCGGCGTTGATGCTGTGCGTGAAATGGTGTCAACCTGTATCGATCTTGGGGTTGAATATCTGACGCTGTTCGCGTTTTCCAGCGAAAACTGGCGTCGCCCGGCCGACGAAGTTTCATTTCTGATGCAGCTGTTCCTGAAAGCGATGGAACGAGAGGTGGTGAAGCTGCACGAAAACAATATTCGTCTGAAAATTGTTGGTCGGCGCGACCGTTTTGAACCACAGATTGTCGAGTTGATCGAGCAATCTGAACGTAAAACTGCCGCTAACAAAGGCTTGACCTTGACCATTGCCGCTGACTACGGTGGCCGTTGGGATATTCTGCAGGCCGGCAACACGTTGCTGGCGCAAAACCCATTGCTTGGCGAAATTACCGAAGACATGCTGGCAGCCCATCTGGCGATGTCTTACGCACCTGAACCCGATTTGTTTATCCGCACCGGCGGCGAGCAGCGCATCAGCAATTTCCTGTTGTGGCAACTGGCTTACACGGAACTGTATTTCACCGAAACCCTCTGGCCAGATTTCGACGCGGCGATGCTGAAGCGTGCCATCGATTCGTTTCACCAGCGTGAACGCCGTTTTGGCCGTACCAGCGAGCAGCTGACTGATGCTTAAAACCCGTGTAATTACGGCATTATTGTTGTTGCCGCTGGTTCTGTTCGCATTATTCCGCCTGCCGGAACAAGGTTGGTCGGCATTTGTGATGCTGATTTGTGTTATCGGCAGCTGGGAATGGTCGCGTTTTATTGGTTATGCAGGCTTTAAAAGCATCGCCTATGTCGCGGTGACTGCAGCCATAGGGATTCCTTTGGTTCTTTTTGGCCTGCCGACCAATGCCGAGTTGTCACTGGCATTGCTGTCACTGGCATTCTGGCTGCTGGCTGCGCCGATGTGGCTGCACGCCAAATGGAAGTTGGCAGAGATGCGCAGCGCGCCCTTGCTGGGATGGCTGATCTTGTTTGCCAGCTGGTACGCGATGGTTGCCTGGCACGCCAAACCCAATGGCGCATGGCTGTTGCTGGCATTGATGGCAGTGTGCTGGGTTGCTGACACGGCAGCCTATTTTGCCGGCCGCAAGTTCGGCAAACGCAAGCTGGCGCCTTCGATCAGCCCGGGAAAAAGCTGGGAGGGTGTGATGGGGGCCTACGTTGGCATTACCTGTTACGCATTGCTGATCATTCAGAGCCCGCTTGCCGCAACATTTGGTGGCTGGGCGTTGCTGCCCGCTGTGTGGATTCTGACTGCGCTGAGTATCGTCGGTGATTTACTTGAATCGCTTTTCAAGCGCCAAGCGGGCTTGAAGGACAGCAGTAATCTGCTGCCCGGACATGGCGGTATTCTCGACCGGATTGACAGCCAATTGGCAATTCTGCCCGTCAGCGTGGCTATACTGACGCTTTCCCGTTATTTCTGAATCGTTGCATGACTGATACCCGTAAACGTATTACCGTTTTGGGCGCTACTGGCTCGATCGGTCTCAGTACGCTGGATGTGATTGCGCGCCATCAGCAGCGTTATGAGGTGTTCGCGCTGACTGGGCATACCCAGCTGGAAAGCCTGCTGCAGCAATGTCTGCAGTTCAATCCTCGTTTTGTCGTGGTGCTGCAGCCGGACGCCGGTGCGACGCTAGCCGCCAAGCTAAGGGCAGAGAATTGCCGTACCGAGGTGCTGGTCGGTATTGATGCGATGGTGCAGGTGGCCTCTGCCAGCGAAGTCGATATAGTGATGGCGGCAATCGTCGGTGCCGCCGGTCTACGGCCAACGCTGGCTGCGGCACGTGCCGGCAAGACTGTATTGCTGGCCAACAAGGAAACCCTGGTTGTTGCGGGGCAGTTATTCATGCAGGCCGTGCAGCAATCCGGTGCTCGTTTGTTGCCGATTGACAGTGAGCACAATGCCATTTTCCAGGCTTTGCCAGCGCACTGTGACGGAGAGCTGGCGGCGAAGGGCGTGGCCAAGATCATTCTTACCGCCTCAGGTGGGCCATTCCGTTTGCTACCTTTGGATAAGTTGCGCGGCGTAACCCCGGATCAGGCGTGCGCCCATCCCAACTGGTCAATGGGGCGCAAGATTTCCGTTGATTCGGCGAGCATGATGAACAAGGGGCTGGAGGTCATCGAGGCGCATTGGTTGTTTAATGCTGCAGCGGACCAGATCGACGTGCTGATTCATCCGCAGAGCGTGATTCATTCCATGGTTTCGTATGTGGATGGCTCTGTCATCGCCCAGTTGGGTAATCCCGATATGCGTACACCGATTGCCTATGCGCTGGCTTATCCGGAGCGTATCGATGCCGGTGTGCCTCCACTGGATCTGGCCGCCATTGCCACCTTGCAATTCGAGAAACCGGACATGCAGCGTTTCCGTTGCTTGCAGCTGGCTTTTGATTGTTTGCGTGCCGGTGATGACCGTTCAGCGGTATTGAATGCGGCAAACGAAGTGGCTGTGGCTGCGTTTCTACAGCAGCAGATTCGTTTCGACCAGATTTCCGATCTGGTGGATGCAACATTGCAGCGTTTGGCATCCCAGTCATTGCAATCATTGGAGCAGGTGCTGGCGATCGATGCACAAGCCCGCAGTGTTGCCACCAACGAAATTGGGCGTCTGGCTTGAGCGTTCGTCCGAACTCCCTTATCCTGCCCTATTTACACGCCTGACCGCCACGCATGCAATTATTGCAGACAGTGCTTTCCTTTCTTGTCGTTCTCGGCATTCTGGTTACATTCCACGAGTTTGGCCATTATTGGATGGCTCGACGTTTCAACGTCAAGGTGCTTCGTTTCTCGATTGGCTTTGGCAAACCGCTATGGCAGAGTCGGCGTGGCGCAGATGCTACCGAATGGGTGATTGCCGCCATACCGCTGGGCGGCTATGTAAAAATGCTTGATGAGCGCGAAGCTCCGGTCGTTGATCATGAACTGGATAGGGCCTTCAACAGGCAGCTGGTCTGGAAGCGCATGCTGATTGTGCTGGCCGGGCCGCTTGCCAACCTGTTGTTGGCGGTGATCCTGTTCTGGAGTTTGTTCATGACAGGGGTCGAAGATGTGCGTGCAGTGCTCGGTGATATTCCCCAGCGCACGCCTGCGGCCCAGGCGGGACTGCATGCCGGCGATGAGGTTTTGCGAGTGAATGGTGCTGAAGTGGCGAGTTGGCAGGGAATGCGCCTGGCGGTGTTGCAGCATGCATTTGACGCCGATTCGCTGACGCTCGAGGTCCGCTCCCGTAATCATGCCGTTCAGCAACGTATTGTCGATTTACGCCAGTTGGACAAACAAATGCTGGATGCAGATCTGCTCATGCATTTGGGTTTATCTCCGATTCGCCACCGCCCCGTCATCGCCTTTATTGATTCGGCAGGTGCAGCCGCCAAGGCGGGCTTGCGCAAGGGTGACCGGCTTGTCAGTTTAGACGGCGCTGTGCTGCAGTCTTGGGCGGATCTAGTGCTGCATGTGCGTGAGCGCCCGAATTTGCCTATTCAACTTGGTGTGCTGCGTGGTTCCGAAAGGTTGGCGGTGCAGGTTACACCTGTGGCAATACAGGAGCAGGGCAAATTCATCGGCAAGCTCGGTGTGGCGCCAGAGGTTGATCGCGAGGCAATGAAGGCGTTGATGACGACTGTGCGTTATCCATTGCCAGAGGCTTTGTCTCAGGCGGTTGCTAAAACTTGGGATAATTCACTGATGAGTCTGCGCATGTTCTGGAAAATGCTGACTGGTGATTTGTCGATGAAAAACCTGTCCGGCCCTGTCACGATTGCCGATTATGCAGGGCAGGCCGCTCGCCTCGGCCTAGGGCCGTTTATCGAGTTTCTTGCCTGGGTCAGCATCAGCCTTGGCGTTCTTAACCTGTTGCCGATTCCCTTATTGGACGGTGGCCATTTGTTGTATTATACGGCCGAAATCATCAAGGGCAGCCCTGTCTCCGAGCGCACCATGCAGATTGGCCAGCACGCAGGGATGGTGCTGTTGCTCGGTTTGATGCTGTTCGCATTTTATAATGATCTGAATCGCCTGTTCGTAGGCTGAACGCTCGCCAAGATGAAAATTAAAAACCTAGTGCTGGCGTTAACGTCCAGTTTCTGTGCTTCCGCATACGCGATCGAGCCATTTACCATCAAGAATATTCAGGTCGAAGGAGCGCAGCGTACTGAGGCCGGTACGGTGTTCAACTATCTGCCGGTTCGTGTTGGTGATCGCTTCGATGACGACAAGGCGACCGCGTCAGTCAAGGCGCTGTTTGCCACCGGTTTCTTCCGCGACGTGCAACTGGAGACGGATGGCGATACCTTGATCGTGATCGTTGATGAACGTCCAACGATCTACCAGATCAATATCAATGGAGCCAAGGATTTCGACAAGGATCAGCTGCGCAAGGCCTTGAAGGACAACGGTTTGGCCGAGTCACGGATTTTTGATCGCGCGGTGCTGGATCAGGCGGAACAGGAACTGAAAAAGCAGTATTTTGCGCGCGGTAAGTATTCGGTCGAAATCAAGAGTACGGTAACGCCACTGGAGCGTAATCGGGTTGCCGTCAACTTTGACATCTCTGAGGGAGATGTGGCGACCATTCACCAGATTAATCTTGTCGGTAACGAAACATTCTCCGAATCGGAACTGCTGGATACCTTTGCACTGGCCACGACCGGCTGGATGTCCTGGTTTACCAAAAATGACCAGTATTCGAAGCAGAAGCTGTCTGCCGATCTGGAAACCTTGCGCTCCTATTATCTGAACCGTGGTTACCTGGAATTCAATATTGAATCGACTCAGGTGAACATCAGTACCGACAAGAAAAAGATTTTCATCACCGTCAACGTCAATGAGGGCAAGCGTTATACCGTTTCCGATGTCAAAGTTGGTGGAGAATTGCTGATTCCGGAAGAGGAAATCCGCAAGCTGATCAGAATTGAGAACGGCGATGTGTTTTCGCGTGAGCTGATCAATGAAAGTTCTTCTGCCATTAGTGACAGGCTTGGGAATGATGGTTATGCCTTCGCCAATGTAAATGCTGTTCCCGAGGTTAACAAGGACAAGCAGACTGTTGCCTTTACCTTCTTTGTTGATCCGGGGCGTCGGGTTTACGTGCGTCGCATCAATGTTGCCGGCAATACCCGCACACGAGACGAAGTAGTGCGCCGCGAAATTCGCCAGATGGAAGGTGGCTGGTATACCAATACTAAGATTCGCCGCTCGAAGGAGCGTCTGGATTTGCTTGGCTATTTTTCGGACGTCAATATCGAGACCCCCCAGGTGCCTGATGCACCGGATCAGGTGGACATGAATGTCAGCGTGGTTGAAAAGCCAACGGGTAACATCCAAGCCGGCGTGGGTTATTCACAAGGGTCAGGCATAACGTTTCAGGGGTCTATATCGCAGGCAAACATTTTTGGTAGCGGCAAGGCCTTATCGCTGGGGTTGAATACAAGCAGCACTGCCAAAACTGCATCGATTTCTTACACCAATCCGTATTTCACTCCGGACGGCGTGAGCCGTGGTTTTGATCTTTATTATCGTAAAACTGATCCTGACCAGTTGCAGCTTGGCCAATACAATACATCTGCCAAAGGCTTGGCGATGCGCTTTGGCGTGCCATTGACCGAATATGATTTTGTGTCTACCAGCGTCGGTTATGAGCGAAGTGAAATCACTCTCTTGACCGGAGCCGGCAGCCGCTACATCGATTTTGTCAATACCTATGGCAGCCAGTATGACAGCATCCCCGGCTCGATCAGCTGGGTTCGCGACGGGCGTGACAGTGGCTATTATCCCACTCGGGGAGCGCTGCGTAGAGTCAGTCTGGAAGCCGGCTTGCCTGGCGGTGATCTGAATTATTACAAGTTCAATCTGCAGCAGCAGTGGTTCTACCCGCTTAGCAAGACATTTACCCTGCTGGTGAATGCCGAGCTGGGTTACGGCGGCGGCTATAACGGCAAGGAGATGCCGTTCATGCTCAACTATTATGCAGGTGGTATTGGATCAGTGCGTGGCTATGAATATGCTTCTCTCGGGCCAAAAGACCTGATTACGGGCGATCCATTGGGCGGTGATCGCCGTCTCGTAGCCAATACCGAACTGCTGTTTCCAATGCCGGGGCTGAAGGGTGACAAGTCGGTACGCTTATCTTTGTTTGCCGATGCAGGCACCGTATGGGGGCCTGAGCAGTATTACGATGGCACGACGTTGCTATATCGAAACCAGAAAATGGATTTATCTGATCTACGATATTCCGCCGGTTTCTCGCTGGGCTGGACATCGCCTGTCGGGCCGCTGAAATTCAGTATTGCGCAGCCGATCCGCCCGCAGGACGGCGACAAGATCGAGAAATTCCAGTTCACCATGGGCACCATGTTTTAAAGAGGAGATTAGGGTGAAAAAAATTGCTGTCGTCGCCGGTTTGCTGATGTTGGGTAGCAGTCAGATGGCCCTGGCGGAATTGAAAGTTGGTTTTGTCAATACCGAACGGGTGTTTCGTGAGGCGGCCCCTGCACAACGTGCGCTGAAGGCGCTTGAGAAAGAATTTGCGCCACGGGCGCAAGAGTTGCAGGCATTGGCAAAACAGATTCGTGAAACGCAGGCTGATCTGGACAAGAACAGCATGACCATGAAAGAAACTGATCGTCGCGCCAAAGAGCGTGACATCGAAGCCATGAACCGTGATTTCCAGCGCCGGAACCGTGAGTTTCGCGAAGATCAGAACATGCGCTCAGGCCAGGAGATGGCCTCGATCCAGGAACGCGCCAACAAGGTCATCCAGCAGATTGCCGATGCTGAAAAATACGATCTGATTCTGCAGGAAGCCGTGTTTGTCAGCCCACGTATCGATATTACCGATAAAGTGCTGAAATCGTTGTCGGACAAATAAACTCAGGGTTTCCTTTCATGACCTCAAGTTACCGTCTGTCACAGTTGGTCAGCCTGTTTGGCGGCGAACTGCTGAGCGATGATGTGGCGGTGACACAAG
>JACCDN010422084.1_pt1 | contig 13006 bp, 7 predicted proteins | sample 7441691 | NCBI WGS metagenome assembly JACCDN01 (sample SAMN15323439, study PRJNA562643) | freshwater metagenome | isolation source: river surface water | place: USA:Blue River Watershed | collected 2017-08-16 | reverse complement strand
CGAGCAACGCGAGCGATTAAAAGAGGAGCAAGAACTAAGAAGAAAATTAGGAAAAACCGTATTTGATATTGACGAGGATTTTTTGAATAAACTAGAATCCATCCGAACACCGAGCGCAGGCATTGCACTCGGGCTGGACAGACTACTAATGTGCATCCATGAAAAAAAGCATATAGAGGATGTCCTGCTTTTCCCTTTTATCAACATGTTAAAACCCTAAATAATGGCTAGTACAACAGATATTAAACAAGGAATGGTTATTCTTTTTAAGAACAATCCGTGGCTAATTACCACTGCTCAATTCGTAAATCCTGGAAAAGGAGGAGCCTTCACTAGAGCTAAATTACGCAACCTAAAAAGCGGACAAGTTGTAGAAAACACTTTCAGGTCAGGAGAAGCGGTAGAAGTTATCGATATGCAAAAACCACGTTGCCAATATCTATACAAGGATGGCGATGGTTATAATTTCATGAACAACGAAACTTACGAGCAATTCAGCCTTGATGCAGAAGCTATCGGAGATGCAGCAAAATACATGCTAGACGACATGGAGTGCTATGCAATGTACCTTGACGGGATTCCAGTGAGCATCCAAATCCCACCTAAAATGGATCTTTTGGTAACAGACACAACACCTGGAGTAAAAGGAGACACAGCAACAGGTGGATCAAAAGAAGCAACACTTGAGACAGGAACTGTAATTAAAGTTCCACTATTCATCGAAATTGGAGATAAAGTAAAAGTAAACACTGAAGACGGAGGTTACGTAAGCAAGGCCAACTAAACAAAACTCATAATGATTGATCTAAAATTCATCGTCGACGATCCTGAGAAAATCAAAAAAGGATTAGCAAAAAAACATGTTGAGGCAGATGTTGATCAAATTGTTCAACTCTACTCTGAGCGCAACGAAAAACTACAAAAAATCGAAGCACTAAGAGCACGCCAAAATGAAGTTTCTAAACTTATCACAAGTGTTGATGCTAGCGAAAAAGCCGCGCTTTTAGAAGAGATGAAAAATGTAAAAGAAGAGGCTAAAACACTTGAACCAGAAATTGAAAAATTAGAATCAATCCTAGAAGATCTTGCACTAAAAATCCCAAATCCCCCACTAGATTCTGTACCAGAAGGTGGTGGAGAAGAAGACAACAAAGTCGTAAAAACACACGGAGAAAGACCGCAATTCGACTTCACACCGAAAGATCATGTGGAACTTGGCAAAAGCCTAGACATTATCGATATCGAAAGAGGAACTCGCGCCTCCGGCGCTCGTTTCTACTACCTCAAAAACGAGGCTGCTCTCCTTGAATTTGCGCTTATTCAACACATCATTCACAAGTTATCGAACAAAGGATTCTCACCAGTAATCCCACCGGTTTTGGTAAAAGAAGAGGCAATGTACGCCACTGGATTCTTCCCAGCAGACAGAAACGAGGTCTATAGCGTAAACCCAGGCGAAGACAATTTATTCCTAGTTGGAACATCCGAAGTTCCACTCACAATGCTCCACGCTACAGAAATTCTCGACGGCGAAAAACTACCAATCCGCTACTGTGGATTTTCCGCTTGTTTCAGACGTGAAGCCGGATCTTACGGTAAAGACACAACCGGAATTATCCGCGTACACCAATTCGACAAAATAGAAATGTACAGCTTCTGCCATCCCGATAAATCGGAAGAGGAGCACGAGTTAATCCGCGCTACCGAAGAAGAAATAATGCAAGATTTAGGCTTCCACTACCAAGTTTTAAACATTTGTGGCGGCGATTTAGGAGCACCTGCTGCAAAAAAATACGACATCGAAGTATGGATCCCAACTCAAGAAAAATTCCGCGAACTAACATCATGCTCAAACTGTACCGACTTCCAATCACGTCGCAGCAAAATCCGCTACAAGACAGCTGATGGCAAAAATGAGTACCTTCACACCCTAAACGGTACTGCAATCGCCGTAGGCCGTACACTAGTCGCAATCCTGGAAAACTACCAAAACGCCGACGGTTCCGTAACAATCCCAGAAGTCCTTCTTCCATACATGGGAGGCCGCACCAAAATCGAGCCAAAATAGTGGCAATATTGAGGCTTTTTGTGGTATAATATCCACAAGCTAAAAACAAAAACTATGATCACCCTTTGCACAGACTCACTGAGAGGATACGGACTCAATAGAATCTTCGAATTGGCAAAAGCTGCAGGATACGACGGGATCGATTTAAGTGTAGATTACGGACAATTTGACACTTACAATAGTCAGTACATCAAGAAATTAATAGAAACACACGGCATTCCGGTACACTCAATTTCCGCACCAACTCAACTTACGGTTGGTAAAGTTAAAGAGCTTGTTCTGCTTGCAAAAGACATAAAAGCCAAAGTTTTAGTACTACAACCACCAAAAATCCTCGACTTCAAAATGGCTGCTTGGCTGAAAAGTGAAATCCCTAAACTTAGAGAAAAAGAGTTTATTTCGATTGCTCTAGAGAATGCACCAGCAGGAACATTCTTAGGTTTTATCCCAGAACACGCCATGGCTAACGCCGATGAGCTTAAAAAATTCAAACACGTTTGCGTAGACACAGCCCGCATTGGAGAGCGAAGACAAGACCTAATCAGAGCATATACATCACTAAAAAAATACTTAGTACATATTCATCTTTCAAACTTTTATCACGGTAAAAAATACGCACCTCCGCAAGAAGGAATTCTTCCGCTTGAAAGCTTTTTAGCTAAAGCAAAACAAGAAGGATACCCTGGAGCATTTGCGATAAAAGTTCTTCCAAAATATCTCCATGCCGGCGAGGATGAGAGAGTGGTAGAAAGCCTAAAAGACATCAAAAAATACTACGACAAGTACTATACAAATATTGAAGTAATCGAGGAAGAAGTTCCTACCGCAGAATCAGATCCAACATCAATCTAAATGATCGAACTGCGAGATGTCACCAAAAGCTACTTAAATGCCACTTTTAACTTAACAGTAAAAGATGGTGAGTTTATTGCGATTGTTGGGCCATCGGGATGTGGAAAATCGACAATGCTCAATTTTATTGGTGGTCTAGACTCCCCTACCAGCGGCCAAGTAATGATTAACGGGGAGGATATTTCTCAGTACGACGACAAAAAACTTTCACACTACCGCAATCAATCAGTTGGCTTTATTTTCCAAGAATTCCATCTTGAACCGTTTTTAAATGTAAAAGAAAACGTTTTGCTACCAACATTTTTCAATCACCGCTCAGCGGAACAAGAAAAGTATGCCGACGAACTTTTAAAAGAAGTAGGGCTTGAACATAAGAGCAGCGCTCGCATACAAGAACTTTCGGGAGGACAAAAACAGCGCATCGCTATCGCTCGCGCCCTAATCGAAAACCCAAAAATCATCATCGCCGACGAGCCAACCGGAAACCTCGACCCAAAAACCGGAAAAGCTATTCTGGAACTTTTACGAAACCTTCACCAAAAACATCAAGTAACTTTAATTATTGCTACTCACGATTCGAGCATTGCTAACAGCGCAGATCGCATAATTCACCTCGCCGAAAATGATTAAACTGGCACTTCAAAATATCAAAGAAAAAAAACTGCGCACCCTGCTGGCAGCCACTAGTATCGCCATTGGAACGGGTTCTTTACTTCTTTTTTTAACACTCAGCAGTGGAATAAAAAACGCTACTTTCGATGAGCTAGAAAAGAAAAGTCCACTAACCCAAATTACGGTAAGACCAAAGGTTAAAAGCGGAAATTTACTATCGATGATGACCGCCAGCGGCAACAAACTTGCCAAAGAATCAGTAGAACCAATCAGCGAATTAGATGGAGTAAAAGCTGTTTATCCAGAAATTCAATTCAACAATTTCTCCTCGATAGAAGTTGAACTTTTTGATGTCTCGCTAATGTCGGACAGCATGATTTTCGGTGTACCTAAAGGATTTATAGCCGATTCGCTAAAAGACGACACCGTTTGGGATAAAGAATTTGAACCATTTCCAGCGCTCGTGCCAAGAAGAGTTTTAGATCTCTATAACCTCACAATCGCCGGCCCGCAAGGCTTGCCGGCTCTCACTGAAGAAAACCTAATTGGTAAAGAATTAACGTTTTTCCCAAACTACTCAACTTTCTTCCCAGGAGCTAACAGCAAAAGTGAAGAAATCCGTTTAAAAGTCGCCGGCTTTTCCGACAAGATAAACCTTATTGGAATCACGCTTCCTTCAAACGTAGTGAACAATCTAAATAAAAAATATTCACCTACAAAAGAGGGTAAAATAATCGAGATTTTTGTAGAAACAACCGATCCAACAAAAACCGAATCCGTGGCTAAAGAAATCGAAAAAATGGGATTCAATACTCAGTATTTTCAAAAGAACCTTCAAGACGTAGAAACAAAATTAAACTACCTAGCCTTTTCGTTAGCAGCCATCAGTATCACAATTTTAATTACCTCGGCCATAGCAATAATCAGCACATTCCTTGCCACAATTGCGGAACGCAAAAAAGAAATTGGACTATTCAGAGCGCTGGGGGCCACAAAAAAACAAATTCAAAAACTAATCTTAATGGAGGCCGGATTAATCGGAATCAGCGGAAGCATATTGGGCTGCAGTATCGGATATTTAGGCACTGCCATTATCAATAAATTTGCCAGCGAAAACCTACCACTTCAAACAATCACCAGCGGTAGCCTTTTCTCTCCTTCAAGCCAAAACATTGGCATCTGTCTACTCTTTGGAACACTTATTGCAATCGTCTCCGCCTACCTGCCCGCTAAGGCGGCAACCAAAATTTCTCCAGTTGAAGCGCTTAAATAAGATTTTTTTCCTTGACTTTAAGTTAAAAATAAATAGAATTAGGGCGCTATCTACACCTCCGGATGAGTTAAGGATGATAGTAACGATAATTTTCCTTGACTATTTTTTATTATGCCAAAAGCTAAAAAAGCTTCTAAGGCTGAGCCAAAAGCGACCAAAAAATCGCCGGCAAAAGCTAAAGAAGTAAGCAAAAAGGTTGCGCCAAAAGCGCCAGCCAAACAGGTCAAGGCAGCAAAAACTGAGACGGCAGCACCAAAGAAGGCTACAACCGGTAAGGTGTTGATTCCAGCAAAAGCAGCCAAAGAGCAAAAGCCTGCACCAAAAGCTCAAGTTAAAGAGAGAGTAGAGGTTGGCGAGAAGGATACAAAAAAGAAGAAGGATACAGTAAAGCCTTCTGATATTTCTGTTAGCAAAGAGTCAATCGTCCTAAAGAGTCCACGAAGATATTTCAGCAAACAAATCGACCAAGGCGTGGCGATCCCAAGTCTTATCGAAATCCAGCTTGATTCATACAACTGGTTTTTGGCTGATGGTATTAGAGAACTACTTGATGAGGTAACACCAATTCAAGATTTTTCTGGTAAAAAGCTAGAACTTCACTTCCTTGATCACTCAATCGGTGAAGCAAAATATGACGCTGATACAGCAAACAACAAGAACCTAACTTACGAAGCGCCTCTAAAAGTTCACGTTCAACTTATCAATAAGGAGACTGGTGAAATTAAGGAGCAGGACGTATTTTTGGGTAACGTTCCCCTAATGACCAACCGCGGTACTTTTATCATTAATGGTATCGAGAGAGTGGTTGTGAGCCAAATCGTGAGATCACCTGGTGTGTTCTTCTCGAAGAATCCAGCAGCAGTTGGAATGCACGCAGCGAAAATTATCCCAAAGAGAGGTGCATGGCTTGAAATTGAAACAGACAAAAAAGGAATCATTACAGTTAAGATTGATAGAAAGAGAAAAATTCCTATCACTTCACTACTAAGAGTATTCGGATACCCTACAGACAAAGAAATTCTTGATCTATTCAAGGACGAAGAGGGCGGTCTTGAGCACGACTACATCCTTTCTACACTTGAGAAAGATGGAGCTAAAACAGTAGAAGACGCTTACCAAAACATTTACAAAAAAATCAGACCTGGTGACCTCGCTACTCCTGAAAACGCAAAAGCATTGATCAAATCAATGTTCTTTGACTACAGAAAGTACGACATGGGACAAGTTGCCCGCTACAAACTCAACAAGAGATTCCGTTTGGACACTCCTAATAAAAAGGAATTCCACACCTTCCAAGTTGAAGACCTTGTAGAAATTCTAAAGCACCTTATAAAGCTAAACAGTGGTGAATTAGCACCAGATGACATCGATCACCTTTCGAACAGAAGAATCAGACCGGTTGGTGAGCTTGTACAAAACAAATTCCGCGTAGGTCTTTTGAGAACAGATCGTATTGCAAAAGATCGTATGACGGTAATGGATTTGGAAACAGTAACTCCAACTCAATTAATTAACTCTAGACCAATTACGGCAGCCCTAAGAGAATTCTTCGCTAGCTCACAATTGTCTCAGTTCATGGATCAAACAAATCCACTAGCCGAGCTTGAGCATAAGAGAAGGCTTTCTGCGATGGGACCTGGTGGTCTTTCAAGAGAAAGAGCATCATTTGACGTTCGTGACGTACACCAATCTCATTACGGACGTATTTGTCCTATTGCTACACCGGAAGGTCCGAACATCGGTCTAGTTGTACACCTTGCAACTTACGCAAGAATCAACGAATACGGATTTATCGAGACTCCTTTCCGTGCAATTGGTCACACGGTAAAAAACAATGAAAAAGCTCTTATTGGTCACACAACGATAGAAGACATTTCTGATAAAGGAAAAGTTGTCGTCAAGGCAGGTTCAGTTATTACAAAAGAAATTGCAGGAAAAATCAGCAAATTAAAAATTGATGAAATTGCCGTTAAGCCTTACATGACAGACGATATCCGTTACTACGACGCCGACGAAGAACTTGGACTAGTTATTGCCCAGGCAAACTCGGAGGTAAATGAGCACGGAGAGTTCATCAACAACCGTATTTCATGCCGAAAAAACGGTGAAGCGTCTCTAACAAACGTAAGTGAAATTACGCACATGGACGTTTCTCCAAAACAGATTATCTCAATTACTACAGCCCTAATTCCGTTCCTTGAACACGACGATAATACTCGTGCATCGATGGGTTCAAACATGCAACGTCAAGCTGTTTCCCTTGTGTCGCCACAAGCCCCTGTCGTTGGAACTGGTATTGAGGAAATTGCTGCTAAGAGTTCCGGGCAAGTTGTTACCGCAGAAATGAGCGGTACAGTTTCTTATGTAGATGCGGAAATTATCACTGTTGTTTACGACAATGGTAAGCAAGTTACATACGAATTACAAAACTATCAAAGATCAAACCAAGGAACATGTATTCACCAAAGAGCTAAGGTTAGCAAAGGTGATAAAGTTACAAAAGGAGACGTACTTGCAGATGGTCCTGCTACCGAAAACGGTGAGTTGGCGCTTGGACAAAACCTACTTGTAGCCTACATGTCTTGGGAAGGTTACAACTTTGAGGATGCGGTTATTCTTTCTGACGACATGGTTAAAAAGGGTAACTTCGACTCAGTACACATCGAAACATTCACGATGGATGTTCGTGAAACAAAACTTGGTCCAGAAATTATCACCAGAGACATTCCAAACGTTGGAGAAACTAGACTTAAAGACCTAGATGACGACGGTATCGTGCGAATCGGTGCAACCGTTCACGAAGGAGACATCTTGGTTGGTAAAATTACTCCAAAAGGAGAAACCGAGCTTACAGCGGAAGAAAGACTTCTAAGAGCCATTTTCGGAGACAAGGCTAGAGATGTAAAAGACACCTCTCTAAGACTTCCAGGTGGTGAAGGTGGAAAAGTAGTTGGCGTTCAGATCTTTACAAAAGAGTCTGGCGACGAACTTGCGACCGGAGTACTAAAGCAAATTAAAGTAGACGTTGCTCAAACAAGAAAAATCTCTGTGGGAGATAAGATTGCCGGAAGACACGGTAACAAAGGTGTAATCTCAATCATCGTACCAAGAGAAGACATGCCATTCTTGGCAGACGGAAGACATGTAGACATTATCCTAAACCCGCTTGGTGTATCCAGCCGTATGAATATCGGACAAATCTTGGAGACTCACCTTGGATGGGCTGCAAAAGAGCAAGGATTCACTGTAGCCACTCCCCCACTAAACGGAGTTCCGACAGAAGAAATCACAAGACAACTTGAAAAAGCTGGTCTACCAACATCTGGTAAAATTACGCTTTTCGATGGAAAAACTGGTGAAGCCTTTGACAGGCCAGTAACCGTAGGTATCACGTACATCATGAAGCTAAGTCACCTTGTGGAGGACAAGATCCATGCACGTTCTGTTGGACCATACTCATTGGTAACTCAACAACCGCTTGGAGGTAAAGCTCAACATGGAGGACAAAGATTCGGAGAGATGGAGGTGTGGGCGCTTGAAGCATACGGAGCCGCTCATATCCTACAAGAAATGCTTACAATCAAGTCTGATGACGTATACGGAAGATCTAAAGCCTACGAATCAATCGTTAAGGGCGAACCAATTAGAAAACCACGTGTACCTGAATCATTCAACGTATTGGTTAAAGAGCTTCAGAGTCTTGGTCTATCAGTAAAACTACTTGAAACCGAGTTCGGAGCAACAATCGAAGCGGATGACGAAGAAATTTTAAATGAAAGCCCTGAGGACAGAGAAGAAATCAGCGAAAGCATTCAGGAAGAGCTTGCAAAAAAGACTGTAGATACATCGGTAGATGTAGCAGAAATCGAAGAAGCCTTCATTGAAGAAGACATAATCATCGATCCGGATCTAGAAGAAGACATTCCGGAAGACATGACAGCTGAAGAATTGGAAGCTGAGCTTATGAAAGAAGACGACTTCCAATAATCGGAACCAATAAATATAAATTACCATAACTAGAAAACTACCATGAGAAGTGTTAACAAAGTTATTCTAATCGGAAATCTTACCCGCGAACCGGAGATGAGACAGACACCAAATGGACAAAGCGTAACAACTTTCGGACTTGCAACAAATCGTGAATGGATGACAAAAAGTTCTGAAAGAAAGAATTCTGCTGAATTCCATGAATGTGTTGCTTGGGCTCGTCTAGCGGAAATCTGCCAAAATTATCTAAAAAAAGGAAATCTGGTTTACGTTGAAGGGTACCTAAAAACTCGTAGCTGGGAAGGGACTGACGGAGCCAAAAAGTTCAAAACAGAAATCGTTGTTCAAGACATGATCATGCTGGAGAAACGCCGAGATGATCACGTTGAAGAATACGTTCCTCAGGAAATGATGCACGGCATGCCTGAAGAAATGCCGGAGATGATGCCAATGCACGAAGACGAGGCAGCGGCTCCATCTGCATCCGCATCTTCACACCATGAAGATGACCCAATCTCAAGAGATCTAGGTCTCTAAAGGATAATATCCTAAATAACTTATTATTATGGCACAAGAAACCCAACCTAAAAATCACCTCAACGACCGCTTCAATTCGATAGCGTTGTCTGTTGCCTCTCCGGAGGAGATCTTAAACTGGTCTTACGGTGAAGTAAAAAAGCCAGAAACCATCAACTACCGTACACAAAAACCGGAAAGAGATGGACTATTCTGCGAAAAAATATTCGGACCAACAAAAAACTGGGAATGTTACTGTGGAAAATATAAGAGAATCAGATACAAAGGTGTTGTCTGCGAAAAGTGTGGAGTTGAAGTAACTCGTGCACAAGTACGTCGTGAAAGAATGGGACACATCAAACTTGCAGTTCCTGTAACTCATATTTGGTTCCTACGCTCTACTCCAAGTAGAATCGGTCTTTTACTAGACCTTCCAATCAAAACTCTTGAACAAGTTGTATATTTTGCCGCTTATATCATTTCGGAGGTTGATGAGAAGAGTAAAGAAGAGTCTCTACTTCAACTTGCAGGCGAATACAAAGCGCAAAAGAAGAAGCTTCAAGACGAGTTCAAAGTGCTATCTGTTGAGGTTGAGCACGATCAAAAGAGAACTGTTGAGCTAGAAAAAGAGTTCGCTAAAAAAATTGAGGAACTTGATTTCCAACACAACGAAACAAAAGATTCTTTGGAGAAACTAAAATTCTGCAAAGTTTATTCTGAGATTGAATACAGAAACATGTCTATGAGATTTGGACACGTATTCAAAGCCGGAACAGGTGCAGAAACAATTAGAGATATCATTGCAAACTACAACCTAGAGAAACTTATTGAAGACCTAAAACTAGAGGCTCAAAAGTCTTCAGGACAAAAGCACAAAAAAATCATTAAGAGAATTAAGCTTGCGGGAAGTTTGATGAAATCTGGCATTAAAGCTGAATGGTTCATCATGACTGTTCTGCCAGTTATCCCACCAGACCTTCGTCCAATGGTTCAATTGGATGGAGGCCGCTTCGCGGCCTCAGATCTAAACGATCTGTACCGCCGTGTGATTAACAGAAACAACCGTCTAAAGAGACTAATGTCTATTGGTGCTCCAGAAGTAATCTGCAGAAATGAGAAAAGAATGCTTCAAGAAGCCGTAGATACTCTATTAAACAACAGCGCCCGCCAAGGAAGAACAGTATTTAATTCTGGCGATAAGAGAAAACTACGTTCTCTATCAGACATGCTTAAAGGTAAGCAGGGTCGTTTCAGACAGAATCTTCTTGGTAAACGTGTGGATTACTCAGGACGTTCAGTAATTATCATCGGTCCTAAGCTAAAACTAAACCAATGTGGTCTGCCAAAAATCATGGCTCTTGAACTTTTCAAACCATTCATTATCGGAAGACTAATTCGTGATGGATACGCTCACAACATTAAAAATGCTGAGAAACTAATTCAAAACAGCAAGAGAGAGGTTTGGGATATCCTAGAGGACGTAACGAAAGACCATTTCGTACTTCTAAACCGTGCGCCGACCCTACACCGTTTGGGTATTCAGGCCTTCCAGCCGGTACTTATCGAAGGAAAAGCGATTCAGGTTCACCCACTAGTTTGTGTGGCCTTCAACGCCGACTTCGACGGAGATCAAATGGCGGTACACGTTCCCCTATCAAACGCTGCTCAACAAGAAGCGCGAAATCTTATGTTGGCAACAAACAACATTCTTAAACCATCAGCCGGAGAACCTATCGTTACTCCAACACAAGACATGGTTCTTGGATGTTACTATCTTACAAAACTTACTGCTGGCAAAAAGGGTGAAGGAATGGCCTTCGCAAACATCGAAGAGGCTATCCTTGCATACCAAAGCGAACACGTTGATGTACAAGCTCAAGTTAAATGCCGTTTCAGAGGAGAAATCATGGAAACAACTGTTGGTAGATTAATCCTAAACAGTTACCTACCTTCTGGAATGCCTTACTACAACGAGAGCATCGGCAAAAAACAACTTGGAAACATTGTGATGAGTTGTTACGAAATGTTCGGTAACGAAGCCACTGCAAAGCTTGTAGATAACCTAAAAGACATCGGTTACAAGTTCGCTACAAAATCTGGAATTACAGTTGCTCATACAGACATGGTTGTTCCAGACAACAAAGAAGAAATTATCGACGCAGCTGCCGAAGTTGTAAAAGTGATCAACGACCAATACATGAAAGGTCTTATCACCGACGACGAACGCTACAATCACACAATCAAAGTTTGGTCTAAGACTAAAGGAGACATTACAACTTCAATGATCAAAGGAATCAATGATGAAAACAATATCTTCTACATGATCGACTCTGGAGCCCGTGGTAACTGGGGACAAATCACTCAGCTATGCGGTACGAAAGGTCTAGTAGCCAATCCGGCTGGTAGAACAATCGAGCTTCCAATTAAATCAAACCTAAAAGAAGGATTTACGATTCTTGAGTACTTCATCGCTACGCATGGAGGACGTAAAGGTAAATCGGATACTGCGCTTAAAACAGCGGAGGCCGGATACCTTACAAGAAGACTTGTGGACTCTAACCAAGACGTAATTATCCGTGAAAAAGACTGTGGATCAACACAATCACACGTTATTACAAAAGAAGAATCAGAGAAAATTGGTGAAAAATTTGAAACTAGAATTTACGGAAGAACTCTTAATGAAGCCTTGGTTCACCCAAAAACAGGAGCAATACTTGCTGAAAGAAACCAAATCATAGAGAAAGACCTTCTAAACATAATTCAAGAAGAAGACATCAGACACGTAGACGTTAGATCAGTAATGACTTGTCTAACAGAAGGCGGAATCTGTGTTAAGTGTTACGGTAAAGACCTAGGTACAAACCACGAAGTGGAAATTGGTACCGCTGTAGGTATTATCGCCGCACAAAGTATCGGTGAACCTGGTACTCAGCTAACAATGCGTACCTTCCACATGGGAGGTGTGGCCGAAGGAAGCGACATTACACAAGGTCTTAGTCGTGTAGAAGAGCTATTCGAGGCTAGAACTCCAAAAAATCCAGCAATCCTTGCTAAGATCGATGGAAAAGTAAACGTACACCAAAAAGGTAAAGTTACTGAGCTTACAATCAACTCACTTGAGCCATTAAAAATCGAGTACACCCTACTTGCAGACATGCAATCAAAGGTAAAAGTTGGTGATGAAGTTAAGGCAAAAATGATTATAGCCAAAGCAGAGAGCCACAAATCAACCATCAAAGCGATGGAAAATGGAAAAGTGATAGAGGTTACAGATCAAAAAATCATCATCCTTACAGACGGAAAAGTAAGCAAAAACTATTTAGTTCCTGCAGGAAGAACCGTAATCGTTAAAGATGGAGAGCATGTTCACAAAGGACAAGCGCTAACAAATGGTCACCTTGATCTAAGAGAACTAATGCTCCTAACCGACATTTACAACGTTGAGAAATACATCGTTAATGAGGTACAAAGCATTTACGCATCTCAAGGACAAAGCATCAACGATAAGCATATCGAGATTATCGCTCGCCAAATGCTATCAAAGATCAGACTACTAGACAGCGGAGATTCAGACGCTCTGCCAGGAGAAGTTATCGACATCATCCGTTACAATAAAGTTAATAAACAAATTGAAAAAGATGGTGGTAAGTTAGCAAGAGGTGAAAGACTACTACTTGGACTTACAAGAGTTGCTCTTT
>JACCDN010204160.1_pt1 | contig 13006 bp, 13 predicted proteins | sample 7441691 | NCBI WGS metagenome assembly JACCDN01 (sample SAMN15323439, study PRJNA562643) | freshwater metagenome | isolation source: river surface water | place: USA:Blue River Watershed | collected 2017-08-16 | reverse complement strand
TCAATCGCCATTACCTCGTGGACCCGTTCTTGTTCCGCACTTCCGCTTCCTTCATCATCGTGTTTTGAACATCCACAAGTGGTTCGCCGGTGGAATCCTGCCTGTCCCAGTGTCCTCGATCCGTGAGGTGCCACGAGGACACGTCGTTGGACATGTGGAGGTCGAACAGTCGGTCGATTCGGGCGAGGTGATCGTTGGACTCGATCTTGACGAGCACCTCCACGCGCCGATCGAGGTTCCGGTGCATGAGATCGGCGCTGCCGATGTAGACGGCCGGACGCCCGCCGTGATGGAACGCATAGATGCGCGAGTGTTCAAGGTAGCGACCCAGGACGCTGCGGACGCGAATGTTGTCGGAAAGCCCGGGTACGCCGGGGATGAGCGAACAGATGCCTCGGACGGTGACGTCGACGGGCACGCCCGCGCGGCTTGCACGATACAGGGCATCAATCACGGCCTCGTCGACGAGCGAGTTCACCTTGAAGCGGATGCCGGACGCCTCGCCGGCGAGCGCCGCATCGGTTTCTCGGGCGATGAGTTTCAGCAGCCCCGCCCGCAGATAACGGGGTGCGACAAGTAGTCGCTTGAACTTTTTTTCGATCGCGTAGCCACTGAGTTCGTTGAACAGCCTGGTCAATTCGGCGCCGACTTCGCTCGAGTTGGTGAACAGCCCCAGGTCTTCGTAGATGCGACTCGTTTTGGGGTTGTAGTTTCCCGTGCCGATGTGCGAGTAGTAGGCGAGTTCGCCGTTTTTTTCGCGCCGCACCACCTGGGTGAGTTTGCAGTGGGTCTTTAGCCCGACAAGCCCGTAGACGACGTGAACACCGGCCTTTTCCAACTGGCGCGCCCACGAGATGTTGTTGCGTTCGTCAAATCGCGCCTTCACTTCGACGAGTGCGAGAACGGCCTTGCCCGATTCGGCCGCGGCGATCAGCGACCGAACGATGGGAGAGTCTCCGGAGGTTCGGTAGAGCGTCTGCTTGATTGCGAGGACGTTCGGGTCGGTAGCGGCCTGTTCGATGAACGCCTGCACACTCGTCGCAAACGATTCGTAGGGGTGGTGCACGAGAACTTCACCTTCGCGCATGGCGGCGAAGAGGTCCGCGGGGGTTCCCGGTTCGGGCGGTTGGAATGCGGCAACGGTGGTCGGCACGTGCTTGGGGAACTTGAGGTCGGTTCGCGGCAGCGCCGAGATCTGGAACATTTCGTTGAGACCGAGCGTTCCCGGAAGGCGATAGATTTCGTCCTGTTCCATCCCCAGCTCGCGTGCGAGGAACGAGAGGGTGACGGGGTCCATGTCGTCGGAAATCTCAAGACGAATCGGTGCTCCGAATCGACGACGGGACAGCCCCTCTTCGAGCGCCTTGATGAGGTTTTCACTCTCGTCTTCGTCGAGCTCGAGGTCCTCGTTTCGGGTGACACGGAAGTTGTGGTGGTCGAGGATCTCCATTCCCGGGAACAGGGAACCGAGGTGGTGGGCGATGAGGTCTTCGAGCGGGATGAATCTCAGGTTTCCCCCACCGTTGTCGCGAAGTTCGACGAATCGGGGAAGAATCGACGGCACCTTGACGCGAGCGAAGTTTTCGTCTCCCGACTTCGGGTTTCGAACTCGAACCGCGAGGTTGAGTGATAGTCCGGAGATGTACGGGAACGGGTGTGCGGGGTCGACGGCGAGTGGCGTCAACACGGGGAAGATGGTCGAAAAGAACAGTTCGTCGGTTTGCGCACGGTCGTTGTCGCTGAGTTTCGACATGGTGACGAGTTCGATCCCGCTGTCCCGAAGCGCGGGGATGAGGACCTCCTCGGCGAGGTGAGCGTGCCGCACCTGCAGTTGCAGGGCGGTCTCGTGAATGGATGCGAGCACGTCCGCCGGCATCCGCCCGATGTTGGTCGGTACCGCAATTCCGGTTTCGATGCGTCGCTTCAGTCCGGCGACCCTCACCATGAAGAACTCGTCGAGGTTGTTGGCAAAGATCGCGAGGAAGTTGACGCGTTCGAGGAGCGGAACGGTCGGGTCTTCGGCGAGCTCGAGCACCCTGCGGTTGAACGACAACCACGACAGTTCACGGTCGAGGTATCTGTTCGCGGGGAGTGTGACGTCGTCCACGACGGCGGTTTCCGCCCAGTCGTCTTCGAGTTCGCCGTCGATGGCGTCTCCGTGGCCGCTTCCGGTGGTCATTCGTCACCTCCGCTCGGCGCGAACCGGTATCCGACGTTCCGGACGGTTCCGATGACGGATTCGTGGTCTCCGAGCTTGGCCCGGAGTCGTCGAACGTGAACATCGACCGTCCGTGTTCCACCGAAGTAGTCGTACCCCCACACCTCGGCGAGGAGTTGCTCTCGCGAGTACACCCGGCCCGGATTGGCGACGAGGAATCGCAGAAGTTCGAATTCTTTGTACGTGAGGTCCAACGCGCGTCCGCCAACGTTTGCTTGGTAGCTCGATTCGTCGATGCTGACACCCGAATGGGAGAGCCCATTTGGCGCGGACGGTTGGTGCGTGGAGACGGCGAGGCGAATCCGCGCGTCGACTTCGGCGAGGCTCGTACCGGGCATGAGGAAGTCTGTGATTCCCCACGAGGCGTCGACCACGGGCAGTGCCGTTTCTCGAAGGGCGAGGAGGACGGGCACGGGGACCTGCGCGGTCGCAAGGATAGACGCCATCGATTTTGCGGATACGAGGTCGGTTACGCCGTCAATGATGATGAGGTTGACGTCACCGTTGTTTGCAACGGACCTCGCACTGAGTGGCGCGATGATTGTGTCGTGGGGCAGCAGGGACAGCGCCGGAATTGGACTTTCGGAGGCGCTGCTGAGGACCAATAGCCGAGCCACGACCGCCTCCCTCCACGCAAGTTTTTAGTTTAGGGCGTTTAGAGTGGGCGTATGCCTCGCCGGTTTGCCACTGCTCTTCCGTCCTGGGTGATTGCGCTCGCCGGGGCAGTGTGGGCCGTCGTCATGGGTGGTGTCACCTGGCCCGGAGTGCTCTCCGTCGCGCTCGGCGCCTCGATTGTTGTCTCCTTCGTCGTCCAGTTGTCCATTCAGCGCAAAGAGGGTCTCGTCAACCGTCTCGCTTTCACGACGAGCGGTTCACTCATCGTCACCGCGGTTGCCGTGGTGGTCGCCTGGTTGCTTCACGGCGTAGGCTAGAAGCATGCTTCTGGCAATCGAAATCTTCTTCCTTGCTCTCCTCGGACTCGCAACGATCGCCATCGGGATCGTCAGCCTGACGGTTCTCATTCGCCTGTTTCGGGGTCAGCGCTAGTCATGTCGAACCCCTTCGTCGATCAACGCGAACTGGTCGACGGCACGGCGGCAATCGTCGTTGACGCGGCTGTTCTCTCGGTCACGGGACCTGATCGGTTCGCCGTCCTCAACGCAACCCTCTCCCAATCATTGGTTGGGCTCGCGCCGGGGGATTCCCGCGAGGCCCTCGAACTCGACGGGAACGGGCGAATCGTCAGGGTGTTGCACATCCTCGAACGCGACGAGGACACACTTCTCGTCGTTCCCAGTGCGACGGGTTCGGACGTCGCCCAGTGGCTGGATTCGAGGGTGTTTATGGAGGACGTCTCCGTCGACGACCTCACCGACAGCGTCGCGGTCTACGGGGGTGTCGTTCCCTTGTCATCAACCGCGTGGAGAGACCCGTGGCCCAGCATTCAGCCCGGTGGCGTCACCTACGGCGACAGTGCAACCGCCGACTGGGCATGGGTCGAATCCGTCGTTCCCGCCGGTGTTGCCCTGTCCGTTCGTGTGGTTCCCGCATCGACCGCCGACGCGCTTCGCGTCCGTGCGGGCAGGCCGGGAGTGTCCGAGATCGATGACCGCGCCCTTCCCCACGAACTCGATTGGTTGAGGACTGCTGTGCACCTCTCGAAGGGGTGCTACACCGGACAGGAGACGGTCGCCAAGATTCACAACGTCGGTCATCCTCCCCGCCGACTGGTTCGCCTCGATCTCGACGGTTCGGATTCCGTGTATGCAGAGGCCGGCGACGAGGTCACCGTTGACGGTGAACGCGTCGGTGTGGTGACGAGCGCGGGCGTTCATTGGGAGGACGGGCCGTTGGCGCTCGCTCTCGTGAAGCGCACGGTTCCGGTTGACGCACCCGTGACCGTCATCCACAATAACCACCCGATTGCCGCTCGCCAGGACGTCATCGTTCCGCCGACCGCCGGTGCTACAGCCGCGGCGCGACTGCGGCCCAATCGACCGTAATTTCCCCCAACCGCCACCGCGACGCCGCATCCCTCACGGGCCAACCGCCGTCCTTCATGGCGCGAACGGTGGCTACCCAGCGTTGAACGGGGGACAGCGCACCGATTCCCGCGTGTGTCGCCCAGTGGCGATCGAGGTCGACGAAAAAACGGTGAATGTTCTCGCCGGGGACGTTTCGATGAATGAGAGCCTTGACGAGCCGTTCGGCCGCAATGCTCGGAGATTCCAGATCGCCGAGTCGCAGCGCCACGGTGAAACTGTCGGGCCCCTCCGGGGTGAGCGCGACCCACGTCGCGACCCGACCGATTTCGTCACACGTCCCGTCAACGAACAGGCCGCCGTGCGTGAGCCGAGACGTCACGAGCGTCCATGCCTCGGAAACTTCCGATTCGTCGTATTGCCGCAACACGTTGAACGCCCGAATGATGTCGGGTTTTTCCTCGAGCGGAATTTCGAAGCCTCCGCGCCGGAACGTCACCAGGTCGGATTCGAACGGAAGGGCCGCGGCAACCCGTTCGGGATCGATTTCGATGCCGACAACTCGAACTCCTTGCTTCTCCGCGGAGAGCCGTTTCGCCAATTCGATGGTGGTGTGCGGGGCCGCGCCGAAACCGAGGTCAACGACAAGCGGAGCCGTCATCGACCGCACGCGAGGGTGCCGAACGAGCCAACGGTCGCTTCGGCGAAGCCGATTCGTTCCCGTGGTTCCCCGGGTGATTCTTCCAACTACCACCCGACCATTGTCGCTGGTTAGGCTAGTTCGCATGGCCCACACACTGATTTTGCTTCGCCACGGAAACTCGACCTGGAACCAGAAGAACCTCTTCACTGGTTGGGTTGACGTTCGCCTCTCCGACCAGGGGGTCGCCGAGGCGACACGAGCGGGGGAACTCCTCGCCGAGAGTGGATTGAAGCCCGACGTGTTGTACACCAGCGTGCTGTCCCGAGCCATCCAGACCGCCAACATCGCGCTCGACCGTGCCGACCGGCTGTGGATCCCCGTCAAACGGTCGTGGCGGTTGAACGAACGCCACTACGGCGCACTTCAGGGGAAGGACAAGGCACAAACTCTTGACGAGTTCGGTCCCGAACAGTTCCAGTTGTGGCGGCGCTCCTTCGATGTTCCGCCGCCGCCGCTCGACGACTCGTCCGAATGGTCACAGGCACACGACGAACGATACGCGGGGCTGGGCACGGATTTGCCCCGCACCGAATCCCTCAAACTCGTCATCGATCGGCTGTTGCCCTACTGGAATAGCGACATCGCCCCCGACCTCGTCGCGGGAAAGACGGTTCTCGTGACCGCTCATGGCAATTCGCTTCGCGCGCTCGTCAAGCATCTCGACGGGATTTCGGACGAGGACATCGCCGAGCTCAACATTCCGACTGGGATTCCGCTTGTGTACACGCTCGACGAGAATCTTCGACCGATCGGGAAAGCCGAATACCTTGATCCCGAGGCCGCGGCTGCTGGCGCAGCCGCCGTCGCCAACCAGGGGAAAAAGTAGGCGCGGTTTAGCGAATACCGGTCGCGTCGCCAGCCGTCGCGTCGGGAGCGTACGGCGCGTAGAACGGTTCTGTTCCGTCGAGGACGGGGACGTTGAGGAGTTCGCCGTCGTACGCTCCGTACTGGACGTACACGTCGACGTATTCGCCCGCGACGACACCGGCACCGTAGAACACCACGGGGTTGTCATCGGCGATGCCGATCTTGGTCAACCCCGGGTAGGCGCCGACCTTGGTGGACAGCGGGGTTTCCCCGCGCACTTCAACGTTGATGAACTCGACGGACTCACCGTCGTTGACAACGCTCGCGACGAGGGCGGCGTCACCTTCCTCGTTGGTGATAATCAGTGCGTTCCGAACGTGCAGGTCGCCAATCGTCACGCCGACACCGTCGCTCGGGTGGTAGGGCTTGAGGGTTGCCGTTTCGACGAACACGCCACAACCGGCGGTTCCCACGAGGATGGAGGTCGCAACGAGGGCAGTCGCAAGGGCACGAAGTCGCACGAGAAGTCCTTTAGAACGGGAAAGTTTGCACTGTCAGTCTATCGAATCGCCGGTGCCAGGGTCGCGGTTCTCGGTCGCTCGGCTGGTTCCCTGTCGACCCCTGTGGTAAAATTGAGTTTCTGGCGAAGGGAAATCCATCCACTATGGCGTTCAAAGTTGGCGAAACTGTCGTTTACCCGCATCACGGAGCGGCCACCATCGTCGAGATCAAGACTCGCACCATCAAGGGTGAAGAGAAGAAGTATCTCAAGCTCAACGTGAGCCAAGGTGGACTGACGATCGAGGTTCCGTCCGACAACGTGGAGATGGTCGGTGTCCGCGACGTTATCGACAAAGCCGGTCTTGAACGAGTGTTTGCGGTCCTGCGCGACCCGATTGTCGAAGAACCCGCCAACTGGTCTCGTCGTTACAAGGCGAACCTCGAAAAGCTCGCCTCGGGTGACGTCATCAAAGTGTCCGAGGTTGTTCGCGACTTGTGGCGCCGCGAGCAGGATCGCGGATTGTCCGCGGGAGAAAAGCGCATGCTCGCGAAGGCCCGTCAGATTCTCATCTCAGAACTCGCTCTTGCCGAGAAGTCGAACGAAGAAAAGGCCGGCACGCGCCTCGACCAGGTTCTCGCGTCCTAAATCGCGATGTCTCGACTCGGTCTGATTTTTCTCGCGGCCGGGTCCGGTTCACGGCTTGGTCTCGGGGTCCCGAAGGCGCTCGTGAGCATTGACGGGGTGACGGTCCTCGAACGTTCACTCCGTGTTGTCGCGGATCTCTCTCCCGACGCAATTGTTATCACCGCCCCGAGTGACCGACTCGACGACGTTCAACGAATCGTCGACAGCATCGGTGTGGCGGCGCGGGTCGTCGTGGGCGGTAACTCGCGAACCGCGAGCGTCCGGGCGGCCATGGCTGCTCTCGACGACGTTGACGTCGTTCTCATTCACGACGTTGCGCGGGCGTGGATGCCCGCCGATGTGTTCTCGCGCGTCGCTCGTGAGGTCGCGGACACGGGCGACGCCGTCGTTCCCGTACTTCCCGTTGTCGACACGATTCTCGTGGTTCGGGACGGTGTCGTGGCGGACTCGACGAACCGTGACGAGCTCGCGCGCGTGCAAACCCCGCAGGGCTTTCCCGCCGTGCGGTATCGGGCGACGCTCGATTCCACCGAGGGTGACTTCACCGACGATGCAAATTTGTGGCGTGCGGCGGGCGGAGCCGTTCGGGTCGTTGCCGGGGACGAACGCGGTGCGAAGCTCACCACCCCCGCCGACCTCGAACGCGCAACGGGGTCACTTCGCGTCGGACTCGGCACCGACACCCACGCCTTCGGCGGGGACAAGCCCCTCTGGCTGGGATGCGTCGAATGGCCGGGGGAGGTCGGTCTGGAGGGACACTCCGATGGCGACGCTGTCGCTCACGCGATCACCGACGCGCTGTTGCAGGGGGCCGGACTCGGCGACATTGGCTCGCGGTTCGGAACCACCGACCCACGATACTCGGGCGCTCGCGGGGAGGTCTTTATTCGTGGCGCGCTCGATGCGCTTCGCGATGAGGGACTGGCGCCACGCTCGGTCTCGGTACAGATCGTGGGCAACACCCCCAAGATCGGTCCTCGACGGGTCGAGTTGGAACGCATCCTCACCGGCATCGTCGGAGCGCCCGTCTCCGTGAGCGCGACAACAACCGACGGGTTGGGCTTCACGGGCGAGGGGAAGGGCATCACGGCCATCGCCTACGCTCACGTCGCCACACAGTAACGCTCGGTACGATTGGCAGGTGAGCATCCGCCTGTTCGACTCGTTGTCGCAATCATTGCGAGAGCTCGAACCCCGCGTCCCCGGCCGCGTGGGCATGTACGTCTGTGGACCGACGGTGCAGTCCTCGCCCCACATCGGTCACCTCCGCAGCGCACTCACGTACGACTTGTGGCGGCGGTGGCTTACCCACCGTGGCTACACGGTGACCGTGGTTCGAAACGTCACCGACATTGACGACAAGATCCTTGCCGCGTCGGGAGGCGAAGAGTGGTGGGCTCTCGCGTACCGAATCGAGCGTGAGTTCGCGTCGGCAACCGACTCGCTCGGGATTCTTCCACCCACGTACGAGCCCCGCGCGACCGGTCACATCGGGGACATGATTGCTCTTATCGAACGGCTGATCGAGCGTGGACACGCCTATCCGGCCGATGACAACAGCGGCGACGTCTACTTCTCCGTCGGGTCCTGGCCCGAGTACGGGGCGTTGACGCGGCAGTCACCGGATGAGGTTGAGTCGGACGAATCATCGACAGACCGAGCCAAGCGCGACCCGCGTGATTTCGCCCTGTGGAAAGGGCGAAAGTCGGACGAACCCGAGACGGCCTCGTGGCCGTCGCCGTGGGGTCGTGGACGACCAGGGTGGCACATCGAGTGTTCGGCGATGGCCACGAGATACCTCGGCGAATCCTTCGACATCCACGGCGGTGGGCTCGATCTTCGCTTCCCCCACCATGAAAACGAACTCGCCCAGTCCCGCGCGGCGGGCGACGGATTTGCAACAACCTGGCTCCATAACGGTCTGGTCACCGTCGGCGGTCAGAAGATGTCGAAGTCAATCGGAAACGTTGTCGGCTTGGCGGACATCCTCGCCACGACGGACTGGGTCACGGCGCGTTATTTGCTGCTCTCCGCCCACTATCGCTCGACCATGGACGTTCACGACGGAGCGGTCACCGAGGCTGCCGCCGCGTGGGATCGAGTGCGCGGTTTCGCCGGTAGAGTCGCCGCGTTTGTCACGGATCGAGAAACTGTGCCCGAGGCCTTCGCAGCCGCCATGGACGACGATCTCGCAATCCCGACCGCCCTCGCGGTTCTCCACGACACCGTCCGAGCTGGGAACTCCGCACTCGACGCTGGCACCGACGTGACCGATCACGCGAATGCGGTCGCGGCAATGACCGATGTTCTCGGATTGCCAACCGACTCCAACGACGGCGGAGCGGCGCATCGTGCACTCGACGCGCTCATGGCGAGAATCATCGACCAGCGCAACGAGGCGCGCGCCCACAAGGATTGGTCGACCGCGGATCGCATTCGCGACGACCTCGATGCCGCGGGCATCACCGTCGAAGACGGAAACGACTCAACCCGATGGAGCATCAATGGTTAAGCCAGGTCGACCCGGAGCCGCGAAGGGCAAGAAAGGCCCCCTCAAGGGCACTGGTGGAAAGAACCGTCGATCGCTCGAGGGTAAAGGGCCGACCCCCAAGGCGGAGGATCGTTCGTGGCACGTCGCCGGGAAACGTAAAGCGGCCCAAGACCGGCTGGAGGCCGCGCGGGAACGACACGGCGGCAAACGACCCACGGGTGGTCCGAGGCCGTCGACCAAGCGCAAGGATTCCGATAACGAAATTCTCAACGGCCGCAATTCGGTCCTCGAGGCTTTACGCACCGGGGTGCCTGCCACCACGCTCTACATCGCCGCGCGCGTCGAGGTTGACGATCGTGTCAAGGAGTCCATCGCACTGGCGACCAAGAAGGGCATCGCGATTCTCGAAATCATGCGACCCGAGATGGACCGCTTGTGCAGCGAGGGTTCTGTTCACCAGGGCATCGCCCTCGCGGTTCCCCCCTACGAGTACCGCCACCCGATGGACCTACTCGATTACACGCTCGGTCGCGGCGAAACTCCGTTGTTTGTCGCTCTCGACGGAATCACGGACCCACGCAATCTCGGTGCCATCATCCGATCCACCGCGGCGTTCGGCGGTCACGGGATCATCATCCCGCAGCGACGGAGCGTCGGCGTCAACGCCGCCGCGTGGAAAACATCGGCGGGGGCGGCGGCGAGGCTTCCCGTCGCCATGGCCGCAAACCTCAATCAGACCATCAAGGCGTTCAAGGACCGTGGAGTCTTCGTCATCGGTCTCGATGGTGGCGGATCGATCGACCTTCCGCGCCTCGACATTGCCGATCGACCGTTGCTCATCCTGGTCGGCAGCGAAGGGAAGGGGCTGTCGCGACTCGTGTCGGAGAATTGCGACGCGATCGTGTCCATTCCGATTGGCGCAGCAACGGAGTCTCTCAACGCTGGAATCGCGACGTCGATTGCTATGTACGAGGTGGCAATGTTGCGAGGCGCTCGACGCTAGACGAGGTCGCGCCAGTCGGTGACAATCGGAATCGCAATCGTTGTCGTCGGCGGGCTGACAACCACGTCTTCGTTGCGACGGTGCGACAGTATGTCCGTCACGTAGGCGCGTGCCGCCTCCATCAACGGAACATCGCGTTCGCGTTGCCGCGCGAGGTACCACTTGTGCTCGAGAACTTCGTGAAAGATTTGCGGGGCGTCGAGTTTGCCCCGCAGATCGTCGGGCACCGCGTCGATGACCGGCTCAAATTCGGTCGTCAGCCATTCATGTGCGGTTCGGTTCTCGTCGTTCGCCGTGCCGCGTCGGGCGGCGAACTCATCGAGTGCGTTAAGCAGTCGACGCGCCTGGTTTTCCTCCGCATCGATTCCGGTCAAGCGGAGCAAACGCCGACTGTGGTGTCCCGCGTCGACGACCTTGGGTCTGACTCGGACGGTGTCGCCAGGCAGGTCGGTCTTGAGGGAAATTTCTTCGATATCGAAGCCGAGTTCGTTGAGCCGTTCGATGCGTTCGGCGATCTTCCACGTGTCCATCGACGCCATCTCTTCCCACGCGGTCAACTCCGCCCACAACCGTTCATAGCTCGCAACAAAACGATCGGCGTGCTCAATCGGGTCGATGCTCGGGTCCAATCGCCCGCCGGCGCGAAGGTCGAGCAGTTCGCCGGCGATGTTGACCCGAGCGATGTCGATGTCGTTTGCTCGATGCCCGGCACTGAGTTCCCCGTCGATGAGTTCACCCGTCTCGGCGTCGACGAGGTAAGCGGCGAATGACCCCGCGTCACGCCGAAACAGGACGTTGGACAGCGACACGTCCCCCCAGTAGAAGCTCGCGAGGTGAAGTCGAACAAGCAACACCGCAAGCGCATCGATGAAACGGGTCGCGGTGTCGGGGCGCAACGTCTGGGAAAACACCGCACGGTAAGGCATCGAAAACCTGAGGTGCTTGGTGACGAGGGCGGAGGGGAGTGGTTCGCCGTGTGCGTCGACCCGATCTGTCACCACCGCGAGGGGTTTCACCGCGGGAATGTCGCGCTTCCGCAGCCGACGCAGCATGTCGTATTCACGGTTCGCCATCTCCGTCGTGGTCTCCTTGATGGCCACGATGTCATCCCCCAACTGCACGAAGCGCACGATGTGCCGCGAAATTCCTCGGGGCAACACGACAAGCACATCGTCCGGCCACTCTTCGAGCGGAACATTCCACGGCAGGGTGAGAATGTCCGACCGAAGCGGACCGGTGACTGTGGGGACGTCAGCCATTTCGGCGACGACGGGTCGGAGTGACGGGGTTCACACCGCGCCGATCGCGATTAGTGAACGACGCGCGAGTCGCCGAGGCGCTTGCCCGTCGACAGGTCGAACACGTGAACGTGCGCCGGCTTCGGGGTGATGTACACCGTGTCCCCGACCGAGGCGTGCTCGCGACCATCGACGCGGACGACGACGTCGATCTTCTCGCCAGCCGATTCGGCGGTTCCGTACAGGTATCCGTCGGCGCCGAGTTCCTCCACGACCTCGACGACAACCTTGATGCCCTTGTTGGACGTCGAAATGTCGAGATCTTCCGGGCGAACACCGACCGTGACGTTCTTGTCCGTCGCGGCCTTGGTCACATCGGACGGAACCTTCGCCACATCGGTACCGAACTGCACTCCACCGGTGACGATTTCCGCGGGGAACAGGTTCATCGAGGGGGAACCGATGAAGCCGGCGACGAACACGTTGGCGGGCGCTTCGTACAGGTCGCGCGGGGTTCCGACCTGCTGAAGAACGCCGTCCTTGAGGACCGCGATCCGGTCACCCATCGTCAACGCTTCGATCTGGTCGTGGGTGACGTACACCGTCGTGACGCCGAGTCGGCGCTGCAGCGACGCGATCTGGGTGCGCGTCTGGACACGAAGCTTGGCGTCGAGGTTCGACAGCGGCTCGTCCATGAGGAAGACCTGCGGCTTGCGAACAATGGCGCGGCCCATGGCGACGCGCTGACGCTGACCGCCCGACAGCGCCTTCGGCTTGCGGTCAAGGTAGGGCTCGAGGTCAAGCAACTTCGCCGCCTCGAGGACGCGCTCGGCACGCTCCTCCTTCGACACTCCGGCGATCTTGAGCGCAAAGCCCATGTTTTCGGCGACGGTCATGTGCGGGTACAGGGCGTAGTTCTGAAACACCATCGCGATGTCGCGGTCCTTCGGCGGGACGTTGGTGACGTCGCGGTCGCCGATGAGAATGCGTCCGCTGCTGACCTCTTCAAGGCCGGCAAGCATGCGCAGAGTCGTCGACTTTCCGCAACCCGACGGGCCGACCAAGACGAGGAACTCGCCGTCCTTGATGTCCAATTCGATCGCGTCGACGGCGGGCTTGTTGGTGCCCGGGTACAGTCGAGTCGCCTTGTCGAACGTTACTCCAGCCATGATGTTCTCCTTCACCGGCAGGTACGTGCCGGACGATCCGTAGTGAATGGAAGCACCCCCGTGCGGAGGCATCTCCAGTATGACAGGGGGATGGCGCTGACGAAACTCTCAGGTTGCTCCCCCAGACAACCTCGCTAAACTGTTGAAGTTATCGCCAGTGCGAACAATCGCCGAAACGACAGGATGAGCATGAACGCAGCGAAGCGACCCACCCGCAGTGAAGCCCGTGAACAGGCCCGTCAAAAGGC
>JACCDN010860059.1_pt1 | contig 13008 bp, 7 predicted proteins | sample 7441691 | NCBI WGS metagenome assembly JACCDN01 (sample SAMN15323439, study PRJNA562643) | freshwater metagenome | isolation source: river surface water | place: USA:Blue River Watershed | collected 2017-08-16 | reverse complement strand
TGCAGCTTATGCACCCTTTGGCTGGATTGACAGCAGCCAAAAAGTAGTCGGTTTTGATGCCGACGTCATGGCGGCACTCGCTAAAGAAATGAATATTAAATTCAAAATGGTAAACACTCCGTGGGAAGGTATTTTCACACAGCTAAATAGCGGCGATCGTGACATCTTAATCTCTGCAATCACTGTCACCGAAGAACGCAAACAATCTATGGATTTTTCTGATCCATATTTTGAAGCTAAACAATTGATTGCTGTTCCTACTTCTTCAAAAGTGAATAGCATCAACGATTTGAAAAAATTAAAAGTTGGAGTTCAAACCGGAACGACAGGCAATGACTTGACAGAAAAAGCGTTGGGTAAAGACAATACCAACATCAAACGTTTTGAATCGACTCCGTTAGCACTGAAAGAATTAGAAAATGGCGGAGTTGACGCCGTGGTTGCTGACAATGGTGTTGTCATTAACTATGTGAAAAACAACGGTCAGAAATTTAAAACTGTGAGTGACGACAGTGTTCAAAAAGAGTTTTATGGAATCGCAGTGAAAAAAGGAAACTTGGAATTACAAGCCAAACTGAATGCCGCACTGAAAGCCATTCGTCAGAATGGTACCTACGATCAAATTTACGAAAACTATTTTGGTAAAGCTCAGAAATGAATATGTTTTCATGGTTTCGTTACGACATTATCATCGCCTATTGGCCTCTGTTTATGCAGGGCCTATGGATGACAATTAAAATCACAGCATTAGGAATCACTCTGGGTTCCTTGCTGGGATTGGGCATTGGTCTGTCGCGCCTGGCTGAGGCCAAACATGGTTGGGCCAAATATTTTTTAAAATTTGCCGTACGCTGGCCATCAACTGTCTACGTCACTTTTTTTCGCGGAACACCTTTGTTTGTGCAAATTCTTTTAATTCATTTTGCTTTGATGCCATTGCTGATTCACCCAGAATCTGGATGGTTGATTTCTGGAGAATTTGCACGGTTTTTGAAACAAGAATATGGCGCTTTTATTTCGGGCTCGCTGGCTTTAATTTTAAATGCTGCGGCTTATATTTCTGAAATTTTTCGCGCTGGGATCCAGTCTTTAGATCGCGGCCAGAGCGAAGCTGCAAGATCACTGGGTTTAAACTACGCACAAACAATGCGTTTTGTTATTATCCCGCAAGCCTTTCGCCGTATGCTTCCGCCTTTGGGTAACGAAGCGATTATGCTTTTAAAAGATTCTTCATTGGTATCAGCAATTGGACTTGCTGAAATTGCTTATGCTGCACGCTCGGTAGCTGGGACTTATTCTCGCTATTGGGAGCCCTACATCACCATCTCACTGATGTACTTGGTTTTAACCATGGGATTATCGTGGATTGTATCACGTCTAGAGGAAAAATATGGCAGTGGTCATTGATATAAAAAATTTAGAAAAAAAATTTGGTAGCAAAATTGTTCTAGATAAAATTGATTGCCAAATTCAATCACAAGAAGTGGTTTGTATCATCGGCCCCTCTGGTTCTGGCAAGAGCACATTCTTGCGCTGTATGAACGCCTTAGAAGAAATCACTGGTGGCAATATTCAAGTTTTAGACTTTAATGTTCATACTCAGCAAACTGATTTAAATTTATTGCGACAAAAAGTGGGAATGGTTTTTCAAAAATTTAACTTGTTCCCACATTTGACAGCACTTGAAAATATCAGCCTAGCCCCTACTCTCATTCATAAATGTGATCGCAACCAGTGCCTTGTAAAAGCTAAAGAACTTTTGCGTAAGGTTGGTTTGTCTGACAAAGAAAACGCCTACCCTCGAGAACTATCAGGAGGGCAACAGCAACGTGTAGCTATTGCCCGAGCCCTGGCCATGGAACCACAAATAATGTTATTTGATGAGCCCACCTCTGCTTTGGATCCTGAGATGGTTGGCGAAGTTTTAGATGTTATGAAAGCTTTAGCAAAAGAAGGCATGACCATGGTTGTGGTCACTCACGAAATGGGATTTGCTCGCGAGGTCGCCGATCGCATTTTATTTATTGATCAAGGCAAAATCATGGAGGACGCAACACCAGAGATTTTCTTTAACAATCCTAAGAGTGAACGCACTCGCAATTTTTTAAATAAAATTCTGTAATATTGCTCTAACTGACTGTTAAAAAACGATCTTGATTAGGCTGCGAGGGGGTTTCAACTCTCTGCTAGAGAGTTGAAAGAAAGTTATCCGTAGTGTTTAACGAGATGTACTTTTACTGCTCCTGAAAAACCAAACTACCATGCAATTTACCCTCTGTCATAATAGCTCCCAAAAGTTGTAATTTTGGAACTTTTACGATTTTGTGAGGATCCCGAGTAAACGTTGCAAAAGTCAGCTCGCCACCAGTCCAGGCATATCCACTGCGATAGTACTTCATGTTGAAGCCAGAATTTGGACCAGAGATACTTTGTAGCCATTCTCTTAATGACAGTCTTTGTCCCTGACGATTGATCACAAAACTTGAGGCTGCAAAGCCTAAATCTTCTGCACCTAGATAAACAATCACAGTTCCATGAATATCAATTTGTTTTAGATAATTATATAACACTTGATCCGGGTGAAGGCTTGTCAAAAAATCTCCACCATAATCAGTAATAATTTTTGCCGGAGCAAGCTTTTCTAAATTTTGTGCTGAGTTTAGAGAAACGTAATTATTATTTTCATTATTGATGAATCGTGAACGCAACCACATCAACATTTGAGAGAGCATCGAGTGTTCTTGATTCGAACGATATCTGAGCTGATTTTTTTGTAAACTTGTTTTGATTGCCGTTGAAAGAGGACTGATGTTAACCCATGTTTCATTATTGCTGAGCTGACTTAGCTTTGAAACGAATGGATTAACAATTTCACCACCTCGAAAGCTGTCAAAAAATTTAGTCGCTACAGATTCGCCTTTTAGTTTACGATGGAATTCACTGAAAAAATTCTGTTTAATGATTCCTTGAATTTGACTCAAAATTTTTGCTGATAAAATACTTTTTTGTTTTTCGGAATCTTCCTGAAAAATCATTTTAGGCGGCGCACCCTCTTTGATCGTTACTAACTTAAGCGTAGGGACTATGATTTCAGAAGCCGTCTTAGTTATTCGAACCGAGAGAATTTCATAGTCAAAAAATTCTCCTTTATTTATTACCGAAAAAACTTCGACGTTGATGCCTTGAATTTGCCCAATCCACTCCAGAAGACTTATAACTTTTCCATTTTCTGTGATGATTAGATTTTGTCGACCATAAATTTCCTCAAATGTACCTAGATATAAAAGAATTTCGCCGTCAGTCTTTAAAACATCAAAATATTTAGTTAACACCAAGTCTGGACGAGATGAATATGCCATTGGCCCCATGACATCCGTGATCAGATCAGCAGGTGCAAATTCTTGATGTGGTATTTGCTCAATATAACGCCCCTGATAGATTTTCAATCGAGGCCCAGGGCTTGCTGAGGTCTGTAATGAAATGAGGCTTGAAGTCATCGTGGGATGTTCTGACAAAACAAACTGAAGCGCTTGACCATTGCCGCCACCAGAATCAATCCAATGGCCTTGTTTTAATTGTGCAACTCTGTCTATTGAACTTTGAAGCCATGGGAAAACTTTGCGATAACGATTGATATGACCTTCGTGAGTAAAATTATCCTGAAATTTTAAAACATTACCGGAAGCACGCTGATCAATTTCCGATAATTTTGCAGAATATATTTGCTGGCATATTTGTGTATTTGCATAAGTATTTAATGCCGCCATCTGGCTACAAAAAAACAATACTATAAGAATATGAATACGATATATATTTAGCCCCATTTAATCAACCCATCCCGTTGCTCATTTCTATTTAAAATATATACTTGGCTAAAGATAGAGCTATACTTTAAACTCGTTGAAAAAGTATCGTTGCTATGTAGAGTATTTCTGACTGTCAAAAATTCAGACAGTTAGAAGAGCTAAAATATACAGTGTTGGCCGAGAGTAAACGCAATGTAATATAGAACATTATTTCTTTAATTGATTCACTGAAAAATCAGATGGCTTGAGTTTTTGATTGATTTGCACTTGGGCAAAAACGACGTCTGTTTTTCTATTTTTGATTTTATTTTCCACATGGATATGATGAGGAAACCATGCATTGCCGATTTTTTGGTATTTTTCAAAAGAAACAGTTTTTTGCAATTTTCCTTTTAAATAATAATCTGATCGCAAAAGCAATTCAGGTTTGTTTGCATCTTTCTGCGAAACCGTAAATTGAACCAAATCAAAACTGCTTGGTTTTTTATTTATGCTGTCATTTTTCAATTGCAACTTTAACCAACCGCTCTCTTCTTTAACGATACTAAGATTTTTATCGAAATGATCGTCTATTTTTTTTTGATTCCAATTTCCGCGTTTGAAATCTGTTGGGTTTAAATCTTCTGCTTTTAATTCTGAGCCCAAAAATCCAAGCTGATTGGCACCACCTACTATTCGGCGAACTTGTTTGCTGGAGGGCAAATACACCCACTGCTTTTGATTTTTACCATCCATCTCGGCTAAGAACTGCGTTCCTTTTACATCACTGGGTTGTAGAATTTTACCGATCACATAAAATTTCTTGTCGCGCAAAACATGCATTTTCAGATTTCGACCTTTGATTTCACCATCAGCTTCGATAATTTTTAAATCAACAAGCGAACTTTGATCTTTGAAATCCATATTCATGCGAACATTCTTTAAAATACCAACAGCCCGCTCGTCAGCACGTGCATGAGCGGCCCATGCTACACCCACAATCAATAACACCAGAGCAAAACCTGCAAATTTTAATCGTTGCGAGAAACTAGTTTTAAATTGAAAAGGAAAAATCTTTTGAAAATTAAAACGTGCTGTCAAAATTTCAGGAAAAAGCTTTAACATGGTTGGCATAAAAACGATGTCTCCAATGGCCCCAGCAATAATAGAGACTAGCATATAAAAACCAAATATTTTTGTCATCTGAAACTGAGAAGATAAAAAAATAACAAAACCAAAGACCATAACTAAGGACTCAAACAAGCAAGGATTGCCTTCTTGTAATAACATTTGTTTTAAAGGTAAATATCTAGGCTTGTTTGATTTGATCTGACTTCGCAAACGACTGAGCATATAAACAGTGTTATTAAATGCCAACCCCAGTGCAATTGAAAACACAATGGCGACTCCAGGTTTCAGTGGTGTTTTGAAAATAACCAGTAATCCCAACAACACAGCAGGTGGTATCAAATTTGGCAAGCAAGCTACCAATGCCCAACGTAAAGAGCGAAACACAAATAGTAACAATACGCAGATAAACAAAATGGAATGCCAGAACCCCAAAACTAAATCTCGTGAAATTTCTTGATTCAATGCATGCGCAACAACAGCCAATCCACCTTCCCGAATATGCACATTCGGGAAATATTTATGTACGATCTGTTTAACTTTATCTCTTGTCGCATTGACCTTGTCTGTATCCTGATCATGCATTCGCAGGGCGATGCGCAGATCACCAGAACTAGACAAGAACTGTTGGATCGGATTTTTCTCACTCATTGAGTAAAAAAACAAAGTCTCGTCAATAGCACCCTGCAATACACGATGATCAGAATATTTATTTTTTTTATGTTTTGTTTCGATCTGTAAAAAGTCAGTTAAAGAAATCACACTGCCAACATTTTCAAGTTGTCTTATCTCTACCAACATTTTCTGTAACTGTTTAACTGGATAAACAGAAGTCCATTTGAAATCTTTAGATTTATCGTGTTTAAGCACCATTTCATATGGAATGACTCCGCCAAATTGATTATCAATATAGTCAGTTGTTTGTCTTGAAACGTCTTGAGCAGGCAAATCATCAAACAATCTGGAAGAGTACTGTAGTTTTTTACCCATCAAACCTAAAAACACAGAAACGGCTAAAATACCTACAAAGAAATAAGAACTGTTTTTCAACAATGACAAACCCCAAACAGATTTAGCATGAAACCATGTTCTTAACTCTGGCCGCGTCCAAACCATCAAAACAGACAAAGTCCATTGTGAAATTAAAAATCCAGCCATCACCGCCAAAGCGACTGACATACCATATTGTTGAATCAAAGGACTGTTCATTTCAATCAAAGTAATAAAACCAATTGCTGTCGTTAAACTGCCTAATAAATTTGGTAAAAACATTTCTTTTAAAACACGAAAGCTATGCAACCATCGATCTGAACATGTATGCAAAACTGGCCAAACCTCTGACCAACGATGCAGGGTGTGAATGTGTATTGAAATCATTGCGATACTAACAATGATTGGCAATGATGACATTAAAACTGAAAATGGTATAGAGAACAAAGCTAAGGCACCTAAAACAACGACTTCGCCAATTAAAATACTGAATATAGTAACAAACAAAGAAGAGTATCCTTTAAATAGAAATACAAACACAGCAACAAATAATATAAAACCAATAATTGAAAATTGTTTAAGATCCGTATTTAATTTATCTGCGAAACGACTTTGCAATACTGGAGCGCCACCTAAGGAATATGACAAATTTTTAGTAAGCGAAGCTGAGTGCTGTAACGATGATTTTATATGTTGATCAATTTTACCAATCAAAACAGTCAATTGTTGTGGTGAAAGCGCTTTGGGCTCAATCACAAGCAGATTGGACAGGCCATCTTTTGATAGAAACTGTGATTTGGCAAAATAATTATTGTTGGTGATTGCGTTCCACATCGAGACATTTTTTTCATCGTACAATGGACCAACAGATAACGTGTCTCCATCCTGTCCGACTCCCTCAAGGGTAGCTAAAGACTTGGTGGATTGTACATTCTCAATTTGACTCAACTGTTGGGTTAAATCTCGAAGCCAAAACATTTTTGCAGGCTTCAACCATAATGAAAAGTTTTTTAAATTTTTCGAATGATCAGTGAGCACCACAAATATAGCTGATTTATTTTCAAGATGAAAAGTTTGACGAATTTCCTTATTATGCAGCAACAAACTGTGATCTTTTGGGAAAAACTGATCTACTGAATAACTGCTATTGAGTTGAGTCAATTGAGTGAAAAATAGATAGGCAATTGCAGACAGAATCAAAACATTGGCTGTCGAAAAAAGCACAGATGAACGATTGTTATTGAGACGATTTTTAAAAAATAGATCTAAAACACCAAAAGTTCTGGAAAACGTCAATTTCATTACACTAGCAATCAAGCTGACTTTGCCGATAAGATAAGTGACAGATGATTTAATTACTGAAGGAGAACGTTTCATGCACTTCTTGTCGGCACAAAAAACATACGCCTTGATAGCTTATCTAATAAGTTCAGTAGTTTTTTTCAATGCCAGCAAGCTTTTGGCTGCAGATATCAAACATGAAATATCTCTTTTTATACCACTTTCTTTTGTTGAAAAAAATGTAGAAAAAAAGTTCGACAACGGTCAACAAAATTTCAACAAAACGATTGTTCGCAACAACATCTCTATTACAGCTGACGAGATACCTATATTGATACAACAAATTAAAATAGATATTTCCGGGCCAATCAAAATGAATAACTACGAATTGTCTTCAAAGCTTAATGTAGTTGCTCATGTAGATGCCATTCAAATCCACCAACAAGTCAGCAAAATCATTTCTGGAATCCCAGTCAACATTCATGTTGATATAGATTGCCAACCATTTTTAATCACAAATGATGCCTTAGACATGCAATCATTATGGTCGTTTACAAATCTCAATAATCACCTTAATGCTGAGATTAAAAACATCTCTCTTGCTACTAAAAACCCATGGAACGTATCCAATATTCAATGCACAGGCAGCTCTGGCGTCGGAGATTTAATTACTCAAAAAATAAGAGAAAAACTGGCTTCAATTGATATTTACAAAGATTTAATTGCGACAGAAATGCAATCTAATATCAATTCTCTTTTAAATGACAGTTTAGTTGAACTTAGAAAAACACAAAACATTCAAGCAGTTTCCGACAAAGTGTTAACTCTAGTAAATGAAATACCATTGTATGATATCGGTTTTGTTTTTATTTATACTTCTCAGGAGAACACTGTCGACAACGCGCTCATTCAAACTAAAATTAAAGACGAAACTAAAAGCTTTCTGCAAAACAAAAACTATCAAAATCCTGTAGCAATTATTGATCAAAATGATTTCACAAATTTAATTACAAACCAATTGACAGGAAAAACAATTGAAAAAGATTTACAATCATTTCCTGGATTTCAATCGCTAATGAAGTCCCGATTTAAACAATTTTTTGCATGGCCTGATTTGATGAACTATGCAAAAAATACGTCATTCCCTACAATCTCGAAATTGAGTAAATTGTCTGAACTAAAAATTGACAATTGGAGTGGCAGCAGTGGCTCTGGCCATCTTTCTGCTCAGATTGATTCTAAAGTAATGAGTCAACGCTCTAACAAACCCTACGTCTATCTACGAGCAAACAGCAATTATAAAGGACAGTTTTTATATCAAATTGTAAATGGAAACATTCAAATACAAAGCAACCTTGTTGGCTTTAAAAACAATCTTGCAATGGATTCACAATACATTAAACAATTTAGAGCACGCAGCAAAATCCCAGTTCAAATTATAAATTCATCGCTGCAAGATAGCTTAAAACAATTAATGACTTCATATCAGTTACCAAAACTAAAAGGATCCGCAGTCAATTATCAAACAACCACAATCGATGAAAATACTGGGGATTTATTTATACAAATGGAGCCTGAGGATCAAAAATAGATTACTTCAGCAATCCAGACAATAGCTCACGTTGTTTGATTGTTAGATCGATAAATTGCACACCGTGACCAGGGAAATGATTTTGTGATTTGCCCCACGGTAGACTCCATTTCTTGGAAACTCTAAACGGCTCAATTTCAGGATAATCATAAAGTTTAACCATAGCCTGTTGCCATTGCCACTCATCAACCGAAACGATAAATAAACCATCATAACTCAAGTTCAAAGTATTTGCTTTTAAGGCTTTGGACCAATTCAACTCACTGGCCTCATTCATTAAAATATTTAAGTTGATGGGATAACGATGATAACTGCGTAAAAAACGTGAATTTTCTAAGTTGCAATTATTTTGTAATAACAAACTGAGGAATGCCAAACCCTCGCCAGATTGATTTTTACAAATACTAACAACACCAACCTGTGGGTTGCTACGAATTTTAATTAAAGGAAGGATTGAATCAATCAGAGCTAACTTTTCTTTTTCTGCAGGAGTTGCTTTCATCGACAATTTAATATCAACAATCACTGTGCTTAATGCGCGGCCTTCGACTTGCTTAAGTCCTTCGCTGATATCAGAAAAATAATGTATTTCTGTTTCTGGTAAATCTATTGATTGAATCAACTTTTCCTGATCTTGATCGGCCGCGAATACAATCAGCAGTGGGGAGATTTTTTGATTAGAATGGCTGTTAGGTTTGCTCTTGTCTGTAATATGAGATTGTGACATAGAGAAATTTTATGTGATTTAAAAACCGAAAGCAAAAATATTATTGTTTCAATAAAATATTAATATTTCACAATGGCTGGCGGTGGCTAGACGGCTAATCTCACAACTTTGGGCTAGGACTGATTCTTAAATCTGTCAATACATCCAGCTTGGTCATATCAGGAATTGTGTTTCCTGGACCTATGCGGCTACCCGAACCAATAAAACAATATTTACCAATAACAATTTTCTTAACATAAAGAAGCAATCTGCCATCTTTTGTTGGATTTAAAACGTGGCAATAAAACCCAGTATGATGACCAATCACCGAGCCATCACCAATCACCATCAAACTGCGATCAGTGATTTCAAGCATTGGCGGCCACACCACTCGACGACCGATCTGACTCCCCCATGCGCGCAACCAAGCACTGTACAATCCTGGGATTAAACGCAAGGGAGCCTCTAGAGCTGGTATAGATATAAATATATATTGAATTTGATAGGACCCCCACCATGCAGGGTACTGCCCATTCGGAATGATAACTCGCTCGTCTGTTAATGGAAAAAATAAATCATGGAGACGATGTGCCAACATTGGGAATAGATAAATTGCAGCCAAAATAAATACTGGCATCATCCAATGAACTGATAAATAGGATGCATAAAATGCCAAAATTATTACTGATAAATGCAAGAATGGAAAATATACGATAAATCGACCTAAGACTGTTACACGAACCTTACTAGCCCCGCCTTTTTTCTTGAATTTCAATTCATTATTTTCATTTTGACTCATGCAAATCCTTTAATTTATTTTTGATATAACTACGATGAATCGCTTTTGACATCCTCAAACATAATTCTTTATTCTCGTTAAACACTTGAACGACAAATTGCATCTCATCGCTTTGTTCACCAGCATTGACAGAAATATCAGAATTTAAAATATAATAACATCCTGCGGAGGCTACGGATTTAAAGATTTCGATATTATGATAAGAAAATGGAATAAATAATTTATCTGATTTATTTTGGCTGCTTCGTTCTGTTTCAAATTCTACCATTGTTTGATTGAGCATATCCATTACAGCTGGATGTAAAGTAAAACGACCAATTCCAAAAGCATTATGTGAGGCCGGCAATACGACCTTGCTTAAAATATTATTTTTGCCCGCTTGCAAAACGGTTTCTAAAGTTTCAAATGAAGGTCCAATGTGTTCGGTAAAAATACTTCTGAAATAATTAAAAAATTCAGTTTTGTTTTTTAGCACCGAACTTTTTGATAAAATAGATTCAATGTTAGATACTGCTTCATCAGTTTCCCTTAAAGTTTCATTAGAAAAGGAAACCTGTCCTTGGCAGTGAATATTATCATATAACAAACAATATCCGGCTGGATGCTGCTTGGGTGAACTAATGGTAAAATTAAAGACTTTGTTATTTTTAGATTCATGCTTAGTTTGATTAAGATCTTGAACTACTTCTTGGATTGGACATGGAGAAAAATGAATACGAAAACATGTTGGCTTCTCTACTGTCGCTGAATTTCGAAATATTATCTCTTTGACTTGATTTAATCTTAATGAAAGTTGTTTTTCAATAATTGAGCTGCTCTGACAAATCATTTCTAGCAAGACGACACCAGGAATTGTCGGCACACCGCGGATAATATGGTCCAAAAGAAATTCTTCATGACCAGTAAAGGTTTTATTGAAATAATAATTAGCATCGCCTGCACTATTATTTTCAAGCCAAAAATGATCGACATAAGGTCGATCACAGGCTGATTGCAATTGCGACGTAGCGATGGCACTTTCATATTGTAAGTATACTTTAGAATCAGTGACAAAATCTTTTTTAGAGCTTGTGCAAATCACTGGATCAGAATCTGCTGACAAATATTCATTAATGAAAAAATCGACTCCCGATTTAACACTGATAAAATCCATGCCTTTATCAATCATTGCTTGTTGCACAGCTTTATCTGTAGCCATACCAACCTCTCCCCACGCCGGCCAAGCAATAGCTTTGTAGGATGCCGTTGGAAAATGATTTTTAACAAACTGACCTAATGCTAATGTTACAGAATTTGTAGCAGAATAATCTGCCTGACCACTGTTGCCATTCACTGCCGCGATGGAACTAAAGGCTATTATTTTTTTTAAAGGATGATCTCTCAGCATTTGCAACAACTGCCAAGTATCCAATGTTTTAGACATATATATTTGAGAGAATTCTGCAATGCTTTTATCTCGCATCAATTTTGATCTTTGTATTCCAGCTCCGTGAATCAAACAATCAACATTCTCGTTTTTGATTTTTTCTTTTAATGACAGCAAGCCCTCTGTTGTGCTGAGATTAGCGATGACATATTTGTAATTTACTTTTAATGCATCCAATTCTTGAAGAGATTGTTTAAGCGTTGCTAGTTTTTCATTTTTTTCCCACATACTCATATAGTAAGCCGGTTTTTGGCCGGGTACTTTCGCGCGTATATAAAGCAGAAACTCTTCGCGGGAATTATACTGTTGATAGTCTTCGGGATCGCTTCTTCCTACCAGAATAAATTTTGTTTTTACATTTCCACTGACTGTTGTTTCAGCCAAACGTTTAACAATTTCCAAAGTGATGCCACTGGCACCGCCTGTGACTAAGTGAGTTTTTAGAATAACATTGGATGCATCTTTTAATTGCTGTGAACGACTGGGCACCCATTGTTTTTTATATAAATTAGCCCCATATATTTTTAATTCAACAGGTAAATCTGATAAATTGTTAAGACTGACTAGATTTAAAATAGTTTTTTCGACAATCGTACTTGGCGTACAAGACTCTGCAAATAAGGTGCAAATACTGCCATTGTTTTCATGAGCTAAAGTCCGATAAAAACCAATATCCGAAGAACCCATCAAAGATAGATTATCATTTGCACTGTCTGCAACCAAATGCAGCCATGAAAAACCTGAATAATGTTTTTGAAAAAGAGCAGCTTTTTTAAGAAACAATGAACATTCATCGAGTGAAAACAAATCAACCCAGGCGGTAATATCTAAAACAATATGCTGCTGACATGACGAATTGTTAATAAACATATTATCATTTAAAAAGTCTTTTTCTTTGTTAAAATCCAAAGGAATTAGCTGGATCAATGACAGTTGGCGATTGAGGCTTGCCGGATCTGCATTGACAGACGAAAAATGATAAAATTCTTCATAGAATTTCTCAGCAAGACGTGATTGTTTTTCCGAATGAATATTATAAAGTAAATAAATCTGTCGAGTGTTTTCGGCTTGTTGTTTATTAAGTAATTCTTTCAGATCGAACAAACTTGTTGTTTGATGTGTCCAACGAATAGTTTTTTTCTCTTCACTTTGCATTGGCGTGAATCGATGAAAAGTATAAGGACCATTGCCCGATGGAATTTTTCCTAATGAAATACTGAGCTCGAGAGTCCGCGGAGAAAATACAACCGAAATTCCAGTGTTAAATCTATTCACCGTGTTTTTCGTTGCAAAAGTTGTATG
>JACCDN010348234.1_pt1 | contig 13011 bp, 14 predicted proteins | sample 7441691 | NCBI WGS metagenome assembly JACCDN01 (sample SAMN15323439, study PRJNA562643) | freshwater metagenome | isolation source: river surface water | place: USA:Blue River Watershed | collected 2017-08-16 | reverse complement strand
GGGATTACCTGCAGCTTGTCGCCGAATCTGACGGAGACGTTGAGCTGTACGATCCCGTGCGCAAGTGCACGGTGAACGTGCCAGATGGTGTCGGTGATTTTGTGATATGGAAGTCACTTCGGGGTGATGCATCCGACTGCATACCTCGGATCGTGCCAGACAGGTTAGCAGAGCAAGCATCGCTCGATCCGACCGCCTTGTACGAGCTCCTTGCTGACGAAGAAGCGTTAGAGAAGTTCAAGACTAACGTTGAGCTCGTTAGGTTCGCCGATCCGGATGACGGTGAGGCCGGCTGGGAACGCATGGAAAGCTCATCGCCCAGCCGTGATTGGGAAGCCGTTGGCTTGGCTTTTACGATGCTAGGATTTAGGTCGATCATGAGCAGCTGGACGCGCTTCGTCGCGACGTTCGAACCGCTCTTCTCGTAGGACACACCAAGGAGTCTGACATCATGGCTAGCAGCGCAACCCAGAAGGTGCTTCACGTTGGCGTGAAGAAGCAACCCGGTACGTTAGTATACGTTAGGCGGGTGAGCGGCGACATCAACGAGGTCTGCTCGTCCACGAAGGGCGATCCGAGCGCCGTGGGCAAGATCATTGCGCAGGTTACGTTCCGGCGTGAGCCCGGCTACTTTTATTACGTAGATGCCGCAGGCGATATCTCGCGTGCCAAACGCGTCGCGCGCGGTGCTAGCCGCAAGCGCGCACCGGCCAAACCGGTTACATCGACCAAGCGGGCCGAGAGTGCGCAGGGCGGCACCGATTACATCGCGCTAGTGCTCGATAAGTCGGCATCGATGCGCGGCATCACCGCCGCGGCGCTGAAGGCGTTCAACGACCTCATCGACAGCATCGTCGCGAACGCTGGCGATCGGAACGTGCTCGTGAGCATCTATGAGTTCGGCACGTCGCTGGACGTGGTGCGATCGTGGTCGCCTGCCTCGCAGCTGCTGCGGCTCACGCACTACGCACCGAACGAGGATGGCACGCGGCTCTTCGATGCCGTCGGTGCGGCGATCAGCGACATGCAGCGATACGAGCCAACCGACCCGGACGCTGACGTTTCGTTCCTGCTGCACGTGGTGACCGACGGTGCCGAGAACAGGTCCAGGACGTACAACGCCTCGACGGTGCGGGCCCTGATGGATAAGGTCCAAAACACCGATCGCTACACGCTGACCTTCATGCTGCCTCCCGATGCGAAGACCAGCTTCTGCGCTGCGTTCAACATCCCAGAGGGAAATGTCGAGGAGTGGGAGCGAACCACGGCGGGCGTCGCCAGGTCCAGCACCGCAACGCAGAGCGGCATGACGCAGTACATGAACAAGCGCGCGCGGGGCGTCAGGTCAGTCAAGACGTTCTACCAGACGAACGCTAGCGCGATCACCGAACACCAGCTTCGTAGCAAGCTACGCAACGTCGAGCCCGAGGTCAGGGTGTGGCACGTCAAAGCTGAGTCCGATCTCCGGCCGTTCTGCGAGCAAAACAGCGGCGCGCCGCTGCTCAATGGTGCATGCTTCTACCAGCTGACAAAGCCCGAGAAGAACGTCCAGGCTTGGAAGAAGCTGCTCATCCGGCGGCGGGGTACGACGGAGATCTACGCCGGTGATGACGCTCGCACCATGCTGGGACTGCCCATCGGCGTCGATGTGGGTGTGAACCCCGGCAATCACGGCGATTACGATGTCTTCGTGCAGTCAGCCTCGGTCAATCGCAAGCTAGTTCGCGGCACGGACGTCATCTACTGGCCGGCTATTGGCATTCCGTTCACGGAGGGTGCGTCTGCTCCCGTAAGCCGCGCACGTCGGTGACGATCGGCTTCGTGCCGAAGCGTAGCCCGTACTCCCTCATACAGGAGGACCTGCACGGGCAGCCGTTTGGTTGCTCGTGGCTTGCTGCCTGCTGAACTTGACACGCAGGCAGCAAGCCGAGCTCGTGTTGCGCCAGCTCATGCACCGTTGGCCATCGCCGCAAGACCTGCTTGAAGCTGACGACGCAGAGCTGCTTAGCGTATTGCAACCGCTTGGACTAAGCAATAGGCGTCTTAAGACGTTAAAGCGAATGTCTGCGGCTGTGCTGCTCGGCTACGAGCTGCCTAACATCCCTGGCGTTGGTGAGTACGCACGCCGATCGTACGATATATTTTGCAGGAACGAGCTAGGGTTAACGGAACCTCATGACGGAGCGCTCTCACAATACTGGCGCTGGCGAACCGCGCGTAGCTGAGGGTCCTGATGTCACGCTCATCGCCGCCGCGCTGGCGCGCTGGAGCGGTCAGACCGTAACCTCGATCGATGTTGGTCCAAGGTGTCCCAGCGTGATGGGCGTACGTGATATCGTACTTCCATCAACGCTTAGGACCGTTGGGTGTCATGGAACATCCATGTGGCTTGACATTGACGAACGGATACTGATGGTCAGGATAGGACAGCACACGCGCGTCTCAGCCGCGATCCCAGATCCACGATATGCAGCGATAACGATCCACATGTCGGGCGGCGCTAGCGTTCACATTAACGATCACAGGCGGTTCGTGAACGTGCGCGTTGTGGATCCAGCGACGGTGCGGCGTTACGTCAGCGCCGCAGGTCCTAACGTTACAAGCGTTACGCGCGCTGACGTTCAGCGCATCACTAGGACAGCGCTCAGCGTAGATCGCACGATCGCTGAGGCGCTTGCTGACACTGCGGTTGTCGCTGGCGTCGGCCAGCGTATAGCGTCAGAAGCGCTATACGCTGCTCGCGTTTCACCCTGGCGAGCCGGGCACGCTGTCCTGCAGCACGAGTGGTGCACCGTGCTCGACGCGCTGCACGTTGAGTCGATGAGAGCCCTATCGATAGGTCTGGCTGCAAGTGCCCAGGAGCCTCTTCCGTCGCTAGCGTGGAGCATACCTGCGACCGTTTACGGTCGAACGCGGTTGAGCGATGGCACACCGTTGGTACGCGAACGATGCACCAGCGCGTGGACGTTAACCTGGGCTCCTGGTGTGCAAACGTAACGCAGCTGTGATAGTGTTTATATGAAAGCGAGGGATGATGCCCGATCTAAGCATTAAGCGGCAGCTGTTCGCAGGCATGCAGTGGAGCCCGTCCAAGACGTGGTTCCAGAACTACGAGACGATCAAGAACCATAACACCGTGTCGCTCGCCGGGAAGGTCGTGCAGCGCCTGGCGAAGGTGCGTAAGGATGTTAGGAAGGCGCGGCGCAAGGATCGCAGCGCCCTCATCCCAATCGCGGTGGGGGCATTTGACATTGTCAACATGCTCACCGGCGTGATCGCAGACGTGGATTCTGGTTACTTTGACTCGAACGGGTGGGTCACGCCATTCAGCACCGACTTCAGCAGCACGATCTATGATGTGTTCAAGGCGCACGTTCGCACCGTGCACTCGCACACCAGCCCAAGCGATCCCGATGAGGGAGATGGGCTTCCAGCGCACGTGTCGATCGTGCGCGAACCGCTGAAGATCAACTTTGTTGAGATCGCACCGGGCGTTGAGATCGGGTGGCAGGATAGCATCGTGCGTGGCAGTCCACCGAAGAAAGTGTACTGTAGGGGCGATCAGATCGAGCAGGTCAGGTCGCTGATCTCCGACAAGCTGTGGGAAGCCTATAAAAACGTGCCGTGCGTGTTGGTGAAGCGCGTCGTGCGCCTCGATCACAGTCACTACGATGACGGTGACGGGTCAAACCTAACGTTCAGCGCTGATGACCTGCACGCGATCGCGACCTCAGAGCGCACGGAGCGCATCGTCGACAACTACAAGCGTGCCGCCGGGCAGGGTCTGGCTCGCTCCCTGATGCTTAACGGCCCTCCGGGCACTGGCAAATCGACGATGGCGCAGGCGATCATTCGCCAGCTCGGGTATCGCACTCTGCGCCTGTGCGTTGAGGACATCACCGAACGTTACGTTCCGAGCATCATGGAGTGCGTGCGGATCTTTCGTCCTGATGCGATCATCATCGATGATTTTGATCGCTGCGATCACGGAGCCCAGCGTGCCCTGCTCGAGCTATCGGAGTGGTTCCTTAGCAAGGCGCGGCTTACGATCGTGACCGTTAACGACAAGGGAGCGCTCGACCAAGCCCTGATCCGGCCCGGCCGCTTTGATGAGATCATTACCATCAGGCAGCTTGACAAGAACAGCATAATCGCGCTACTCGGCGGACAAGCGAGCGATGACCTCGTGGAGCGCGTCGGCGCCTGGCCCGTGGCGTACATCAACGAGTACCGAAAACGGTTGCTGTTCATGAGCCAAGAGGATGCGGCTGCCTCCATCGAAGAGCTGCAGCAGCGCGTCGCGAAGTTGAACAAAGCGTACGACGACCTTGACGATGATGAGCCGTTCATCGGGCAGCGGAAGCGTCGCCAGAAGTTCGACGAATAAACGATCGGCTGCGTACCGTACGCGCACTTGTATGGCAATAGCACAGCAGCAAACACAGCGATCACGTACGGTTGGTGGCGTTGATGCTCGCAGGCAGCTCATGCGTGGCATCAACGCCGTCTCAGATCCGGTAGCATCCACGATGGGTCCGAAGGGGCTCACCGTATTGCTGCGTGATGACAACGGAACGACTGTAGCGACAAAGGATGGCGTGACTGTCAGCGAGGCCGTCAATCCTGACGATCCGATCGAGCGTATGGGTGCTGAGCTTGTCCGTGATGCTGCGCGTAAGACAGCATCGCAAGCCGGTGATGGTACGACAACGTGCACCGTCATTGCTGCAGCGATGTGCGCTCAGGCCGAGCGTTTGATCACATCTGGAGTCGAGCAATCGATGCTACGCCGCGAGCTACCGGTCGCTTGCGGTAGGCTGTCTGAACGCTTAGCATCATTGGCGGTGCCGTGCGCTACGTTTAGCGAGCTGCGTTCTGTCGCCCTGATAGCCGCGAACGGAGATGCGACGTTGGCTGAGCCGGCGGCGCAGGCAGTCTGGACAGCGGGCACGGCCGGTCGCATCACGCTCGAGGATGTTCGGACCGGGATCACGCACCTTGAGACTGCTGACGGGCTCATGGTCAACGCTGAGTTGCTGTCAAACCACTTTGCGAACGTTAGCGGACGTCTGGCTGCCGCGGGTGACGATGCGATGATCGTGGTGTCGCGCATGCGATTGCAGACGTTTGACAGGCTGATGGATGCCATCAAGCTAGCAGCAGAGCGTAAGTGCGCTCTGATCCTGCTGTTCTCCGATTACGATCAGGCGGCGTTCCATGCGCTCGTAAGCAATCGTACGAAAGCGGGCATAAACATCATTGCATGCAAGCTCCATCGCGTCACGCATGATGAGGTCGCTGATATCGCCGCTGCTGTCGGTGCGGAACCGTTCGATCCGGATGGTGTGGTAAACGCTATCTGCGGTAGCGTGAAACGATTCTACGCTGATAGGACCTCAGTGTCGATCGTGCCGAGCGATCGCGATAGGGCTGTTGCTGTTGCGGAACGCTTAGCTGCCGCAGCTGATGCATCGTTACACGCACAGGAGCGTGATGCTCTGCTAGCTAGAGCGTCTGCCGCCGCGTCAAAGCACTGCGTCGTGCGTGTGGCGGCGCCGACAGATGCTGAAGCAACCGAACGAAAGCACCGCGCGGAGGATGCCATCGCAGCGTGCCGTGCTGCGATGGCACACGGGCTCATCCCAGGCGGTGGCGCTGCGCTCATAACCGCACTGAACGCGGTTGAGCTCGGCGATCTGTCCCGTGAGACCGCCTCGATCGTCAGGGCCGGCGCTGAGCAACCGCTCCGCACGATCATGGCAAATGCCGGTCGTAGCTTCGATTGGTTTAACACGGCACGCTCTGCGACGGATACGTGCGCTTACGATGCTGATGCAGACGCGATCGTCAGCGATGCACGGTGGTTGCTAGATCCGCTAGCCGTTACGCAGCATGCGTTTGAGAACGCAGCGTCCGTGTGCAGGACGTTCGTCGCCCTAAGCTCTGTGATCTACCGATGTTAGGCGCTGTGCAGTGCGCTGTCGGATCATGGTACATATGATCAGGAGCTAACATTGCATGCTGCCATACTGTACGTTGTCCTCACGCTAGCATCATTTAACGGTGCCGGTCGAGCGACAACGTTTGATCACCCATCACGTGATCCCTGGAACACGATGGGATCCACGACCCACCTTGCGTGCGTCTCGCACGCACGTCCGACACCACGCGCTAGGGCTTACATCGATAGCGGCATGATCGTTGCACATAAGACGATCCCGTGCTACTCGGAGATCACGGTATGCAACCCACGCACGAAACGCTGTGTTGATGCGATGGTTGCCGATTGGGGACCTGTCCATGCAGCGATCGATCTGTATGCACCGCTATCGAGACGATTGCAGCATAATGGTGATGAGCCGGTCGTGTGGCTTGATAAGCACAAGCTGGCGCAGTATGCCGTACCGATCATGTGATGTTAGAGGATGCTGACGATCGTTGGCCGGCAACGCCTGGAACGCTCGATAGGTCAGACGTAGCATCTAGCATTACCTGGCTGTCAACATTGGTTAGCAGGGACGCCATGCACTGTGCAAACACTAACGTTGCGTACGTTTTGCTTGACGTAGATCACGCTGGTGTAACGCTAGTCAACATGGTGATCGATCACGATGGATTCATAGACGTTGAGCGTGGTGAACCGCTATGGGAACCATGATCGCCAGCGGTGTCCTAGCAAAGGATACGCTAACTGGTGACCTAAGTACGATCATCGTGGTGTCACACAGGAGCGAGGATGAGCGCTACTTCAGGAGCACGCTCATTGATCTTACGGTTGATGATGGTGCAATTGCTATCAACGTTGACTTGTGGTATAAGGCATCCGCTATCATAGCGCTATGCACACCGCAGAACACATAATGCCAGGCGCCGTTGTGATCGAATTTGGTGCATCGCGCATGACATTTAACGTCGTGCTTGCATCCCGGATTAATGACAGCGAGCGCGTGGGAAATGTGACGGTGTGCAGGGCACTTACTGCCGGCGAACCAGCACAATTAACGTGTGCATCCTGGTGGTTGGTGCGACCCTATTCACTGTTGACTGTTATTGCTGCGCCAGAGGAAACATAGTGGCGCGAGGTCCGTTCGAGCCAGGTGCGCTATTGGCTGACGATCGAGCCCTCGGCAGCGCATGTTACGTTCCGATCTCAACCACAGCTGCCGATATCATCCTGCTTACGAGCGATCGGATCTTTGTCATGGCAAACGCCAATGTTCTCATGAAACGTCGTGGCATGTATCACGTTATGATAGCATACGATCATGCTGGCGCATCCGATGCACTGTAGCACGCTAAACGATGACGTGCTAGGCATGGCGCCTGGCGATATCGTCATCTACGATCCTGCTGACGTGCCCGGCCTAGACACCATGACAGCAGTGCCATATGTGGTCACGTGCTGCGATGGTTCGTGCGCGCAACTATTGCTAACATGCGGTCAGATCGTGTTCCAATCATCGCACGCAATGGGCCGCAGCGCAGACTGGTCCACAGCACGGTACGAGCCCACGAGTAACGCTTTGAGCACCTAACCTATGTTGGGCTATGGATAACACCACCATCCTTACAACCATCACTGTGCAGCATCCTGGAGCGCTATGAACGTTGAGATGACATACGACAGCGAGGCTGATGTCCTATATGCCTCGCTCGGTAAGCCGACACAGTGTACGTCTCGCGAGGTCGGCCCGTGCGTGCTGCTGCGATACGATGTGATGCACGGTGCGCTGTGCGCCGTAACGCTCATCGGAGCTAGGCAGCACGCGCTCGCCGATCGCAGCAGCATCGATGCAAGCATCGCGACTGTGCCAGCAGCGCTCAGTCGCGCGGTGTCTACCTGGTTGGACCAGGTTTCTGCCGATCGCACGTGAGCTTGTGCACAAGCGTTCGTGGCTGTGATAGTATCGTTGCATGCAATTTAACAGCACGAAGCATCCACGCATCGGTCACCTCCCGTGGTCCACCCATGCTGATGCTGATGATATCACCGGTGCATCTACGGTTGCGCTCGAGGGTCGAGAGGTCGTGGTGCTAGAGAAGCGTGATGGCGAGTGCACGACGCTCTACAGCGATCACCACCACGCGCGCAGCACAACATCAGGACCACATCCGACACGTTCGAAGCTAGCAGCGCTGCACGGTAGCATCGCGCGGTTGATCCCGCGCGACGTACGCATATGCGGTGAGAACGTTGCTGCCGTGCACACGGTACGATACCATGCGCTGCGCAGCGTCTTCGAAACATTTTCGGCATGGCGTGGTGCTGAGTGCCTCGGGTGGGACGAGACGGAGCAGCTAGCCAACGATATCGGCTTGGCCACGGTGCCTGTGCTCTGGCGCGGTAGCTGGGATGATAGGCTGATCAGCGCGATCGATGTTGGCAAGCTCGCTGGCGATCCGTGCGAGGGGTACGTCGTCAGACCCACTAGCAGCTTTAGCGCAGAAGAGTTCAGCTTGTTAGTGCTGAAGCACCGTGCAATGGCGATGGATGCTGGCGAGCATTGGATGCATAAGCGCGTTGAGTGGAACTGCGTCGTCGGATCCTGCAAGCACGGTGCAACATGTGCAGCGCGCTAGCCAAGCAGGTCGGCGTGACACCCACATGTATCGCGACCAATCATAATTGGTTGTTGCGGGTGGTGCAAAGTGAAGATGGTCATGCAAAACATAAGCGTTGGGAGGGCTAAACCTGTACGTAAGGGACCACGGAGCCTGATGTCAGCGATCCTCACCATTGCGTCGTTGCTGTGCACGCTTCTGAAGCCACACTCGCTAGCGCCGTCACAGCCGGCGCACGTTGAGGTTACGCAAGCCGAAGCTTGCGTTGTCTGCAAGCCGAAGTGCATTGCACCAGCAAAGTGCAATTATGCATCATGCTCGTGCTATTCGCGCACGTCAACCGAGCCAACGCAGTGTACGCAACAACCTGACGTAAATGTCATGCAAGCTGACGCTGAGCAGGATGTGAACTACCCGACCGTGCTATCAGACGCAGATCGGGCAGACCTAGAGAACTTGGGACGCTAAGCATCCTCTCGCCCGTCGATGTCATCGTGGGACCCAGGGAAGCTGCCGGTAGCTGCTTGGACCACACTGGGATTTTAATCCAGCGACGATCGCGTTTGAACGTTATGGTTGGAACGCGATCGAGCTTGATGGCGTCGATGCTGGCTGAGACGATGTCGATTCCGGCAGCCTTTGAGATAAACGGCGCTGTCCTGCTGGCCCTAGCGTTGACTTCGATGACGTAAGCTGTGAGATCTGCGCTCACGATCACCTGAACGTTCGAGATCCCAACGCATCCCATCCCACGCACGATCTCTAGCGCTGCCTTTTCAGCAGCTGATGCTTCCTGCACGCTCAGCGCTGGCCACACCGCGATCGAATCACCCGAGTGGACGCCGGGCGCGTCTAGCTGCTCGATGGCGCCCGGCGTCCACGCTTGGCCCGAGCTACACCTGATCACGTCAACGTCAAACTCTACGCCCTCCACGAGCCGTTCGATGACTAATGGCGTCGCACTGTCAGCGATGGCCGCGGCCATCGCACCATTGTCGAACACGATACGCATGCCAGCGCCGCCGATCACGTGTGAAGGCCTCAGGATCGCAGGCGCATCCGTCACTCCGATCTCAGGCCTGATGATGCCCATCGTCGAGCACGTGGCATCAAAGATAACCCTGTCACCGGCGTTCCTGGCGATGGCGATCTGCTGCGAATCTGACACGGTGATGCTATCAGTTGCAGCATCGATCGCTGTCTGACCACCCAGCTGCGCGATTACGCTGCACTCTGTCGCTCTGACGATATCATCAAGGGCCTCAGCGTCAACGGGATCGAACACGAGCGCGTCGGACGCATCGTAGTCGGTGCTGACGGTCTCCGGGTTGCAGTTGAGCACAGCGCTGCGCACGCCAAGCTCGCGTAACCGTGCTAGCGCCGATGCAGTGCAGCAATCAAACTCAACGCCCTGGCCGATCCTAATCGGCCCGGAGCCGATGATGAGCACGGTGCTGCTATCGAAATGCGGTGCATCGGCGCTAGCATAGGTGGAGTACATGTAGTTTGCTGCGCTCGCCAGCTCGCCGGCTGTCCCGTCGATCGTGCGGTAGCCAGGGATGATGTTATGTTCCCAGCGTAGCTGGCGGATCGCGGTCTGAGACACGCCAGCTACCGTAGCGATCGCGCTATCGCTTACGCCTAGGCGCTTGGCTGCCAGGAGCGTTTCTGGCGTAAGGTTTACGCACGTTGTTTCTGCCATTATTGAGCGTGCGATCTCCTCGATGAACCACGGCTGCCACCCGCATGCTACCGCGATGCTTGGTACGTCATCGCCACGACGTACGGCCCGATCGATCGCTAGCAGCGTCCCGGGCGTGCCAAACTTTGTGCAAGCTTGCGCTGGCCCGGTGCCGCGGGTTGCCTTTCCCAACGCTTCTGGGAACGATGCCCCTATGCCCATGCTCTCGCCCGTCGAGCGCATCTGCGGGCCAAGCGTTGCGTCCATGTTGCCAAACCGTTCGTCAGACCACGTGGGAATCTTGACAGTGATGTAATCCATGGACGGTTCCAACGTTGCCGGCGCTCCTGATGAACCGAGCACGATGCTGCTTAATGCTGATCCGCACATGAGACGCGCGGCGATGCGCGCGATGGGATACGCTGTTGCCTTTGACGCCAGCGCCGAGCTGCGGCTTGTCCTCGGATTGCACTCGATCGTGCGCCACTCTCGCGTTAGCTGGTTGACAGCGAACTGCACGTTGCACGCGCCGATGACGCCGATCACGTGCGCCAGCTGCAGCGCTGCATGGCGCAGGTCCTGCACAAGCGCATCGTCTAACGTCATGATCGGCGCGACAACAATGCTATCGCCGGTGTGTATGCCGACCGGATCGAGGTTCTCCATGCTGCACACCGCGATCGCTGTGCCGTGACGGTCACGTATGACCTCGAACTCGACCTCGCGCCAGCCCAGCAGCGAGCGCTCGAGGGTCGGTGCTGAGCCGGACGTTGCAAGAGCAGTGATCGTAGCGTTCCGAACGTCTGCAACAGTATGTAGCAACCGTGTACCGGTTCCGCCAAGAGTGTACGATGTGCGTAGCATGCATGGTAGTCCGACCACGCCGAGCGCACGATCGATCTGATCCTCACGTGTAATGCTAAAGCTATCGGCTGTCGGAGCGTATAACAGCTCGGCGAGCGCAGCGAACGCTTGCCTGTTCTCTGCGGCCTCGATACCATGTCGCGGCGTGCCAAGCAGCTGATCACTGCGTAGCCGTCCGTCGCTAGCGAGCGCAATGCACGCGTTTAGCGCCACCTGACCGCCGAACGCTGCCGCGACGCAATCACAATCGTGCTCCTGCATCGCTGTCATGATGCTTGCGGGCTCCACCGGTGCGATCACGGCGATGTCAGCCACGCCCTTGCGTGTCAGCGATGTGGCAGGATTATCGTTCAGCCCGACGACGGTCAGACCCTCGTCATGGAAGCCCATCACGGCCTGCGTCCCTGCATAGTCAAACTCTGCCGCCTGGCCAACCACGATCGGTCCGGAACCAACGACGAGAACTCGCTTTAGTGCGCTCACGTGCACCTCCGTGCCCCGGTGATGGCTGCAGCAAAGGAATCCATCACCTCATCTAGACGCGGTCCCGGTGAGCCCTCGGGGTGAAATTGCACGCCAGAGAAGCTGTCACGCTCGATTCCCTCGACCGTGCCGTCAAGCGCCGATCGGTACGTCACGAGCGCTTCGCCCGCGCCTGGCTCAACGACGGTGAACCCATGGTTATGCGATGTTACGGTAACGTTACCCGTGCGTACGTTAGCTATCGGATGGTTCGTACCGCGGTGACCGCAGCGTAATCGTTTGACGCGGAGACCGTCCGCTATCGCTAGAAGCTGGTGCCCGTAGCATATGCCCAACGTTGGGATATCGCTAGCGATCGCTTCGGCGGCAGCCCTCGTGCCGTGCATGTCGTGCCACGGATCGCCAGGACCGTTTGATAGGATGATCCCACGCGTTCCAGCTGCGATCGCTGCACGCAGGTTCACAGCGCTCACGATCGCAACCGATACGCCACGTCGTAGCATGCCGGTGGCGATCGCGCTCTTGCATCCCAGGTCAACGATCGTGCACTCTGCATGGCTGGCAACCATAGCGTTATTCGCTAGCCTAGGGGTCATCAGATCGCCACCGTGACCATCGATCCATGCTTCTGCACCGCAGCGTGCTAGCGCAACAACGGTTCGCGTATCATGGCACGTCACAATGCAACCGCCTCGCCGAACGATCCAGGACGTGAACTCGGCGGACGGCGCGGCCGCGATCACGATCGCAGGTTGCACGGCCTGCGATTGCTCGGCGCGGCTAGGTAAGCCGTGCGCGCCGACGACAGGATGCGAAAATGCCAGCGCCTGAGCATGGTATGAAGGATCGGTGCAAGATTCGACATACGCTGACATTGCGGTCGTGAACACTAGCTCGAACCGACCGTCAGGAACCGTGCCAGCAACGTAGCACGGTATCCTACGCTCACCATCCCGGCACGATACGACAAGCAGCGTGCTCATCATCCGAGATCGCCAGACGCGCGAAAACGTGCAAAGACAGGAAATCGTATCCGACCGTCATCAGTCAGCGGCGGTTGGCCCTCAACCTCGATCCATCGACCGTCGATGTTGGCAACGTGCAGCTCATCCCGCTCGGCGTCACTAAATCCAGATCCAACCTCGGTGATGACGCCGTTATCAAGGATGACCAGCACCCCGCCGAGCGTCCCCTCCAAGCGCGTGCCAGGCTTGCCCGTGAACTTGCCGACTATCCGCCCCTCCCACGTGGATTTTAGCTTTAGCTTCAGCCAACACCTGGCACGGCCGAGGTGAGGGACTGATGCTGGATCTTTGATGACGAGGCCCTCGAAGCCCGCGTTGATAGCAACGTTGAACGCTGCGAGGAGGCTTGCATCGTCGTCAATGACAACGCTTGGTACGCTACGGATGAATTCCTGG
>JACCDN011031831.1_pt1 | contig 13015 bp, 18 predicted proteins | sample 7441691 | NCBI WGS metagenome assembly JACCDN01 (sample SAMN15323439, study PRJNA562643) | freshwater metagenome | isolation source: river surface water | place: USA:Blue River Watershed | collected 2017-08-16 | reverse complement strand
TAACATTTCTGTTAGATTTATAACATTTCTGTTAGATTTATAACATTTCTGTTAGATTTATAACATTTCTGTTAGATTTATAACATTTCTGTTAGATTTATAACATTGTTATAAATTTTGATTTTTTCAATTATTTCAATTATTTTATCAAGAATACCATCGAGGATCTTCTGGGTCATATTCTACATATCCCCCAAAATCATCAGGGTTGTAAGGCGCCTCAAATGCTGATGGGTCATATGCTGGAAAATCATCTACAGGAACTACGGTTGATGATATAACATTAGAACTAGCCTTTTTCTCATCATCCGATTCCTCATCTGGCAAAGAATTACCCATGTCATCCAAATATCGTCCTTTCATAGTTTTATGGTCATGTCTGGCAAAAGGAGCGAGTCTTTCTCCCATTTTATTCAGTAAATCTACCAATTCTCTATAAAATTGTGTGTCCATATGATTTTTAACTATAAATGTAATGGCATTTGAAAGTTCTCGATGTCTCATTAACATTTCTTCTCGAGTTTTTGGATCACGAATTATAATTAATTCAAAGGTTCTCTGGTAAGACTTGAATATTTTGGCTAGCATGTCCAAAATTTCCTGTTTGTCATGGACATCTTCTTGAGCATATGCCAGTCTTTCTATTTCATCATATATTAGATAAAAATTCGGTAATATTGAGACACGATCGCCATGTAATGGGTTATGAGGTTTTTCAGCATTTGACCGAGAAGCAAGTAAATGCATTAGTTTATCAGATATTTCACGTAAAGCAACTCTATCATTGTCAGTCATTCCAAATCGTCTCAATTTTCGATTAGATTTTTTCAAAATCATTTTGTGGGCTTTTGATGAATGGTGACGTTTCGGAGATATGGAATGTTTTCTTTTTGGAGATTTATATTTCAAACTCATTTATAAAAATATTTTTAAATATTTTTTAAATAGATGGTTTTACAGGGTTATTAGGTAAATAAGAGATTATAAGGAATAACAGAGATTGACAGGAATAAAAGGAATGAGAGAGATTCACAGGAATAACAGGAATTACAGGAATAACAGGAATAACAGAGATTCACAGGAATAACAGAGATTCACAGGAATAACAGGAATAACAGAGATTCACAGGAATAACAGGAATGAGAGAGATTCACAGGAATAACAGGAATAACAGGAATAACAGAGATTCACAGGAATTACAGGGAATTATAGGATTTTACACGGTCTTACAGAGATTCACAGGAATAACAGGAATCTCAGGGAATTATAGGATTTTACATGGTCTTACAGGGAATCATATAATTTCACACGGTCTTACAGAGATTCACAGGAATAACAGAGATTCACAGGAATAACAGGGAATTATAGGATTTTACACGGTCTTACAGGGAATCATATAATTTCACACGGTCTTACAGGGAAATCACACGGTCTTACAGGGAAATAACAGTAAAATGAAAATAAAAAATTTTTTCGAAAAAATCGAAAACGAAATTTAAAATTTTTTCGAAAAAATTTTTTTACAATAGTTTCAAAATTTTTTCGAAAATGAAAAATAAAAAATTTTTTATTTTTCATTTTACTGTTATTTTGAAATCACAAGAATCCCAGAAATGTTATTTTGAAATCACAAGAATCCCAGAAATGTTATTTTGAAATAACAAGAATCCCAGAAATGTTATTTTGAAATCACAATAATCCCAGAAATGTTAATAAAAAATGTTAAATGAAAAATATTTAACATGTCAGAAAATAAAAGTTTAAAAAAGTTTGCAAACTTTTTTAAACCTTCCGTGAAAATAACTGAAAATTTAAAAAAAGTTTAAAAAAGTTCATGAATTTTTTCACAGACTTTTTAAACAGACTTTTTAAACAGACTTTTTAAACAGAAAATTCGAAACTGATAAATTTAAAAAGGCTGTGAAAAATTTACGAGTGGAATTTACAAAAAAAAACGAAAAACTTTACAAACTTTTCTTAAAAATAACAGAAAAAGTTAAAAACTTTATAAATTTTTTAACAGAAAAATAAAAATCTAAAAAATCTAAAAAATCTAAAAAAATCTAAAAAATCTAAAAAATCTAAAAAAATCTAAAAAAATCTAAAAAAATCTAAAAAATCTAAAAAAATCTAAAAAAATCTAAAAAATCTAAAAAATCTAAAAAATCTAAAAAATTTTTTAGATTTTTACTATTTCCGCAAATTCCTATGATTCCCTATGATTCCCTGTAAGACCCTATGATTCCCTGTAAGACCCTATGATTCCCTGTAAGACAGTGTAAAATTCTGTAATTCCTATGATTCCCTATGATTCCCTGTAAGACCGTGTAAAATTCTGTAATTCCTATGATTCCCTGTAATTCCTATGATTCCCTGTAAGACCGTGTAAAATTCTGTAATTCCTGTAATTCCTGTAATTCCTATGATTTCCCTGTAATTCCCTGTAAGACCCTATGATTCCCTGTAATTCCTATGATTCCCTGTAAGACCGTGTAAAATTCTGTAATTCCTATGATTTCCCTGTAATTCCTGTAATTCCTATGATTTCCCTGTAATTCCTGTAATTCCTATGATTTCCCTGTAATTCCTGTAATTCCTATGATTTCCCTGTAATTCCCTGTAAGACCCTATGATTCCCAATATTTCCAGTTATTTCAGTTATTCTCTGTGATTCCTAGAAATTAAATAATAACTAAAAATCGAAATTAGATTTTTAGTTTTCTCATTAATGCGCGAATGTTATTGAGGTTGAAAGGTTTAAGAACAAAATATAAAACTCCAAGCTCTTTTGCCTTCTCACGGTCTTTATCCAAAATAGACGCAGATAACACAGCTATCTTTATATTTAACCCACGATTTTTTATAAACTCGGCTACATCAAAGCCATTTAGAACTGGCATTTTGAGGTCAAGAAATAAAATGTCATATTCACTCGTCTGTAAGAAATCTATCGCCTCTTTACCGTTAAAAGCTTTACTAATATTATTATATCCCAGAGTTTCTAACATTTTTGTCAAGATTTCCATGTTATACTCAACATCTTCAGCTATCAAAATTTTTGGAGATTTAACAGAGTTATTGTTCGATTTTTCATTTAGTTGAATTATCTGTTCATTTTCATTCGAAAAAAGGCTGTATAAAATAGACAGAAAATTTACTTTATCAATTCCTACACAAATTCTGTCAAATCCATAGTTTGTTATTTCAGTTTTGGCAAGACCAATGATACGAATGTTTTCATTCATTTCTCTTAGAGACCTAAATAACTGAATTTTTCCGAAAGAAACTTCCAATAACACACAGTCATATCTCTTTCGCTGAATCATTTTCGATATTTCTCTCTCAGACGAACAGATATCACAGAAAATATCAAAGTCATATAATATTTCAGATAGAGCTATTCGTTTATCAACATCTGGGTCGCATAGAAGAATAGCTTTTTCTGTAAAAATATGTCGGTTGTTTAACAGGGTTGTAAGTATCTTGGTTTCAACCTCCATACTAACAGAAAAGGTAAATGTGGAACCTTTATTGAGGGAACTCTCCACAAAAATTTCACCATTTAAAAGTTCTGTGAGTTTTTTACATATAGAAAGTCCAAGGCCCGACCCATTTTTTGTTACCGACTCATTTACTTGAACAAATGGGTTAAACAGCATTTTCTGATGTTCCTTGGAAATTCCTATACCATTGTCTTCAACACTAAAGTAAAGTTTTTCTCTTTCGATAAAACAGTTTACAAGAATTCTAGAAAGTATTGGAGAAAATTTTATGGCATTTGTTATAAGGTTAATCAGAATTTGTGAAACTTTTCCTCTGTCAGTTATAACGGATGGTGGCACATTTACATCCGTTATAAATTTTATTTTAATCTGTTTTTCCAATAACTTTCCAGAGATAACTGTATTAATTTCATCGAACATTTCTTTGAGATTAAAGCTCTCATTTCTTATCTGAACTTTTCCCATTGTTAATTTACTGAAATCTAATATATCATTTATAAGAGACAAAAGCTGTATAGAACAGGCATTCATGTCTCTTATATAACCCGCCTGAATAGTATCCAGTTTGGTCTGACTCAATAACTGGGAATATCCAACAATACCGTTAAGAGGAGTTCGTATCTGATGTGATAAACTAAAGAGAAAATATTCTGAACTTGATTCCATTTATAAAAAATAGTTAAAAAATGATTTCTCTTGAAAATGATTTTACAAGTATATTTTTTATATAAAAATGGTTGAACGAGGATTTTTATATAAAAATCACAGCTGTTATGCGGATTCAGTGTTAATGTGTCTGTTTCATACAAGAAATGGTATCAATTTTATATCAACATTACTGGAAAATAAACACATGGCAAGAGTTTATGGAAGACTTCAACTTAAAAAAACTATTGGAAAGTTTAGAAAAAACATAGGTTTCACAGAAAATACAAACATGGAAGATGCAACAGAATTTCTGATATTTCTAATAGATAAATTAAAACTTGAAAATATATTGGAACATCGGGAAACTGTTGCAAGCAATGAAAATTTAATGGAGATAGATTTCACAAGTGAGTATTTAATAGGAAATTCAAACAGAAAAAAAGTTTCATCGGTTATCACATACTCTGAAACAACAAAAGTATCTCCTTTGAAAATTGTAGACATACAGGATTCCAATAAAGGAAATGGAATAATAGACACAACGGTCGTTTCAACGATTTCTCTAGATGAAAATAATTTGTATAAAATACAAGGGAATTTATTTTCTGTTATAACTACTACTTTAACCGTGATAAAAGCCAATTTTTTATTTTTCAGTATTAACCGTCTTTCTCTCACAAACTTTAACAAAAGAGTCGTAAATTTTCCATCGGTATTAACCACCAAACAGGGAGATAAACTAAATCTGAACTCAATAATTGTGTTTTCTCATCGCCATTACTCGTGTTATCTTCGGATTAATATAACCGACTGGGTATATTACAATGACATGGAAAAGGATATAATACCTCTGGATAACTTTTGGGATAGCTTTGAAAGGTTAAATATTCCAAACCCCTTAACTCACGGTATATTATTTTTCTATTTTGCATCTTGATATTTTTTATAAAATTTCTAACATTTTTTGAATAGTTTTCTAACATTTTTTTATAAATTTTCTAACATTTTTTGAATAGTTTTCACAATTTCATTTTCAGTTATTTTTATGGTTTGAAAATTTATCAGTAATTGTTCAAATGTCGTTTTTCCTGTAAATAAACAGGAACTCAATTCATTGGTAGTGTATATAGTAAAGTTTTCCATGTCAATAATAGTGTCATAACCTACGAGATATATAATACTATATCCTTTAATAGAGGAATATTTTTGGTACTGTTCCATACAGAAATCTTTTATGCCCAATTTACACTCGAAAATTAAACGGTATTTTATAGAAACAAAGTCAAAAATATTGTTTTGGTATTTAAACTGGTCTGCTAGGTTTTCCCCAAAAACCTGTTTCAGATGATTTTTCCAATAAGATTCCTGTTTCCGACTATTCTGTTTGGCTATTAGAAATCCCTTGTTTCCGTTAAATGATAGATTTCCAAAAGATTTAATGGTTTCAAAAATTTTTAGAATATTTGCCAGACGATATTTAATCAAAAACTGATTAAATACATCTTTTGACAGACCTGTTGTTTGTTCGAACTTTTTCAGATATCCCGACGGAGCTTTTAGGTCAAACTTGTTTTCCAAGTTATTTTCCTCATTTTTTCGTATACTTTTTTTCAGGGATTCAACAAGAATAAAATAATAGGAATAACAAAGGCTGTCAGTTTTTGAAAGATTTTTAACAGTATTTGGATGTTTTAGAAAAAAGTATGGGTAATTATCGTATGTTATATTTTTCGGCATGTTTCGTGGAAGATTAAAGATTTCACTCGGAAAATAATTTTTGATGGAATTATATAGAAAACTGTGGTTCGTAATAAACCATGTTTGTTTCAACAGCCATTCACAATACGGAATATCCATCAGTAGTTTATCCAGTTTTGAGTTTTTGTATTTTCCGAATGTTATGGTAGTTTCTGTAAGAGTAGGTTCGTCAATAATTTTTGGGGCTTTCAGAACATCTCTGGTTTTTATAACATCTCTTTCAAAACTATCCAAAAATTCCATTTATATCCGAAAAAAATATTTTTAAATATTTTTTTTCTTTTAATAAAACTATGAAACATATTCTTGGTGGAGTCTCTCTTGTTGCTCTTTTAATGGCCGTAGCTGGTCTTTGGTACTATCATGCCCATAAATCTCAAGATTGGGATTGGGGAAAAAATCTGAGTAAAGAATCCCGCGCTGTTCATGTAATGTATTGGGTTGGTGTATCGGGTGTTGTTTTGCTTGTTGTGTCTGGCCTAGTAGCCGGATGGAGAATGCGCCGAGGTTCTGGTGCAGTTTCTGAAGATGCCTAAACACTGTTATTTACAACATGAAATATACCATTTTGTAATATTATCTCGTTATCAATGATTTTTGAACAGTCATTGATAACTTTGTTTGGAATATCCCTGTCTGAATTAACAGTCCCTTTATTAATAATTAGATTACATGAGGGATTTCTTGTTGAGAATTTCGTTATTGGATATCGGTAAAGTTCATTACGAGTTATTTTTCCGTTTAATGTCAGAGAATCCACAATTTCTCGTGAAGACCCAAAGTCCAAGTTATACAGGGAGAGATGTTCATTTGGAATCAGAAAAATTGTATGTGAAAAATTTGGGTCATTTAACATGCCTATTTTCCCAGCATTTTCACACAATTTTAAAAAGTTTGAGAATTTTCTGTTTTTTAACAGAAATTCATACATGGAACGTGGAGTGATTTTTATATCCGGTTGACAATCCACTATAGGATTAACATAGCCTACAACAGTTGGAGATATATAAGCCATTTTATTTAAAAAAATATTTTTATAAATAAATGTCTAACGCACAAACTCAACCGTTTGTTATTCAACCAACTCATCAGTTGTTAAAAAAGAGTGGTTCTACTGCAAAAAAGCCAGCAAATGTTTTTGACAAGACATTTCCAGTGAAAAAGGAATCGACAAAGCCTGTTCAGGTTCAAGGAGGATTTGCCATTCAAACTGTTAGGTCAGCAGATGTAATGGCTGACCGAATGTGATGGGAATGTGATAACAGAATTTTTCAGAGAATGACAGGAATAACAGGAATTTCCATAATTCACAGGAATAACAGGAATAACAGGAATTTCGAGACTTTCACAGGAATTTCCATAATTCACAGGAATAACAGAGTTTCACAGGAATAACAGGAATAACAGGAATTTCCAGAGTTTCACATGAATAACAGGAATTTTCAGAGTTTTCCATAATTCACAGGAATGACAGAAATTTCCAGAGTTTCACAGGAATTTCCATAATTCACAGGAATAACAGAGATTTCCAGAGTTTTCCATAATTCACAGGAATTTTTGAGAAATTTGAAAAAAATTTTGATTTAAAAATAAATAATGTATTTATTTTTCTTTAGTTTTTTTATACTATCTTTCGGATTATTTCTCGGTCTTTATTTCAAGGAAAGAAAAGACCCTGTGAAAAAAATATTTTCAGAAGAAAAAACTGCTAAAATTTTTCTGTTTATTTCTCTATTATCCCTCTTTATCTCTCTTTTTATTGGCTATTTCTGGATAAAATCATCTTTTTCTTCTTTCGCACCCCCTTCTTTCACACCCCCTATTTACCCAGAACCGTCTTTTCTGAAATTTCCGACATCAGAAGAATTACTATATCATGTCCCAAATGCTAGCCCAAGGTCAGATTTCTCGGACTATTCTGAACTTCCCTGAGACTTTTCTAAACTCCAAATAAATAATAGTAAAAGGGAACAGAGAGATATAATCAGAAATCCATCTTCTCTTGATGGTATATAATCTAGTGTTATTTTCTCAGGATTATTATTGTCTAAAAAGAAAATTTTCACAGACTGACCTATCACATATTTTCTATTTGTTTCCACAATTACTGTATAATAACGGGAATTGTAGTTAAACCCAATAAAAATTCCTTGATTTCGAATAGAAATCACTTTACCAATTACAGAAATTCTTGACGGTCTTATAACACAGTAAATACCGTAGAGAATCACAGCTGATAATATAACTGAGATGATTATAAATAAATCTTTCATTTATTTATAAAATTTTTATTTTTCTGTAAATTCTGAGGAATATCTAGATTGATTCCATTTTCTTTGTTGGAGAGCTATCAAGTCATCCCTTTGAAACTGAGAATCTGATATGGACGATAGACATCCAAAGTATTTTTGTCCGTTTCGATTCATTGGATTTTTCCACGTATCCACACGGTTATACTCAGGTTTTACTGAACCCATGGGATCGATGTAAATTTGAGAAGTTTGACTAGTATCACATGAGTATATGGGAGAATAAAAGGCGTTTTGTATGCTTTTGTCTATATAATACATGATATCTCCATCACGAATATCCTCGTATGATTGATAACCTGTTGGATATGGCGTGCTTTCATCATACATGTCTCTCAGAGGGGTTTTACCAGTAATTGGAGGTTTATCAAGAGGCATTACTTGTCCATCTATACCCTTTAGTCTTGGGTCAAATGTTATATATCCATATGGCATTTTCACAAAATCTGTAGCAGTTTTGGATGTATATACCTGCGGATTTAAATCCTTTATTCCATTTGTATTTGGAAAAGTAGAAAATGGAACTGGATTATTCTCTAAACATTCACAAGAAGTCTGAGGATAAATAACAACATTTTGGTTCATTTATTAAAACTTTTTTAATAAATTTTTATTGCATATCTGCTATTCTGGGAGTTCTCATATGACTTGTATCTCCTTCTATTTCACCTTCAGGATTCCATGCAGCTGGTCGACCTGTGCGAAGGGATGGCCGACGTTGAAATATAAGAGGGGATGGTCGAAGAGGAGATGGCTGACGAGCAGGAACTGGTGGAGCGGTTGGAATTCTACCAGCTATTTGAGAGAGACGTCTCTGTAGGGGAGATTGATGGACAGAAAGAGGTCGTTCCATGGGTCTTTCAACAGGGCGTCTAACGAGACCGGCATTTGGAGAAATTATAGGTTTTGACCGAATTCGTCTCAAATGGGCAGGAACTGGGTCAAGGTTCTCGCGGGCATTCACAAGCTTTCTCTTTAGATTTTTATCCAATTTCTTGCGATTTCTCACGCCTCTCAGACGACCATCTAAATCTTCCACATCAATCAAACCTTTTTCTCGAGGACGTTCATTGGCAAGTCTGCGAATAGATTTCTTGAGCTCATTTATGCCCGAGGTCTTTTTTTTTTCGCAGACTTGCGTTTCTTGCTTCTCTTTTTGCTACGTTTCTTGCTGCGTTTCTTGCTTCGTTTCTTGCTGCGTTTCTTGGACTTGCGCTTGCTCTTACGAGCAGACTTGCGTTTAGACTTTCGCTTGCTCTTGCGTTTGCTCTTACGCTTCGACTTTCGCTTGCTCTTGCGTTTAGACTTTCGCTTGCTCTTGCGTTTGCTCTTGCGTTTAGACTTTCTCTTGCTCTTACGCTTTGACTTACGAGCAGACTTGCGTTTAGACTTTCTCTTGCTCTTACGCTTTGACTTACGAGCAGACTTGCGTTTAGACTTTCGCTTGCTCTTACGCTTCGACTTTCTCTTGCTCTTGCGTTTAGACTTACGAGCTGACTTGCGCTTTGCCCGACGAGCTGACTTGCGCTTGCTCTTGCCGACAGACTTGCGAGCGCTTGAAGCTTTGGGTTTGCGTCCCTTCATAACATCCTCTTCTTCAACAAAAACTCGCTGACCATTTCTAACATAATACCAATTTCCTTCACTGTTTTTATGAACAGTGCGATTCTTTCCTTTTGCTTTCACGTACATTTTTATTCTAAAAAAGAAAAAATTTTTTTTATTTTTAGTTTTACGTAAAATAACTGAATATTTTTTTTTTCATGAGAATTTCAAAAAAATCTTTAATAAAATGTTAAATAGTTTTCTAGTTTTTCTGATAATAATTTTCACTGTTTTAACTATAGTTGTTATTTACAGACATAAAACTGTGAAAAATAACCCAGAATCGTCAGACAAAATAACTCAAATTCATAATGTAATGGAAAATCTATTGGGTAGATATTGGCCGTATGTGGCAAGTTTAATTCTGATTCTTGTTATTGTGATATTTGTTCTGATTTATAACACAACTATAGAGATGGATTCAAATAGTGTTGATAAACTCACCACATCTATAAACATACTGACAATAGTTATAATAATAATTACGAGTATTTTATTTACAAAAATGATTTATTTTAACAACACAAGCAAATTAAATGCGTAATATTCCTTTCAGAAAATGGTCAGAAATAGGTAAATTCAAGACTTACTCCGCCATCAACTCATTTGTCGTTTCAACCTCGTCAGTTCTAGCTACCGACAGTGTTTTACATGGGTTTATAGAAGCTCCAACAATGACAGAAACTATTACAGTAAATTATGTTAGTAAAGATATAATAGGTCAGATAGGTTCTCTGTTAATTTCCCATCGTTTGGGAAAAAGTGTAGATAAATTTCCAAAGAGACATGCGGTTATATCAACTGGGTTAATACAGAGTTCTTTTGTATTCGATCACTTATCCATGACATTTACCAATCCTATAGTAATACTGGGTTTGTCAAGTGTTTTAAAAAATGCGTCTTTTATTGGATTTGGGTCTTTGAATACGACTGTCATGAAAAAACTTGTAAAAGAGACTGACAATATTGGAAATCTCTATTCGCAAACAGCGTCTATTAATACTCTATTCTCCTCTTTTGGAATGTTATTTGGGCTTGCATTATTAAATATTCCCTTTCACTATAGACTAATGATATCTGGGTTATTTGGACTCTGCAATTTACTAATAACTATAGGAATATCGAAAGTTCCTGAAATGTCTAAAGTATCTAAAGTGCCCAGAGTGCCTGAAATAACCGACATATGAAAATTTTTTTAAACATTTCCATTTCATAGTAAATGAAAATTGCAGTGTGTTCTTTTGTTATTGGTGAAACTTACAGAAATACTGTTAAAAATGGAATAATAACTCGGAAAAAATATTGTGAGAAACACTCCTACGACTATATTGACGATGAAACTGTTTACTGTCCAGAAAGAGAGATAGAATGGAGCAAGATAAAAATTATACAGAAATATCTGAAAATTGAGAAAAATGAAAAAGAGAAGAAAGAGAAGAAAAATTACGATTTTCTGGTTTGGATAGATGCTGATACCTTTATCATGAACGATACTATAACTCTGGAATCCCTCATTGAAAAATTTATGAAGAATAAAGACCTCATGTACGTTCAAGCGCATGGCTGGGTAAATAATGGAGTATTTTTTGTGCGAAATACTGAGTTTATGAGAAATTTTTTTACAGAGGTATGGAATCACACCGGACATGTATGTAGAGAACAAGGAGCCATGGATTATTTATACAGAATCAATTGGAATAACTGTCAATCTGTTATTTTGCTGGTAGAAAATCAGAGAGAATTTAACTCATTTTGGGAGAACTATCAAGATGGAGATTTCATAATACATTTCCCAGGTTGTAATGAACCCAATAGACCAGAAAATGCTTTAAAAAGAATGATGAACCTCTATTGCCCGTTCGAAAATGAAAATGAAAATGATCTAAAACGGTTAGAATGGTTAAAATTTCTGAATGGTTTGGAAAAATTTCGTTATAAATTTTATTTGCCAATTTTTGGACCTGACCGTGGAACCATGCATGACTTAAATACTATACTTTCAGGACCATGAGAATATATTTTTTTTTCTTTAATAAATGGAAACGAAACTAAAAATTTTGTTAGTTGTTGTTGCGGTAATAATTATTGGTACAGTTTCAGTTGGAATATATTTTGCTGTAAAAGATACCAGGAACAAACCGAAAAATACCGAAAAATACTGTTCATGTGGTTCCAGAGGGTGTGGAAAGTCGTACCCTCTAGATGATAGCGCCTTGTACCATAATATTCCGTCTTTGGGTTGGAATAATAATGGTGGATATCCAGTGATAGGTTGTCCCTATGAATATATCAATTATATCTAAAAAAATGATGTTTTGTTGGATAAAATGATATTTTGTTGGATAAAATGATGTTTCATTTGCTAAAATGATTTTTTAAAAAAATTTTTTAAAAAATGTATGAGTATTATTCGAATCGACGAAGATTCTGAACAAAAACCAATGGAACTTGACGGTGATGACATTTTAGTGTTATTGGAAAATCCAAATATTCACGGAATTTCTCTGGAACAACAGGAAGAATTGGCGAAAATATACAGAACTCAGTTTGATACATTTTTGGATGACTCGGAATATGGAAATGATGAAATCCAAAGTGATAACGAATGAGTTTTAAATGATTTTTTTTATAAGAAATGACAACGCAAATGGACTTTGCAGATATTCATAGTGATGGTGATGACATACTCGAAAATGGAACCATGGAAATAATATTAGAGAACGAAATATATTCATGTTCGTCTACAGAATTCAAAATGTCTGTAGACGAACATGAATATATGGATATGGATTCGAATGAAAATCCAGATATATTGTTCCGTTAAAGATACGGTTTGACAAGAAATGGTAGAGTTTTCTTGTAATGGTAGAGAATGACATGGAATTAACTGGAATGACAGGGTTTTACAGGGATGACAAGGAATGACAAGAAATGGTAGAATTTTCTGGTAATGGTAGAGAATGACATGGAATGACATGGAATGACAGGGTTTTACAGGAATGACAAGGAATTAACGGGAATGACAAGGTTTCACGGGAATGACAAGGTTTCACGGGAATGACAAGGAATGACAAGGATTTAACGGAAATGACAAGGAATGACAAGGAATGACAAGGAATGACAAGGAATGACAAGGAATGACAAGGAATGACAAGGAATGACAAGGAATGACAAGGAATGACAAGGAATGAC
>JACCDN010124245.1_pt1 | contig 13015 bp, 14 predicted proteins | sample 7441691 | NCBI WGS metagenome assembly JACCDN01 (sample SAMN15323439, study PRJNA562643) | freshwater metagenome | isolation source: river surface water | place: USA:Blue River Watershed | collected 2017-08-16 | reverse complement strand
CAAGAGTGCTAAAACTTTATTAGCACTCGCAAATCTCGAGTGCTAATCCAAGTCTTAGTGCAACGGGAGAAACCCAAATGGCAAAAATCATTACCTTCGATGAAGAGGCACGTCGTGGCCTCGAGCGCGGCCTAAACATTCTGGCCGACACCGTGAAAGTGACCCTTGGTCCACGCGGTCGTAACGTGGTGCTCGAGAAGAAGTGGGGCGCCCCCACCATCACTAACGACGGTGTTTCAATCGCCAAGGAAATCGAGCTATCGGATCCATTCGAGAAGATTGGTGCCGAGCTAGTTAAAGAAGTAGCAAAGAAGACCGACGATGTTGCTGGTGATGGAACCACCACCGCAACCGTTTTGGCACAAGCTCTTGTCAAGGAAGGTCTTCGCAACGTCGCAGCCGGTGCTGACCCAATCACTCTAAAGCGCGGTATCGACAAGGCAACCGAAGCTGTCACTCAAACTCTTTTGAAGATGGCAGTCAATGTTGAGACCAAAGAGCAGATTGCAGCAACTGCATCTATCTCTGCAGGTGACACAACAATTGGTGAAATCATCGCCGAGGCAATTGACAAAGTTGGCAAGGAAGGTGTTGTCACGGTTGAAGAGTCAAACACTTTTGGTATTCAGCTAGAGCTAACCGAGGGTATGAGATTCGACAAGGGATATGTTTCTGCATACATGGTCACTGACCCTGAGCGTCAGGAAGCTGTGCTGGAGGATGTCTATATCCTGATTGCTAACAGCAAGATTTCAAACATGAAGGAACTTTTGCCAGTAGTCGACAAGGTCATGCAGGCTGGCAAGCCACTTCTAATTATTGCTGAGGACATCGAGGGCGAAGCTCTTGCCACCTTGGTTGTAAACAAGATTCGCGGAATCTTCAAGTCTGTAGCCGTCAAGGCTCCTGGCTTCGGAGATCGTCGCAAGGCAATGCTGCAGGACATTGCAATCCTCACCGGTGGTCAGGTCATCGCCGAAGAGGTTGGCCTGAAGCTCGAGAACACCGACCTAGCCATGCTGGGCCGCGCTCGCAAAGTCGTTATCACCAAGGACGAGACCACGATTGTGGAGGGTGCCGGTGACGCTGCTCAGATTCAGGGACGTGTCGAGCAGATTCGTCGCGAAATCGAGAACACCGACAGCGACTATGACCGTGAGAAGCTGCAGGAGCGACTAGCCAAGCTGGCTGGTGGTGTTGCAGTGATCAAGGCTGGTGCCGCAACTGAGGTTGAGCTGAAGGAGCGCAAGCACCGCATCGAAGACGCAGTGCGCAACGCCAAGGCTGCTGTTGAAGAGGGCATTGTTGCAGGTGGTGGAGTAGCGCTGCTTCAGGCAGGCAAAACCACTTTCGCAAGCCTGAAGCTTGAGGGCGACGAAGCAACTGGAGCCAACATTGTTCGTGTTGCTATCTCAGCACCTCTAAAGCAGATTGCAGTGAACGCTGGTTTGGAGCCTGGTGTAGTTGCCGAAAAGGTGGCTAACCTGCCAGACGGTCACGGACTCAACGCCGCAACTGGCAAATACGTAGACATGTTGAAGGCTGGCATCAATGACCCAGTAAAGGTCACCAGATCAGCTCTTCAGAACGCAGCATCCATAGCAGGTCTTTTCCTAACAACCGAAGCGGTTGTTGCAGAAAAGCCAGAGCCAGCAGCACCAGCTGCCGGCGAGGGTGCTGGAGGAATGGACTTCTAAGAAAGTCAACTAAAGAAACAGGGTGGCCATGCCACCCTGTTTCTTTATTTGCTGAGTTCGAAACTAAAAGTGGCTCCGCCACCTGGAGTCTGTTCAACCCATATCCTGCCACCATGGGCATCGATGATGGACTTAGCAATTGCTAGGCCAAGTCCCGATCCGCCAGTTTCGCGATTACGGGAATTATCTATCCGATAAAAGCGGTCAAAGATTTTTTCGCGCAAGCTTTCCGGCACACCCTCACCGCGATCGATAACGCTTACACGAATTTTGTCAGTCAGGTCTTTAATCTCAACCGTAACCTCGGAAGACTTGGGTGCGAACCTGGAAGCATTGGCCAATAAGTTGGCCATCACTTGTTTTATCCGGTCGCCATCGATTTCCAAGATACAAGTTTTCAGTTCGGTTGAGACTCTAAAACTGATTTCTTGATGTGCAACAGAGGCGTCTTTGACGATCGCTTGAGCTAGATCAATTAGGTCAGACGGCTTTTTCTGGAGGTTTTCTAACTCGTCCATACGGGTAAGTGTGAGCAAACTCTCGACCAAACCGCTCATTCGAATTGCTTCACTTTCGATGCGACCCATCGCCTCAGCCAAATCCTGCTTACTCTTGATGGCTCCCATTCGATAGAGCTCGGCATAACCGCGCACAGTGACCAGGGGAGTCCTGAGCTCATGGCTAGCATCCGAAACAAAGCGGCGCATCTGACTGAGGGTCTTATCTTTACCCCGCACTGCAGACTCAATGGAGTCGAGCATGCTGTTTAGGGCTCGGTTAATTCTTCCAATTTCGGTTTTGCCGTGGTGCTGGACAAGACGCGAAGAGAACTTTCCACTCTTGACTGCCTCGGCCGTGCGCTCCACTTCCTTTAGAGGCCTAAGGGCCGAGGTGATGGTCAACCAAATCGCTAGGCCAGATAAGAAGAGCAGGAGTACTCCAAAACGCCCACCAATAACTCCGTATTCATTGATGATTTGCCGGTTGGTGTTCGTCGGCAGTCCCACAACTACAGAGCCATTGGCGTTTTGCAGGGGCAGTGCTACCACTCGCCAGTTTTGATCTGGCCCATCTACCTCTACCTCAGCATCAAATGGAACCCCACCGATTTCTAAAACTTTTTCGCTGGTGAGGCTAGAGAAGTTGGGAACCTGTCTGCCACCACCGGTGGCCGAAACAAGACCGAGAAACTGATTCCCTTGGGAATCAAGGATGGCGATGTAGTAGTCACTGGGAAGTGCAGGAAGAGTTAGATCACCGGTCGTCACTCTGATCTGAAGTCGAAGCGGGTTTTCTGCTCTTAGCTGATTAGCGGTTGCAATCAAGAGATTGTCGGTATTTTGCTGCAGATAAGTGGAGAGCAGCGCAACTGTTCCCGCACTGGAAATTGTTAGCAGTAAGCCAATCAGAAAAACGGACATCGTTGTTAGCTTGGCCCGCAGAGAAACTCTTTCCCAGGCAGCTAAAAAACGATTCTTCAATTTAGTTAGGCCTTGGGACCCTTGAGCATGTAACCGACTCCACGCTTGGTGATGATTAGCGGTTCAGTGGAAATTGGGTCAAGCTTCTTTCGAAGGTAAGAAACATAGGACTCCACAATTCCCATTTCACCATTGAAGTCATATTCCCAGACGTGATCAAGGATCTGCGCCTTGGTCAGCACTCGGTTTGGGTTGGTTGCAAGATAGCGAAGCAGTTGATACTCGGTAGGCGACAGGTCAACCAGCTGGCCGTTGACAGTCACCTCATGTGCATCTTCGTTAATGGTGAGCTCACCAACAGATATGACTGACTTGGTCTGGTCCTTGCCGGTGCGGCGCATGATTGCGCTAATCCGGGCAATGATTTCATCGAGGCTAAAAGGCTTAGTGACGTAATCATCGCCACCGACGGTAAGACCAGTGACCTTGTCTTCTGTGTCGTCACGGGCAGTCAAAAATAAAATCGGAGTTTCAATGCCAAGGCTGCGGATCTTCTTCGTGACACCAAAGCCTGAGATATCTGGCAGCATCACATCCAGCAGAACAACATCGGGCTGATTATCGACAATCTTGTTGATTGCCTCATTGCCGTTGGCGGCGGTTAGAACCTGGTGACCCTGAAAGCGAAGGCTCGCAGAGAGCAGGTCGCGAATGTTCGGTTCATCATCAACTACCAGCACCTTGAGATTTTCCATGTGAAGAGTCTGCCTGAAAAGACTGGATGATTTCTGAGAATTAGCTGGACTAGAAGTCCTCGGCATTCAAAATCTCAAAGGAGTAGCCCTGCTCCGCCAGGAATCGCTGCCGGTTTTGAGCAAAGTCTTGCTCGACGCTGTCTCTTGCCACCAGGGTATAAAACTGTGCAGTTCGACCATCCTGCTTAGGTCGGAGCAGTCGCCCCAGTCGCTGAGCCTCTTCCTGCCTAGATCCAAAAGAGCCAGAAATCTGAATCGCCAGCGATGCTTCAGGCAGGTCTACAGAAAAGTTTGCGACTTTGGAAACTACCAGCGCCTTGAGTTTGCCCGTTCTGAAGTCAGCAAACAGCTGCTCTCTTTCAGTGACTGGTGTTTCACCTGTGAGTTTTGGAATACCGAGTGACCTTGAAACCTCATCAATTTGATCCAGGTATTGGCCAATGATCAAAGTTGGTTCATTGGGATTTCTATCGAGAAGTTTTTGAAGAATTGGCAGTTTGGCGTTGGCGGTTGCGGCAATGCGGAATCTTGCATCAGCATCACTGATTGCATATTTCATCCGATCTTCGTCTGGCAGGGTAATTCGAATCTCGTAGCACTTGGCTGGTGCAATGTATCCCTGCGCTTCAATGTCTTTCCAAGGAGCGTCAAACCGCTTTGGTCCAATCAATGAAAAGACATCTGATTCACGACCATCTTCCCTAACCAAGGTAGCGGTGAGGCCGAGCCTGCGCCTGGCCTGCAGGTCCGCTGTCATCTTGAAGATAGGAGCCGGTAGCAGATGGACTTCGTCGTAGATGATTAATCCCCAGTCGCGAGCATTCAAAAGGGCAAGGTGAGCAAACTCACCCTGCTTCTTTGTTGTGAGAATTTGATACGTCGCAATCGTGACCGGAGCTAGTAGCTTGGAGGCGCCAGAGTACTCCGCAACATCTTCTTCTCTTAGGTCGGTTCGCTTGAGTAGCTCATCTCGCCATTGTCTAGCGGCAACGGTGTTGGTGACCAAGATCAAAGTATTGGTATCGAAGTGAGCCATGGCGGCAGCTCCAACCAAAGTCTTACCTGCACCGCAGGGCAGTACCACCACGCCTGACCCACCGGCAGCGAACTTCTCAACCGCCTGCTTTTGGTAATCGCGCATGGACCAGCCGGATTGATCAAGCTCAATCTTGTGAGGCGTTCCGGGCGTGAAGCCGGCGTTGTCTTCGGCAGGCCAACCCAGTTTCAGAAGCTGCTGCTTGAGCTGGCCTCTTGCCCAATCCCGAATTCGAAATCCATCCTGCGTTTTCCCCTCGAGCAATTCAGAAATCTTTGGATTGGTGGTGACCTCGGTGAGCACCGCCAAATTACTGCTCTGCAGGACCAAACCTTGTGAGTCGCGAGAAATGACCAGCTTTCCGAAGCGATCGATGGTGCTGCGAATTTCAGAGACAACTGTTTCCGGCAGCGGATACTTCGACCACTTGGTAAGCGAATCAATTATGAAATTGGCATCGTGCCCGGCGGCGCGGGCATTCCATAGACCTAACCGACTGATTCGGTAGGTATGAATGTGCTCTGGTGCTCGCTCCAGCTCGGCAAATATCGCCAACTCGTGGCGGGCTTCCTCAGCACTAGCGTGATCGGTTTCGAGCAAAACGGTCTTGTCGCTTTGAACAATCAGTGGCCCAGGCATCCGATCAGCCTAACTCAGCACAACGGAACTAATTCGAGCTAGCGGGAGGGTGCGCTCAGCCTGCTTCGCCTCATCCCTGCCGCGCAGTCGATTATTGGCAAGCCCCAGCGGGGTTAGAAGTAGCTCGGTCGGTTTACCATCAATTTCAATCTTTACGCTCACCTGCAGCTTGTTCTTGATGGCAAACTCCAGCTGTCTTGCGACATCCCCCTGGTCCGCGCTCGCTCGCTCGCCGCTGAGCAGTGCAGTAGCTCTGGCCAAAAGTTCTGATTGATTGGTCAGTTCGGCGGCGGGGGAGCTAAATCGTGGAGATATCACTTTCTCCTCCGCATCAACCATTACAGCTGGGTAACCGGCATCTCGAAGTGAGAAATAACAAAGCTCCTGTGATGCAGCTGTAGTCAGGCGACCTTGGCTCTTTTTCAAAGACAGATGTGCAAGGGATCTCTCGTTACTGATTTGGGTAAGGAGAATGTCGTCCTCGGACACAACCTCTGTCTCGTTTCCACTGACTACTCGCAATGAACCAAAGCGCTTTGCCGTTTCCTCCAGCAGATAGCTAACTGGCTGGGGGAGGGTGCCAGCGGTTGCCAATTCCAGGACTTGCCTAATTTCAGAAATTTCCCCACCGCATTCCAGGTGATGGGAGACAGACAGCGTTGTCAATCGAAATCGACAGGCGAGCCCAAGGTCTTCGCTGTTGGCAAAGGAATCAAGCTTGCGCTGAAGGAGTGCATCTATGGGACCAGGGCAGACAACCGTGAGGTCGCCCTGCACTATTAGCTTCTCCTGAGTCTTCGGAAGTTCTGCAATTGCAGCTCGCAGGACCGATGATATGGAACCGGCAAGCATTGCTGCTCGCGGCTGATCGCGATCGAGCAGGCCAAGGCTTGCACCAAACTGAAGAAGTGAAAGCTTTGATTGATCAAGCAGTGGCAACTCGATGCTGATTTGATCTGTAATGCGAGATTCCGTGAGATTCAATTTGGGCAAATCCCAGCAGGCAGTAGCTAATAAAGAGTATGCATCGGATCGACTTAGCTCGAGCCAGCGCTGTGCCTTTTCACTCGCCACCCAGCGACCCGCATGCTCAGCCAGCAGACCTGCGTGCTGGGCCAGTCGAAACCGAGTCTGCAAATCAGTCGTTGACCATTTGAGTTTCTCTGCAATCAGTTTGGCGTCCGAAGCCTTGAGGCCTGTTTTGGTTTTTTCAAACCAGTGCTGCTCGAGGGCAAAGAGAATTTCTGTAATTGCTAAAAGAGTTTCGTAGCCAGAGAGTGAGCTGGCTGGTTGCGAAAGTCTTGGCAAAGGAATTGGCTTTAGCTGTTTGAGCACTTCCTGCGCTTCTTCAAACACCTTGCTGTCTGAAAGAAATGCTGCCTTCAGAGCAGCCGAGTTCTTGCCGTTGGCGAGATTTTCCAATTCTTTTTTGCTGAGTTTGCGAATGCGCTCCTCGAGCTCTCGTTTGGAAAGAAGAAGCTTGGCCAGATCAAACAGGTCTGAGCAGCTGGCGCTAGAGCCAACCAAAGAGCCCAACAGCCTGGCTAGCTCTTCCCCCGGCAACGCCTTCAGGCGGTTAGCGAGTGGGAGGATTGCGGTCAATTATCGCGAGCCTCTCGAGAGCGGCGAATGATGGCTGTAATTAGCAGGGCAATGATCATCAAGAATCCCACCGGCAGCCCAATCAGCGGCAGCTGCGCGAGCAGAACCGGCAGGTCAGTTACCCCGAAAAACACCAGCAGGAGCGTGGCGAGGATTGACAGGACGGACAGGCCAATTACAGACACTGCCAGGGCGGCCAAAATTATCTCGACCCTAGACTGCTTGCGGTTTTCAGGCATCCGTTAAGCCTATTGCTTTGGGTTACACTTGCCTGCGACTTATGAAAGGGAAGCAATGCCAACTGGTCGGGTCAAGTTCTTTGATGATGAAAAGGGCTTTGGGTTTATCGCTGGTGATGACGGCAGCGAGGTATTTCTGCACGCCTCGGCACTTCCCGCTGGAACCGGCACCATCCGCCCTGGCACCAGGGTTGAATATGGCATTGTCGATGGCCGCAAAGGAGCCCAGGCTCTCTCGCTTCGAGTGCTAGAAGTCCCAACTCTCTCGGCAGCTACCCGTAAACCAGCCGAAGACCTAGCCATCATTACTGAAGACCTAATTCGTCTTTTGGACCAAATCGGATCTTCGCTCAAGCGCGGGAAGTATCCAGAGGCTAACCACGCTCGAAAAGTCGCTCAGCTGTTGAGGCGAGTAGCCGATGAGCTTGAGGGGTAACAAACACCAAGCACTTGCCAAAAGTGCCCTCAGTGAATTTAGCGATGGCAGCTATGGCAAGTTCATTTCTGAAAAAGAAATCCAAAAGGGAATCTTCGATGTTTCCTTTGAATCAACCAAGCGCGGCTATGAAGGTTGGCACTGGGTTGTCACTATCACCCAGCCCGATAAGCGCAAGCCCGCCACCATCTCTGAAGTGACTCTGGTGGCAGGACCAAAAGCACTGCTTGCACCGCAGTGGGTGCCATGGTCTGAGCGATTGAAAGAATTCAGAGAGCTACTGAGAAAAGAAGGTAAGGCTAAGACCGACGCCGAAGCCGACGCTTTGATTTCAGAGATGTCAGGTGCGAACGGTGAGAAAGCCAATACCACCAAGGAGCGCGCCGATCGCGGCAGTGTGCAGCCACCAGTCAAGACCCGCGTCCGCAAGCGATTGATAAAACGCAGCGAGGATAACCAGAGCGACCAACCAAGCGATGGTGCCAATAGCGAGCACCAGCCTGATGTTGACCTTGACCGGGTCTAGTTCCTTATCGATCACAATCTCTCCAACACATAATCAATGCAGTTTGTGAGAGCTTCTAAATCAGATTTTTCAACAGAGACGAAGGTTGCAATCCTGAGTTGATTCTTGCCAAGTTTGCGATAGGGGTCAGTATCGACAATGTCGTTCTCACGAAGAATCTGGGCTATGCCCAAGGCATCGATGTGGTCAGCAAAGTTGATGGTTGCCACTAATTGCGAGCGGTGATTTGGGTTTTTTACAAAAGCCTCAGTCAGCGGATTTTTTTCTGCCCAGTCAAACAGGACCTTGGAGTTGGCCTTGGTCTTAGCATCGGTCCAGGCAAGACCTCCATTAGCCAAGATCCACTGAATCTGATCGTTTAGGAAAAACAGAGTTGCCAGTGCTGGGGTATTTAGGGTGTAGTTCTCCCGTGAGTTATCAAGCGCCAGCTTGAGACTCAAAATATTTGGGATGTAGCGACCTGATGCTGCCACTCGCTCAATTCTTTCCAAAGCTTTCGGAGAAACTAGCGCTAGCCACAATCCACCATCGGATGCGAAGTTCTTTTGCGGAGCGAAGTAGTAAACGTCGGTTTGAGTAATGTCAAAATCAATTCCACCAGCAGCCGAAGTTGCATCGGTTAGCATCAGTGCGTCGGCATCAGCGCCAACTACTCGCAATACATCTGTCACCACTCCAGCGGAGGTTTCGTTGTGTGGGTAGGCGTAGATGTCCACCCCAGCCTCTGCCACTAGATCTGATCTGGTGCCAGGTTCGGCTTCAATCACAGTTGGTTTTGCAAGCCACGGGGCTGCCAAAATCTTGGCGAACTTATTTCCGAATTCTCCGTGCACTAGTGCCTGAGCTTTTTTCTCAGCTAAAGAGAAGGTAGCTGCATCCCAAAATGCCGAAGCACCACCGTTACCCAGAATTACCTCATAGCCAGCGGGAGCTCTGAATAGCTCAGTTAGTCCCTGCTTGATCTCGCCAACCAGTGCCCGAATGGGAGGCTGTCGGTGGGAGGTTCCCATGAACTGCTTGGCAAAAACAGTGAAGTTTTCAAACTGCTCAGGTCGCATCCTGGAAGGGCCGCAACCGAATCGACCGTCGCGGGGACGCATAGAATTCGGGATAAGGATTTGCGGCACGCTTAGAGTTTATCGGCTTGACTAGTCTTACTCTTTAGGGGAGACATGACAGATCTAATCGATACCACCGAGATGTACCTCAAGGCCATTTTGGAACTTGAGGAAGAGGGCATTACCCCGATGCGCGCTCGCATTGCCGAGCGCCTTGATCACTCTGGCCCTACCGTCTCTCAAACGGTTGGTCGTATGGAACGAGATGGATTGCTAGTAGTCGAAGATGATCGAAGACTCAACTTCACCGACGAGGGCCGCCTCACCGCTATTGAGGTAATGCGCAAGCACAGCCTGGCCGAGCTGATGCTGCTGGAGATTGTTGGGCTCAGCTGGGAAAAGATTCATGATGAGGCCTGCCGCTGGGAACACGTCATGAGCGAAGAGGTTGAGCGCAAGCTGCTTGAGCGACTGGACAACCCAACCCACTCTCCCTTTGGAATGCCAATCCCAGGGCTCGAACTTTTGGGACTACCCGCTGTTGAAAACACTCCCTGCCAGCCAGTCACCGAGGCCGGAGCTGGTGAATACCAGCTGTGCCGGATCGGGGAGCCCGTCCAGATTGACCCGGCCTTTTTGGCCCAGTTGGCCAATCTGGGCCTAAAACCAGGGGTGAAGGTAGGCGTGTCGGAAGCTGGCAATGGCTGGCTAATGACTGCCAATGGTGGGCAAGAGGGCCTATTGCTGGATGAGCGTTACGGTCAACACCTCTTTATTAGCCCCTTAGCTATCAAATAGTTATAATCTTGGCTTGGAAGTCCAAGTGAGTATTTCGGAGGATTCCTTTTGATTTCAGAATCAACGAGCCCAGCCTCGCGTAAGCAATTGCGGAAGTTGGAACGAAGCTCTGCCAAGGCAGCGGGTCGTAGCTCGATTCGTGCATTCATGACCTTCGTTTCAACAACCGGCCTGATGGCAACCGTTGCACTTCCTTCATATGGTTTCTCGCCTGAGATCACGGCAGTTGCAGGTCTCACTGTCGACAACGAGCTGGTTCAGATATCCGCTCCTTCGCAGGGACTGGCTGTGGCAACGGTACGAGCCGTTGAGTTCTCCAGAGGAAATTACGAACCAGCTGACGTGGAGGACTTCGCCGAGCAGCCCAGGGTTAGCAGCTATACCGGACCGCTAGCCGAGGACTATCTCGCCCGACCAAGATTTACCGAGATCACCAGCTCCAACATCATGCAGGCAGCAGCCGAGCTGGTTGGAACTCCATATGTTTACGGCGGAAGAACTCCAGCCGGATTCGACTGCTCCGGTTTCACACTCTTTGTATATGCCCAGTTCGGAGTCAAGCTCCCACACAGCGTTTACCAGCAGGCCAAGCTTGGAAAGAAGATTCCACTGTCCGAGGCAGTGCCGGGTGACCTGGTTATCTTCAATGACTTCAGCCACAACGGAATCTATGCCGGTGGTGGCAACTTCTTCCACTCACCTCAGCCGGGTGACCGAGTCAAGCTGGCTCCGATCTTCACCGAGCGCTACCACATCATCCGCGTAGCCGACGTGGCCAACTACTAAACCTTCAGTTTCCCTCTGCGTTTCTGCCAACCTTTGGCGATTTCTCCTCTTACTCTTTTTTCAAGTTTTTGATTGGAGCAAGGGAGGTCGAGATGCCACTAGACATGCAATCCAGGCATGGCAACTGGATCCATCTACACCAACACCCCTGCATATCCATGCCGGAAATCTCAACGCGTCGCGCTTTTGCGGCGCGTTTTTTATTTTCCGCAAAGACCGAATGCCCGCAAGCCGTGTGGGCGAATTCGTAAGGAGCAACATGCGCACACTAGTCCTCAACGCCGGATATGAACCCCTAGCGGTGGTTTCTTTCAAGCGAGCGTTAATCCTGGTTCTAAATGAAAAGGCAACCGTGCTTGCCGGGATCTCCGGGGCGGTGGTTAGAAGCGCCAGCAGTGAGTTTGATATGCCATCGGTAATCCTGCTCTCACGCTACGTCAGAATTCCAAACGCCAGAAGAGTCCCTGTTTCAAGACGCGGTGTATTGAGACGAGATGGTCACAAGTGCGCCTACTGCGCCAGAGGCGCCAACACAATCGATCACGTCGTTCCTAAATCTCGTGGCGGTAAGGACACCTGGGAGAACCTGGTGGCCTGCTGCCTTTCTTGCAATAACGAAAAAGGCGATCGCACCCCGCAAGAGATGGGCTGGCAACTGAGAGTGGTTCCCAAGATGCCAACCGGTTTGGTCTGGAGTGTTAGGGGAGCTGAGAAACCACTTCCGCAGTGGAGTGAGTTTCTAGCGATGCAGCGCCAGGCTGCTTGACTTCTCAGTTCACTAGAGAATTTATTTGCCTTACCAATTCACGTGGCTCTTTGCTTCCAAGGATTAATCGAGCAAATTTGTGGTCCTTAAGCTCAACCACTACCGCTGATTCACCTTTATGCCAGGCAACGAATTGGCGCTCAAGTCTCTTGAAAAAGGTGCCCGCGTAAACAAAGTGGGGTAGCCCGGTGCCAGGTGCACGAATACCCAGCTCTCCAGGAATGACCCCTTGATCTTCGGTGGCGCCTCGTATGTTTTCTTTCGAAACGGCAAAGCTCTTGCGAAGAGTCTTTATTCGATCCAAAAGGTTCAAATGAACAATTAGGTGAGTGTCTGTTATTTCGTATCTTGGCATGTCAGTTCTCCAGACTGCTTAGTAGGTGACCCCCCAAAAACTGGGCGGCCTTGCTCTTGTTTCCTTTGAAGGAGCCATCTATTGCTTTGGTGCAAATCTGCTTAATTGCCTTATCGGATCGAGCCAACTCCCGCATTGCAACGATCACTAAATCCACGGATGTCGCGGATTTGACCCAGACGCCGGAAATTGCCTCACTCAGACATGCGACAAAAAGGTTGCGCTTTGATCCAAAGGCCTTGTAGAGACTGCCACGCTTTAGGGCGGTGGCCGCCAGTAAGTCGTCTATTGAACAGCCGTTATAGCCGAGTTCGGCGAACGCAAGGCTAGCTTGCTTGACAACTTTAGATTCGTCGAATTCTCTTGGACGGGCCATGTCGCTAGGTTAGTAGTTATTGACTGATTAGTCAATAATCAGAATGGGTGGCCCCGAGAAGAATCGAACTTCCGCACACGGTTTAGGAAACCGCTGCTCTATCCACTGAGCTACGAGGCCTAGCGCTAATACTTTACGCCAGAGACTTCTTCCAGTTCCCTGTGCTCGGGCAAGGCTACCTAGCCTTTGGCCCCATCACTTTTAGGCTTTGGGCGTGGATGAATCGAAATATGAAAGCTGGCAATTACAGCTAGCCGAAATCGGCGGCACTAATCCACTTCTGCAATTTGAGCTTTCCACTCTCGGGCACATTGATCTCTTTCGCGCTCACCCATCTGGTCTTGCTCAGCTCAGCACCGCTAAGAGCGCAAACCTCTCCAGTTTGGTGAGAGAAGAAATTGCCTTATCAAGAGCGCAAACCGCCACCAAGAAAATAAAGCGCAAGGCAGACCGCATCGAAGACAACTTCGGAATTCCGGCGGCCTATGTGGCAGCGGGGCTGCTGCGCTACCAAGGCAGAGGCCT
>JACCDN010649704.1_pt1 | contig 13016 bp, 9 predicted proteins | sample 7441691 | NCBI WGS metagenome assembly JACCDN01 (sample SAMN15323439, study PRJNA562643) | freshwater metagenome | isolation source: river surface water | place: USA:Blue River Watershed | collected 2017-08-16 | reverse complement strand
TACGGCGCTTCCTGCATAAAGTCTTTGAGAAGTTCGATAACAGAGATAGCTACCAACGAACCAATCAACTTAATCTTCAGACCGCTGTAATCAACATGTCCCATCCAATGCGGACGATCCTTGGCGCCTTCTGCAACCGAAATCTTAGAGACGAAGTTTTCGTATCCGGCAAAGAGAACGATGATGATGAGGTTTGCCAAGAGAACAGTGTCCAGGAGCTCGAGTACCTCAAGGGTGATCTCTGCGGCGCTCATATCGACCACATGGGTCATCATGTGCCAGAAGGAGTGGAAGAAGCGATAGAGGATAGGCACCAAGGTCAGGAGCAATCCGATATAGAGCGGAGCCAAGAACCAGCGTCCCGCGAAGATGATGCGTTCGATTAAGGTCTCTAGTTTTTCCATAACCAAGAGTTTATAGGTAGCGTTCTCTCATGGACTGGATTAACGCTCTCAATCGCCGAATCGCAGAGAAAATCACTGCCGGAGTCTCCACCATGTGGGCTGCCTACCTCTTCGCTGCAATCGCTCTGATCTCGCTACCTGCCGCTATTCGCAGTGGAGATACGCTGACAATCGTCGATTGGGTCGCTCAGACCTTCCTGCAATTGGTTCTTCTCTCCATCATCATGGTTGGCCAGCAGCGCTCTTCCGACGATGTCACCAAGCAGATTGAAGAGACCCACGCGGCTTCTCTTGCCGAGTTTGAGTACGCAAAAGAGGCGAGAGCTCTCGCAGATCAAGAACTTGCCGAGATTAAGAAGATGGCAAAAGAGATTCACACTATTTTGCGGGATGTCGAGAAGAAGTAAGCAGAGGCTTTTCGCTAACTAATCTTCTCGTTCTACCAAGCCAAAGAATTTAAGTGGTCGGTAGAGGAATCGCGGAACTTTTCGTATTTTCCCAACCCAGATAACTAATAATAGGAATAGCCCAAAGGCCATATCTGGTCCGATATGAGCGAAGCTATCTTTGATTGTCTGCCACAATGGATCAAACTTGCTGATGTAATCCGAGGGATTATCTTCTGGGGGAGCGCTAAATATCACTGGCCAGTCATAGAGGGCATGCAAAATGATTGGTGGAAGGATGCTCTTGGTTGCCAGCATTACCGCCGCTGCCATAAAACCAAAACTTGATGCCCCTAAGACATGCCAATACGCCTCGACCGGATTCCAATATTCACCGAGGTATAGATTGAGATGCATCAGACCGAATGTGATTGACGAGACCACAAGTGCTAAGGCGGTTCCATGTTTCGTAAAGACCCCAAAGACGAAGCCGCGCGAGACTACTTCCTCACCTAACCCCAGTGTGTAGAGATAGAAGATTCCAGTGATTGTGGGTAGAAGCGGCAAGGTGTAACCGTCACTTCCAGATATACCTGAGTAGGAGTAGAAAACTGCAACCAATAAGCCAAAAAAAGATGGAACAGAGAGCGCTGGAAGTCGGAAGTACTGCATCGTTGGAAGTTCGTATGCCCAGATGAAGTAGATAAAAGCGCCGGCCATAACCCCATACTGAATAATCGAGTTGAGATCATCGTTAGGAAATAATTCAGGTATGAGGTGAAAAGAAGTCAGCGCAGCCACTGAGAAGCAGGTAACTGCAATGAGATCGGCGAGCTTTTTCATGCTCCGAACTTAATCCTCTGCGGTGACAACTTTGAGGAAAATCCGATCCCCACGCCGAGTGAGCCTAACTGCCACAATGTCAGCCCGCAGACAGAGTCCCATGACCAGTCTTTGACAGGCAAAATCTTCATTATGTTCCTCGTGACGTTTCATAATCCGAGAGCCTTGGAACTTGCTCATTAGGCTATGCCATTCCCAACCTGGAAAAGTTTCAGAGATGAATTTGTGCTGCAATCCGCGCGTAATAGGAATCCAATGTGCGTAACGAGCGATATCTCGAATATCTTCCACGGAGAGAGTTAATGGATTTTGGTATGGCATATCAATGACCTCACTAGGCCCATAAAAAAGGACCCGCTACTTCTGGCGGTGTCTCTCATCGCCAGCAGGTTTTCCTTCAGGGCCACCGGACGCGAATCAAGCGCGGAGGGCACCAAGCAAGCTAAAGGGCTTAACGCTTGGTTCTTAACCTAGGAAGAAGGTAGCACGGTTATCTGACATTTGGTGTTTGTATTTCGCAACCAAGCAGGCGAGAGTATGCCCATGTCAGAACAGGTCAGGCTCGATTCGCGCGCCTCTTTGCAATGCCATGAGCTTCTGCACAAACTCACCGCACCATCACGCTTTGATCTCTCAGCCCGCATTAAAGATGATCCGCTGCCAAAAGCACTTAAAGAGGCTGGAATTAAATACGAAGCGGAAGTTCTAACCGTCCTTGATCAAACCGATTTACGAATCTTCAAAGTTCAGACCGGCATGGGAGACTCAGTTCGAGAGTCCGAGACAGCAGTCGCTCTACTAAGTGAAGATGTCGATGTAATTATCGGAGCATCATTTGGCGACTACATAGAAGCTGCCCTTCGCAAGCAAGGCCATGTTGGCTTTGCTGGAGATTCAGTTCGGGTCAGCCGCCCTGATTTACTGGTTCGAATTCAGAGTGACTCACTAACTCCACGATGGGCACCAGTCGATATTAAATCGCATGGGGCAGTTGAAGATAATAAATCAAATCTCTTAAAGATCACAAAGATTCCAGCGATTAACCCGGAGGAAGGTGATCAGGTAAGCGGCACTTTAGTTAAGAAGGATGGCCGCCAACTTGCTCATTACATTCGCCACCTGCAAAACCTCGGATTTGCCCCCGATACTCCGTGGGGCGGAATCCTCGGTAAAGATCAATCCTTTATCGCCTGGGCAGATCTCAACGCACTTACCTATGGCGTTGGGCAAGCTCGAATGGGTGCGCTGCAACAATACGATTTAGCATTTAACGCGGCGCATGCAGTTATCGAGGGCGCGCTTAAACGTGAAACCGAGCCTTCTCTGCCACCAGTAACTATCGCCCGTCGTATCTCTGGCGACTTTGGTTGCCCTACCTGTGAGATGCGTAAGGTCTGCCGCAGAGAACTTGAGGATTTCGATAACCGTGCCGGCCACGTCACTTTACTTACCGATATCACTGCCGAGAAGGCTAATAAGTATTTTCCTGATATCGAGAGCATGGCCGAGCTCCTCAAAGCCAATCCCAATGACTTGCCACCTCAAGGTGCCATTGCGCAGTTGCGCGCACATGTCTGGCAGACGAAGAAACCGCAGTTAATCAATCCAGCGCAAAAGTTTGAGATTCCTGAATTCGATATTGAGATTGATATTGACTTAGAAAATAGCCAAGAAGCGCTTCGTGAAGAAGGATTTGAAGAGACCCTTGGTCGCGATTCGGTCTATCTCTATGGCTATGGAATTCACGATCGCACCATCAACAAAGATTGGCGCACTGCAATGTTTGGATACTTCGATGATTATCGTGATAGCGATGAGGCTGAGTTCTTAGTTCTCTCGCAGATGTGGCAGAAGCTTAAATATGAGGTTGCCGCAGCTGAAGCAGATGGTAAATCCGTTGGCATCTTCCATTACTCGCCGCACGAGCGCACCTGGTGGCGCAACTATGTTGATCGCCATTCTGCAATGCCGGGATCGCCATTTATTGAAGAGGTCAATGACTTCATGGCTAAGTACTTTGTCGATCTCTATCCAATCGCACAGAAGATTGCGCTGCCAGTTACCGGCTACTCAATTAAAGTCTTAGCCCCCCTTGCCGGCTTTGAATGGGAAGTCAAGGATGCCGGGGGAGGCAACTCAATTGTTTATTACCAGACTGCAACGTCACCAACTAAATCCGAAGGTGAGAAAGCGATCGCAATCAAATGGTTACGCGAATATAACCGCGATGATGTGAAGGCAACTTTTGCAGCTCGCGAATATCTAAGAAAAATTGCTGCAGAGTTCAACGCAAAGTAGTTGCTCGTGTCGCGCTAAAGTACTTGCAATCGTTCTAAGTTTGAGTAATCCTTGAAATGAAGAATGACCTGTACCGATAACGTAAGTTAGAGGTACGAGCCACCCTTCGCTCCCGTGTTAGGAAGTATCAGTTGGCCCGCCGTTCGCGCGGCGGGTTTTCCTATGCCCTGGGGATAAATCCACGCTCAGCGACTCGAACATATGTTCGAAAACTGTGTTACTCTCCGCTTCCCCCTAAACACCCCGGGTAAGGCTGACAGCGAGTAGCCCCCAACCCTGCAGCAAGCCCCAACCCCAGCCCAGAGCAGATTTGTCAGTGACGGTCTGTAACTTTCCCTCAACGTCAGAAGCACCATTGTCTATAAGAAAGGAAACGGTGAGCGCCGAAAACAACAAGCCAGAAGCCCAAGAGCAGGAACTCTGGGATCGCATTCGCACGACCGAAGGAGCAGAGCGAGCTGAAGTTCTAGATGAACTAAGCCACTTCGCTTACAAGAAGAACAACTACATAGAGTGCCTTCAGTTAATTGAAACTTCGATTGAGATCTACTTCTCATTGCACAATGAGTTTCATACACAAGAGTTAATTCATCTCTATGAAGGAAAAGCTTTCTGCCACGCTAATCTCGAGCAGCACCGCGAGGCGGCAGAGGCATTCAATACTCTTGCTGGGTATTTCTGTATCGACGAAAATCGCGAAGGTTTTCTTCGGGCAAAACGCGCAGCAGGGCGCGAATGGTATGAAGCTAAAGAGTTCGAGAAGAGCCTCGAATGCCACACCATCGTCTCAAAAGAGATCGACACGGACGCTACCGATTACTCCATGGGAATCGACACCATGAATATCGGCCTGGCACTTCAGAAACTCGACTTTCATATTGAAGCCATTGAGAGCTTCTTGAAAGCCCGCACTTTATTCAAGGCAGATAAGAACCCAGAGTATGTCAACTGGTGTGACAGCTTCCTTGCAGCGTCTTATATCGAACTCAAAGTCGGTATGGAAGCTCTCTTTCATGCGCAGAACTACTTCAACTATTCGAAGGTCGCTGAAGACCTCACCATGGAGGGATACGCCCGCTATCGCCTTGGCCAGGCCAACCGCCTCACCAAGCAGTATGCAGAGGCCGAAGATCACTTTGTGAAGTCGCTCGAACAACTCACACTTGATGATACGAAAGATTGGGAGACCATCATCAAGGTCAATCACGAGCTAGCGGCAACGCTCTTCGCCCAAGGCAAAGACGAAGCTGCTAAGACTCGCCTCAATCGCATCGCCACTATCGAAGAGACGATGGGCGATAGTTAAGCAATGAGGAACAAGTACTTTCCGATCGCTGCAGGTGCGCTTACCCTTTCCGCACTTGCAGCGATTGGGGTTCTCTCAAACCCACAGCCAGCTGTCATCAGCCCTTCCCAAGTAATGACCTGGGATTGTGAGATACCGACACATAAACCTGAAGCCATCACAATTACCTGTGGTGATGGCGGCATGTACCTCGATCATATTGACTGGTCACGGTGGGAACAGCAGGGCGCGGAAGGCAGCGGCATCTACAACGTGAATAACTGTGATCCTGACTGTGCCGACGGCACCTTCTTGCATGCGCAAGTACAGATCCGCCTTACCAATCTCACCCGCTATCAAGGCAAGCACTTCTTGAGAACGCTGGTATTTGAAACAACTAACGGGGAGAATCTCCCTAAATCAGGTCAGAGCTTCTATGAGTGGGACGTCATGGGGTTCGCAGAGATGATGGGGGATTAGGTCGAGCGCGATGAGTCAGATAACACTGCTCGGCAGATTTACCTTCAATGACGATGACATCCATCGGGATGGCGGTCAAGGAGATATCTTTCTCGGATACGACCAGGATCTGGATAAGCAAGTCGCAATAAAGAGAATTTTATTAAGCGATGCCTTAGCAAAGAATTCATTCCGTAAAGAAATTGAAGCTCTAACGCGACTAAAGCATCCAAATATTGTAAAAATTATAGATAGTGTCATTATCGAAAATATCGGGTATCTGATTCTTCCCTGGATGCGTCAAAACTTGCTCGAGTATTTGGAAGAACAAGAGAAATGGTCCAATGAGTGGGCACTTGATCGAATCATAATTCCGCTGGCTGATGCACTTTCTTACATGCATGAACGTGGGCAGTCTCATAGAGATATATCAGGCAGAAACGTTATGATGGAACTTAGAAAGCCGATATTAATCGACTTTGCTTCATCGGCTGTTATTGATCAGCGGGATGATGATAAAACCATTGGCCCGACTTTTTCTCGCGGATACACACCTGACGACTTTGGCACAGTTTTCGAGAAAGATGTATATTCATTTGGTGTTCTCGCACTCGAAATCTATGGAAGAAAGAGATTACAAAATAGAGCACTCATTGAGAAAGCACTCAATGAACTTACTTCTCCTGCCGCACGAAAAATTATTGCAAAATGTATCGAGATAGATCCAAACAAGCGTTATCCGGATGCGATGCAAATCAAACCCGAATGGGATGCAATTAAAAATGAAATTCTCGCCACACAGCAGGAGCGCCGCTTCCTAGGTGAAATTGTTCTTACCAATTCAGCCCGTGATGGTCTGAAGGGGTGGGCAAGGAACGGCAAGACACTTGAAATGGCGCTCACTTCCCATGTCAAAACAAGCCTCATACATTGGTTTCCGGCGAGTGATGAGAATGGTCAGGATAGCCATACCAAATTCTGGCTTGTGGCAGACCAAATCCGCTTTTTATTGGCGCCAGCCGAAGATCAATCAGGTTGGAAGGCAATAACTGCACATTTTGCTGAAAGCGAAGACCTAGAGGTCTATCGCCGCAAAGGCAAGGAGATCACTTATTACAAGATGCCATGGAATGTGGTCTCATATTTCACGCCTACAACAATTTCTAGAGCTGGCTTTGAATTCATAGCCGGCAGATATCAAGAATGGATTGAAACAGGCAAGCCTAATTCTGAGGCTGATCTAGAGCGCCGAGATGCTCGCGAATACATGAGTAAATTGCTACGGACGATGGAGGCGAAAGAAGATATCGCCAAGGGCCGTAAAGAACCGATCTTCTTTGATGAATCAAATAACCTCGGACACCGAGTTACGCTTAAATTAAGCGAACTGCCTGATTACCCTTTGGAAAGTACATTTTGGAGACTTGCTTCGAAGGGTTCAGTCGTTGGGGAAGTCGATTACCAGTCGGGGTTAGAGATCAATTTTCTACTTCGCAAGCCTTTCATCGGAAAATTTCCAGAAAATGGAAAGTTAATCCCGGATATTGCCGCGGGTTCAGTGAGTGCCTATAAGCGACAGAGAGATGCAATTGAATCAATAATTTCTGGGACCTCGCGGGGTTCAAAAATTGGAGACTACCTGGCTAATCCAAGTGAAGTGCCGAAGAATCACGCAAATTATCCAGAGAAATGGTTTATTGAAGACCTTGATGAACCAAAGAAAGAATCAATTTCTCAAGCTTTAGGTTCAAACTCAATCACCCTCATTCAAGGTCCGCCAGGTACTGGAAAGACCACTTTTATCTCTGAACTCATCGCTCAGACTCTAAGCAAGAATCCAAATTCCCGAATTTTGCTAGTAAGTCAGACACATGTGGCTCTAGATAACGCGCTCGAAAGATTAGCCAAATTAGATATTGAGGGAGTTGTAAGACTTGGTAATCCAAATAGCGAGCGTATCTCGGATCTAAGTCGAGACCTCTTACTTGATAAGAAAATGCAAGATTGGGTGGAATCACTTGAGGCAAAATCAAATGCTTTTGCGGAAAAACACGCACAGCAGTCAGGATTCTCGCTAGAAGAAGCTCGAAAAATCCTCCAGGTCTCTCGCGCACGGCAGGGGCTTAGAGAGGTGAATCTTCTAAAAGAGAATGAGATCGCAAATAAAGCGGCTAGCCAAGATGAATCGGATAAAACTGCAACTCTAAGTCAATTGATTGAATTACCAACTTCGGCAGATTTGAATGAACAAGAATCCCATGCACAGATTAATCTCGAGAAACGCTTGCAGGAAATTGGCGATCCGAAATTGCTAAAGAAATATGAGGATCAGAGCCTCGCAGAGAGCGACCTAATTGAAGTTTTAGAGAAGCTTTTAGGCGGTCGTAAGATTGACGACAGCTTTAATCAGATTATTTCCGCACAGAGCGAATGGCTCAACCGCGTGGGAACATCCGACCAACTCTCTCAACTCTTTCTGAAAACATGCAAGGTTCTGGCCGGTACATGTATTGGCTTCTTGGGCCATCCAGCGGTGAGATCTATTGACTTTGATTTATGCATTCTTGACGAAGCGTCTCGCGCCACAATTACTGAATCCCTCGTTCCCATGTCTCGATCAGCAAAATGGGTAATTGTTGGCGATGGCAAGCAATTGGGGGCATTTGATGGCGATTCGAAAGAGTCCCTAGGCTATCTAGAAGAGTACGACCTAGAAAAAAGCGATTTGCATGAAACCTTCTTCTCGCGCTTCGAAGGAAGTCTGGCACCAGAAAATAAGCGATTTCTGAGTATTCAATATCGAATGAACAATCAAATTGGTCAATTGATCTCAGACTGCTTCTATGATGGCAAGCTAGAGTCAGATGGACCTGAGGCAATAACAGCTTTATCCGAAAATGGCTTGGAACCGATTACTTGGCTAGATACGTCCGAATATCCAACCAGCATCAGAGAAGAAAGCCGCCCGGTTGGAGCTTCGTCAATTATAAACACCTCAGAGAGTCGAGTCATCGTTTCTGAAATCAAGAAAATTGAGAATTTAGTCAAGAAACAAGTTCTCAACCTCAATGAAGTGCCGCATGTACTGATCATTACTCCATATGCACATCAAGTGGAGCTAATCAAGATGGATCTCGGACCACTAAGAAACTCTGAATACTTGAATATAGAAATTCAAACAATTGACAGTGTTCAAGGACGAGAATCAGACATAGTCTTCTACTCGCCTGTACGAAGTAATTCACGCGGAAACGTCGGATTCCTTAATGAGGAGAATTTCCAAAGAACAAACGTGGCTCTATCTCGGGGACGTTATATGACTGCAATTGTTGGTGATTGCAGCTTCTGGCGGAATATAAATTCACCACTTTCTGGCGTTCTCCGCAGAATCGATCAGGGTAATGGGTTAGTAAGGGTGGCAGATCATGCTTGAAGATTTTAAGTATCTAGATAAAAAGTTCGCTCATCTATTCCCGGATCACGAATTACTTCAGATTGAAGTTATTGCTCTTCCTGCGGCAAGAATTGATGTACAGGTAATTGGCCAAGTTGTAACCGAAACATCACCAATAACTGAGTTCATTCTCCGATTCATATCATTAAAAGTTAATCACATTCCGCATTTGGCTGAGGCTCTTGGAATTTCAGAAGAATTAGCCATGGATGAAGTCGCTGAAGAGATCCGTCAAGGACGAGTAGAGCGATCAATTTCAGGAAAACTGATTTTGACTTCCCTCGGGAAAGATACTTTAACTTCATCAGTAGTAAGACTTCCAAAGAAACAGAAGTTAGAGCTGATTTTCGATAAGGGACGTTGGCAGATTGCTGATTGGGATAGACATTTATTCATCCCGTCTTCAGAAATGAAAGACTTAAAGGACAGCACGCTCAAGTCTTTTGAAAAAAAGAAAAGTACTATTCAATTAGGTGACTTGGATTTGATTAATCTAAATAGAATTTTGAAATCTGAGTCAAGATCTACAAAAAAGAATACCGTTGAAATATTGAATATTCAGAAGATCATTCAGCGTAGGCACGGTTTTCGCATGGGCAGAATTATGATCTACAGCAAGTCTCAATTCGAGAATGGCTTTGTTGTACTTATTGGCGATGAGCGCTCTGAGGAACATGAAAATATTATTAACTCGCGAGGCGGACTTGAATCTTTGAATATCATCATTTCGCCACCAGTAAAGCAAACGCAAAATAGCAAGCTGAGCGCAATGCAAATAGTCGAAGTTCCGGTAGAAGTTCAGGTAGAAGCACCATTTGTAGATGATGGCAGACTGGTTAAGAGTTTCGAACATCGCCCACTTCTGTGGGAGGCTTTAGAGAACTCCAAAGAACGGTTCATGATAATTGCCCCTTGGATCACCCGGGCGGTGGTCAATGACGAGTTCCTCCGAAAGCTTGAGCGTCTCTTGAAGGCAAAGGTTAGAGTAACTATCGCTTTTGGTTTTTATGACGCCTCTAATCCACTTGAGGCAAAGCGCCGAGACGATTCCAGGATTCTGACGTCGCTCCTCAAACTCTCTCGTCAGTATCATAATTTTGAGTTTAGGTGGATGGGTATGAATGCCAATAAGGGTATGAATCACTCAAAAATATTTGTATCGGATTCAATTTATATCGCTGGAAGTTTCAATTGGCTCTCCTTTCGAGGTGACACAGATCGTTCATACCGAAAAGAAGATAGCGAGTTGCGAACCAAGAAAGAAGTTGTGGATTCCCGTTACAAGAGCCACCATGATGAGGTAATGGAGATTTCAGTGCCGATGTCTGAGAAATTTATCCCACAGGAAGAGCGCCGACACTCTCCACGGCACCAGAACTTTCCTCGAAGGTAGTGGCATTGGGTTATATATTTGTTCAAGGGCCATCCTTAACTCGTGCAAAAAATCGTATGGCGTGAAAGACTCTGCCTGTAGCATCGAGCAGAAGGGGTGAGCAATGGCTAACGCTGCACCCAAGATGCTCGGCAAGTGGAAGATGCACCGAGCCCTCGACTCTGGGGCATTCGGTGTTGCCTGGCTCGCTGAAGATTCAACAAAACCCGGTACCTATGCCGTAATCAAATTCCTCGCCGGCTCTCCCTTGGAAGAACCAATTGAAGTCACGCAGGCTCGATTCGAACGCGAACGCGAGATCCTGGCAGGTCTTAACAACCAGCATGTCTGCAAACTCCTCGATGATGATCTCAACCATAACCCGCCATGGGTGGCTGTCGATTATCTGCCAGGTAAATCTCTTCAGGGAACCATTTCTGAAAGCTACAAGCTCAATGAGACTGAGTGGTTCCGTCTAGCAAGTGACATGCTCAACGGGCTTTCATATCTACATAAGCAGAAAATCATCCACCGCGACCTAAACCCTAAGAATATCTTGGTCACAAGTATCGGCTACAAAATCATCGACTTTGGTATCTCCTATAAGCAAGGATTGCCACAAGTAACTGTCGGAAATTTACGTCACCTACTTTTCTGCTCACCAGAGCAGTTACAGACCGATGGCAAAATCACCGCAAAGAGCGACATCTTCTCGCTTGCAACGCTGCTCGTCTATGCCGGCACCAATCGCTCACCTTGGACCAATGACCCAAGCGCTATGACTGAGAAGATGACACCGCTGGCCATGAGTCAGATTCCAAATAACACCGTATCTTCCGAGCCACTCTATTTTTCCCTAAGCAGCAATCAAAAGATGTTCTTACGTGAGCTTCACCATAAAGATCCAGCAAAGCGCCCTAGTGCTGATGAAGCACTTGAACTGCTAAAGAAGTTAGCAACTCGCGCATTCTTATCACCAGTAACCAGCGCACCGATTGCCAAGAAACCAGTACAGGGAGCGAAGCCAAAGCCGCGAGTTGTAAAGAAAGCGCCGCTGCCGCCGGTGAAGAAGCCTCGCACAGTGGCTCAGCTCCAAGAACTCGCCAAACTCAATATCTCCGAAAATCGGGTTGAAGTCATTGGCAGCGCGCCGACCCCGAAGGTTCCCAAGGCTGAAAGTGAGAAGAATTTCTTTGAAAAGTACTGGGTAGATTTGCTGGTGGCGTGGATTGCTACTCCAGTAGGTTGGGTGATTTATCGCTCACTCAAAGACAAAGAGTTTGCCAATAGATTCTTTTCTCCGCGTTCATCGAATAACTTTAAAGCTCTTCGCATCTCTTACCTCGTCACTCACGCACTTACGGCAGGCTTATTTGCGCCAATAGTGGGAATCCCGTTAGCAATACGCGCAAGGCGAAGGAAAGTATCAATCTTTGTTGCATCTAATTGCATTTCGATGATTATTGTGTGGAATGCCATTGTTTCTGCTCCTTCGGGTGAAGCGGTGCAATCAGGACCTACAGCTGTCTTATTATTTAACTACGTTTTTGGTTTCTTCCTCCCACTTGCCATGCGCGAAAAGAAGAGAGTGAAGAAAGAGAAGAAAGTTAAAGCTCCTAAGGTGTCAAAAGTTGGAGCTCCAGAACCAACGCTCATCGACACTGGCAAGATTGATCCATTTGATGATGAAGATTCACTGGCTGATGCTCATGAGCAATACCAGGCTGCTGCAATGGAGTCTCCGACTTGGGAGAAGCTTCACATTATTGTGAAAGAGGTCCTTCAGTACGAAACCCTGGATCGCTTTATTGTTGAGTTCTCAAAGACCAATGTTTCAGGAATCTATTTCCAGGGCTTCCGCGAAGATGATGGCGCAATCACTATTGAGGCGGCAGCTAATTTGAGCGTGCGACCTGAGATTACATCCGAACAGAACACTCGAATCATCAAGGCTGGTTGGGAACCACCAGTAGGAAACAATCCAAATTATGCACAGTTCCTCAGCGTAGAGGAGAGCACCCTGGAGAATGTATCAACACTAATAATCAATACATTGCGCAATGGATACGGCGCATCCCTTGATGGACTAGAGCCAGTCTTTAGCGTCAGCAATGGCGGCGAGATGGTCTATGTAAATTTCGCTGAGTTCAAGCGCCTTACGAGCTAAGCCTTACTTCAGAGCCCTGCCAACAAAGTCTTCAAACTCCTTGATGGTCGCCGCACTTGGCTTACCGAGACATTTGATAATCAAGATCAGAGTAGGTTCTTCAATTATCTGCGTGCCGATATCAGGTAGGCCTTCTTCATCAAAAGAGGCAGCTAAGACCTGGGCAGCAAGATCTTTAAGCACGGCGCGATTGCCCTTATGCGGCATGTAGTACGCGTATAGACCTTCGCCCTTGACCGCTTTAAATTCAACATCACCATGGCTGAGAACGAGATCCACTCGCTTATTACTGCTCTGGCTCACCTTGTTCTCGTAATAAGAAGAGAGCTGCTGATATGCGCGGCTGAG
>JACCDN010163447.1_pt1 | contig 13019 bp, 11 predicted proteins | sample 7441691 | NCBI WGS metagenome assembly JACCDN01 (sample SAMN15323439, study PRJNA562643) | freshwater metagenome | isolation source: river surface water | place: USA:Blue River Watershed | collected 2017-08-16 | reverse complement strand
GCAACGCTCGGTCGCACACTCACCCAAGCACAACGCGACGAATGGGTGGGCCGCATCACCCGCCAGCCCGACCGCTACACCTTGCAGGCCTACTCACCACTGTCGCAAATGCCCACGTGGAAAAACACCACCGAAGGCGTGGTGCAACGCTCGGTCATGCTGCGCGTGTTTGCTTTGCGCAATGGCGTTGGTGATGGCGCAGACTCCTGGTGTGTGTTGCCCGGTGGTTTGGCACGCATTGCCGCACCCCATGCACAAATCGCCTCTATGCAACGCGGTGGCAGCAGTGCCGATGTGTGGGTACAAACCACCACCGATGTCGACCGCAGCAGCTTGCTGCCCAAGTACAACGCGGCCTCTGGCTTCAAACACCGCGAGCGCATGGTCACCAGCCGCGCTGCAGAAAACTTGTATTGGCTTGGCCGCTACACCGAGCGCAGCGAAAACATGGTGCGCTTGGTACGCCTGTGCATCGAAGCCTTGAATGGAGAAGACCCTGCCTCACGCAGCTTGTGGGCTTGGTTGCAGTTGCTGACCCAGCGGCAAGGCTTGGTGCCTGCGGGTGTGCCATCGGCCCATGCAGCAGGTGAAGACAAAGCCACCAGCACACCCAGCATGGGCGTACGTCGTCGTGTCTTTGAACGCACCCTCATTGCGTGCTTAGACCAAGACGAGCACAGCACCAGCGTGGGCTACAACTTACGCGCCCTGCACCAAGCGGCCTCGTCGCTGCGCGAGCGTTTGTCGCCCGAACACTGGAACGCCATCGTGCACTGTGTGGACCAGTTCAGCGCCGACTGCGCACTGTCGGGCTCGCAACGCGAGTTCTCAGCCGTACAAGCTTTGCAAGCCTTGGACGCTACCAGCTCGGCACTCGCTGCCATCACCGGCGCACAAACAGACCGTATGACACGCGACGATGGCTGGCAGCTGCTGAGCATTGGTCGTCACGTCGAGCGCTTGGGCTTTTTGTCATCGGCACTCGACTTGGCGGTAGAGGTGGGCGCGTTTGAAACCATGGGCGATGAAGCCAAAGGTGCGGATGAAAACAGCTCGCACTATGCGGCGTTGTTGTCGCTGTTTGACAGCACCATCACCTTCCAAGCGCAGTACCAACAAAGCCGCGAACTCGCCCCACTCATCGAACTGCTGGTGCAAGACAACGACAACCCGCGCTCGCTTGCTTGGGTGTCGCGCACGCTGCGTGGCCGTTTGTCTAAGCTGGCCGACACCCCCATGGGCGAACCCGATGCACTGGCGCGCTTGGTGCCCGACTTGAAGCAAACAAAGCTAGAACAACTGTGCACGCCTAACGCGGTGGGCCATCACCCGCAACTGCGTGCGTGTTTGACCGAATGCATGCAAGCCGCCTGGCAGGTGTCGGATGCCATCACAGCACGCTACTTCAGCCACACCGATTCTGCGGACAGCGTGGGGGCTTAAGCATGTTGCTCTACATCACACACACCACCACGTACCACTATGTGCCGCAAGTCAACACCGCGCAACACATGGCGCACTTGCTGCCGCGCAGCGATGCTGCACAAACCGTGCAACACGCCGAGTTACACATCACGCCCACGCCTGCGGCCACCAGCACGCATGTGGATGTGTTTGGCAACAACCGCACCTTCTTCTCGCTGCCTGTGGTGCACGACACGCTCAGCATCACCGCCAAGAGCACGGTTGAAACCCACTTCATTCCCTACCCACCCGAGCAAGCGTTGACCACGCCTGCGTGGGAAAACGTGCGTGAGCACTTTGTGTACCACTCGGGTGCTGCGTGGGACTCGGCCACCGAATATGTGTTTGCCTCGCCCTACGTGCAACCGCACCCCGACTTTGCCGAATACGCACGTGCCAGTTTCACACCCGCTCGCCCTGTGTTGGTGGCCGCCTGCGATTTGATGACGCGTATTCACCAAGAGTTCACCTACGAGTCCGCCAGCACCGACATCAACACACCTGCGCTTGAGGCCTTGAAAAGTCGCAAAGGCGTGTGCCAAGACTTTGCACACATCCTCATTGGCTGCTTGCGCACGCAAGGTTTGGCCGCGCGTTATGTGAGTGGCTATTTGGTGACCGAAGTTGCACCAGACCAAACCCGTTTGATCGGCAGTGATGCGTCGCACGCCTGGGTATCGGTTTATGTGCCCAACGACTTAGACGATGCTGCCGAAACCGCGAAGACCGGTGCACTCGCTACCCAAGGCCAATGGTTTGACTTGGACCCCACCAACAACCGTTGGGGCTTGAGCTCTCCCGGCATCGACTACGTGACCTTGGCCATTGGCCGCGACTACGCCGATGTGTCGCCCGTGCGCGGTGTGATTCATGGTGGCGCCAGTCACACGCTTGAAGTGGGCGTGACGGTGCAACCCGCTTCTGAATTGGCCGCAACCTCTGTGCAAACGCGGCCCCCATCACAGTCTCAGTCACAAAGCCAAAACTGAGCGCTCTTAAAATCAGAGGATTCAAACAAGGAATCCATCATGAGCGTTTACGACCAACTCCAAGCCCTCAACATCACGCTGCCTCCCGTGGCCGTGCCCGCTGCAGCCTATGTGCCTTTTGTGCAAACAGGCAACTTGGTGTTTTTGAGCGGCCACATTGCCAAACAAGACGGCCAAGTGTGGACAGGCCAACTGGGCAAAACCATGCAAGCCGCTGAGGGCGCACAAGCGGCCCGTGCAGTCGCTGTTGACTTGTTGGGCACATTGCACGCAGCCGTGGGCGACTTGCACAAAGTCAAACGCATCGTCAAAGTGATGAGCTTGGTCAACTCCAGCCCCGACTACACCGAACACCACTTGGTGACCAACGGTTGCAGTGAACTCATCGGTCAAGTGTTTGGCGACAAAGGGGCGCACGCACGCAGCGCATTTGGCGTAGCACAGTTGCCTTTGGGGGCTTGCGTGGAAATTGAGTTGATTGCCGAGTTGGCTTAACAACCTAGTTGCACCGCAATGGCAAGTGCTGGCGATGCACTTATCGCAACTTGGCGGTGCAGCTTCTGAACTGAGCCAAAGGCCGTTCAGTCTCTTTGCCGGAGGGGCCAAACTGAGACAAGTCAATCACGACTGAGGGCTGTTTGGCGATGAGGGGAAACAAAAGGCTCAGGTTTCGCTTGTCGTCAACGAGCCATGTTTGCAACTCGTGCTTTGAGGTGTCTTTGTACTCAGCACAGACGTGACCTTTTTTACATTTTGGTTTGTGCTCTGCGTAGCGTCGCACGCTGACATCTTCCACGCCTAGCTCAATGCGAGACAACACAAAAGGTTTGAACGTCTTCGCAGAAGGACTGAGCTCATGGTTTTGGCCCACCACCGAAAGCACCATGGATTTCCCCACTTCACGTTTGGCAACGACCGAACCCGTGAATGCAAACTGCGTGAACTTCTTGTTGTACTTGCTGGTGTACACATGCATCAGCGTGAGCTGACAGCTGGGTTGTTTTTTGTTCTTGGTGTGTTCTTTGAACACCATGCGTGAGCCGTCGCCCGACACATCAGGCATCTGGGCCAGACGCGCTGCGTGCGCTGGCATGCATGTCATGAGTCCCCAACCCAACGCGCAGTTTGCAACCAGCGCTGTGAAGCGGCTGGCAGTCAACACACACTGCATCAGTCTGCCGTGAAGATGCCGCTGACGCTGTGCAACTGCTCCAAGGCCAAGCCACAGCCACGTGCCACACAGGTAAGTGGGTCTTCTGCGATCAACACTGGCAGGCCTGTCTCTTCCGAAATCAAACGATCCAAGTCGCGCAACAGCGCACCACCGCCTGTGAGCATGATGCCGCGCTCGGCAATGTCAGAGCTGAGTTCGGGTGGTGTGCTTTCTAAAGCGATCTTGACCGTCGACACCAAGTTGTTGAGCGTGTCTGTCAAGGCTTCCAAAATTTCAGTGGAGCTGATGACAAAACTTTGTGGCACGCCTTGGCTGAGGTTACGACCCGTGATTTCCATCTCCATCACTTCGCCCGTTGGAAAGGCGCTGGCAATTTCTTTCTTGATGCGTTCGGCAGTTTGCTCGCCAATGAGCATGCCGAAGTTGCGACGGATGTAGTTGACGATGGCTTCGTCAAACTTATCGCCACCAATACGCGCACTGTTTTTGTAAACCATGCCGCCCAGCGACACGATGCCCACCTCTGTGGTGCCACCACCAATGTCCACTACCATCGAGCCACAGGGCTCGGTCACAGGCAAGCCTGCACCAATGGCCGCGGCCATGGGCTCTTCAATCAGATACACCTCAGACGCGCCAGCACCTAAGGCTGATTCACGAATGGCGCGTCGCTCCACTTGGGTTGAACCACACGGCACACAAATCACGATGCGTGGACTGGGCTTAAACAACATGTGAGGGTGCGCCAATTTGATGAAGTGCTTGAGCATCACCTCGGTCACAGTGAAGTCCGCAATCACACCGTCTTTCATGGGGCGAATGGCTTCAATGCCTGCAGGGACACGGCCCAACATGGCCTTGGCCTCATTGCCCACGGCCAACACTGAGGTCTTTCCGTTGAACTTGCCTTCTTTTTTAATCACCACCACCGACGGCTCGTCCAGCACAATGCCCTGCTCTTTGGTGTAAATCAGCGTGTTGGCCGTACCTAAGTCGATGGCGATGTCGGTGGAAAAGAATTTAGTAAATTTAGAAAACAAAAGAACCTCGCGTGAAGGAGTTATCGCGAAAGATTATCCGTAAATTAACAAGACCGTTCTATACACCGCAAGGCGTATAAATCTTTGAATTGAAACGAAAAATAACTAATTAGCATGCAAACAAAAAGGGCGCCACAGAGGCGCCCTTTGAACATTCGGGTATTGACTTAAGCTTTGACAGCGCGGAAACCTGAATACATGCGAGAAGCAGGACGGCTGCGCTGCTCGGCCTCTTGGGCCAACTGAGCACGGATGCGATCGAAAGTTGCTTTGATACCTGTCTTCTCGCAAGACACGATTTTGAAGCGACGCTCCACAGCAACATTAGGCGATTCGATCTGAACGACTGATTTATCCAATTTAGGCTCCTGAGAACTTAGTGAAGAATCAACGCACCAGCTTTTAATTTGGTGTACAAGTTTTTTTAAAAAATATCGAAGCCTCACTTACGTGATTGATTTACTTATAATTTTTTATAAACTTTTTTAGCGATCTATCTTGAAAAACCCCAGCCCAAACCTCTTTGTTCTAAAAAAGATATCAATTAACAGCTTCATTTGGTGGGTGCTAGGTGTGCATGTGCTGGCATGGGTCATCGCCCACGGAATTGCAGACACCAATTTAGACAGCTACGCGGACATGCTTGAAAACTACGCCTGGGGCCAAGATTTGACCTGGGGCAGTGCCAAACACCCGCCTTTGTTTGCTTGGGTGACAGGTGCATGGTTTGCACTCTTCCCCACCCTCGACACGGCTTACCACCTCTTGTCTTACCTGAATGTGGCCATCGGTTTGCTCGGTGTTTACCGATTGGCCCAAGCCATGGACCGCGCGAATTTGGCGTTGCCTGCGGTTGTGCTGCTTAGCATGGCCTTTCCCTACAGCACCTTGGCGGTGAAGTTCAACGCCAACGCCATTTTGCTCAGCGTGTGGCCTTGGGTGGGCGTGGCATGGGTACACAGCATTCGCAAGACGGGACGAGAGGGGTTGATTTGGTCCGTTGCTTTGGGTGTTTTGGCGGCCTTGGCCATGCTGGGCAAGTACTACAGCGGTGTCTTTTTGCTGGGGCTATTTTTAACAGCCCTGGCGTCGCCCACCAGCCGCCAGTGGTTCATGACCTCCAAGCCTTGGTTGACCTTGGTCGTGTTTGGCATCAGCTTGCTGCCGCACATCCAGTGGCTACAAACCCACGATTTTGTGACGCTGCATTACGTGAGCGATCAAGGCACAGAAGACAGCATCAATTGGCGCCTCCTCAGCAAATTTGCAGTTGCACCGATTGGCTACTGGCTGGTCCCTTGGCTGCTGTGTACGGCGCTGTATGTGCCAAACCAGATAACCGTTCTGCAAGCCCTGCGCTCGTGGCCGACACGCATGTGGCGCTCGTGGCAGCCGCAAGGTTGGGATGACAGTTTGTTTTGGTTTGCCATGCTGCCTTGGGCCATCACCTTGGTCTTTGGCATCACAGGTTTTGTCGAGCTCTCTTTGCCTTGGGCCATCCCGATTGGTTATGGTTTTTCGCTGCTGTGGTTGCGTAACCTCGAACTGAATGAATCATCCTCAGCCACGGCACTGCAACGGCTGCTCAGATGTCTGGTCGTTTGGTTGGCCCTTGTGGTGCTGGTCAGCCCTTGGTACGCCTGGCACCAAGCCAAAGATGGCACAGAAAACCATTACCTGCCCAGACGTGAGGCCGCCACCGCGCTGTTACAAACATGGCAAGAGCGCCACCCAGATGTGGCGCTGGAATGGGTCGGGGGCCAATGGGCAGAAAGCGCCTTGTTGGCTTTTTATGGTGACCCCAAGTTACGCGTTGTTCCTGAAGTCCCCGATGAGTTCCCTGCCTCGGTCAGCCCACTGCCGAATTGGCAAACTCGCGCAGGCTTGCTGCTTTGCCCGCTTGGCCCCGTCAGCGCACCCGTTGCTAGCGACTGCCCTGATCGCATGCGTGCATGGCTCAAGGCACAGGGGCAAAACCCAGAGCCATGGACGCTCACGGTCAAAAGCCAAGGCATGCGCTTCCCGCTCGACATGCCCTTTGCCTACATGGCCTTTGAATACCTACCCAAGCAACCATAAAAAAAGCCACCCGAAGGTGGCTTTTTTCTGCTTTGCAAAGCTCAACGCACCACAGAGATGGGATCGCGCTTGCCCGCCTTGTAGGTGTAGATCGTCAAGGCACCATTTTTGATATCGCCTTTGGCATCAAACGAGATCACACCGGTCACGCCCTTGTAGCCGGTTGTTTTGGCCAACTCTGGCAAGTACTTGGCAGGGTCGCTCGACTTGGCACGTTGCATCGCATCCACCATCACGTGAACGGCATCGTACACATAGGGCGAATAAAGCTTCACGTCGTCGTTGAAACGTTTTTTGAACTTCACACCGAAGTCATCCATGCCTTTTTTCAGCGCACCATCCACACCACCGGCTTCTGCACACACCACTTGTCCATCAACCAGTGCGTCACCCGCCAACTTTGCCAATTCGGTGGTGCAAATGCCATCGCCACCCATGAACTTGGCTTGAATGCCCAGTGACTTCATTTGCTTGAGCATGGGGCCGCCCACGGCGTCCATGCCACCAAAGAAGATGATGTCTGGCTTCTTGCCTTTGAGAGTGGTCAAGATGGGCATGAAGTCTGTGGCCTTGTCGGTGGTGAACTCATGGCCCACGACGTTGCCACCCGCAGCTTTGACTGCTTTTTCAAACTCTTCCGCCACACCTTGGCCGTAGGCTGTGCGGTCGTCAATGACGGCAATGGATTTGCCCTTGAGGTCTTTCACTGCGTAACGACCCAATGTGCCGCCCAAGTGGACGTCATCGGCCACCACGCGGAAGGCTGTTTTAAAACCTTGGCGGGTGTACTTGGGGTTGGTGGCAGAAGGCGAAATTTGCGGAATGCCCGCATCGCTGTAAATTTTGGAAGCAGGAATGGTGGTGCCGGAGTTCAAGTGGCCAATCACGCCACTGACTTTGGCATCCACCAGTTTTTGTGCAGCTGCTGTGCCTTGCTTGGGATCTGAGGCATCGTCTTCTGCAACCAATTCAAATTTGACCTTTTTGCCATTGATGCTCACGCCTTTGGCGTTGAGCTCTTCCACAGCAAGGCGCGCACCATATTCGTTGTCTTTGCCCAAGTGCGCAATGGCACCACTGGTGGGGCCGACATGACCGATCTTGACCACTTGCTCTTGCGCCATCGTCAAGCCGCTCAAGGCAGCCAAGGTTGCAACGGCAGTCAATTTGAAAGAAAGATGCATGCTAGAACTCCTGAAACATGGAAAAGAAAACAAAAAAATCAGGCCGAAGTTTCCTTCAGCTTTAAATCGTGGCGGGTGATGGAATACCCGCGATCGGCATAGTGCTTCCAACGCTGACGGGCCAACTGGCGGTCCTCGTCATCGAGCGTCACCACTTCGATGGTGCGCTCAAAACGTTCGTAACCAGGCGCGACCTCTGCGCCTAAATTCAACAGCACTTGATGGTGCGGCAACTCTGGCCCGCCTTCAATCTTGGCGGCCAGCACCACAGGTGAGGCCATGAGCTGCTCTGCGGGGCTGCCAGCACGGCAATGTGCGACAAATTCAAGGGGGGAAAACGTCCACAGCAGGGTGTCAAGTGCTTGCAGCGAATCAGGTGCGCCCGTCACCACCACGCGTGCACCGCTGGCCACGGCCTTGCGCAACAAGCGACAGGCATAGGCCAGTTTGTCGGGCGCGTTGAAGTGAAAAGCGATTTCGGTCATCTGGCCTGCTGCTGACAATCAAGCTTTGGCTGAGCGACGTGCAGGCTGAGCCGATGCCTTCGAAGTGCCCAACAGGTATTGCAGCAACAAGCCCACAGGACGACCCGTGGCCCCTTTGGCTGCACCGCTCTTCCAAGCCGAGCCCGCGATGTCCAAATGCGCCCATGGGTAGTCTTTGGCAAAACGCTGCAAGAACTTGGCAGCCGTGATGGAACCACCGTCACGCCCAGCCACGTTGGCCACATCGGCAAAGTTGGACTTGAGGCCTTCGGCGTACTCCTCGTCCAACGGCAAGCGCCAGCAAGGATCTAGTGCCGCTTCGCCCGCCGCAAACAAGGCATGGGCCAAGTCATCCGAGGGCGAGAACAAGCCGCTGCGCACGTGGCCCAAAGAAATCACACAAGCGCCGGTCAGCGTGGCGATGTCAATCACGGCGCGAGGTTTGAAGCGTGTCGCGTAGGTCAAGGCGTCGCACAAAATCAGGCGGCCTTCGGCGTCGGTGTTGAGCACCTCAATGGTTTGACCGCTCATGCTGGTGATCACGTCACCGGGCTTGAGGGCTGTGCCGTCTGGCATGTTTTCGCAGGTCGGAATGAGTCCCACCACGTTGATGGCGGGCTTCAAATGTGACAAGGCTTCAAACGTGCCCAGCACGCTGGCCGCGCCGCACATGTCGAACTTCATCTCATCCATGCCGGGACCAGGCTTGAGCGAAATACCGCCCGTGTCAAACGTGATGCCCTTGCCGACCAACACGGTGGGGGCTTCAGACTTGGGCGCACCGCTGTACTGCAACACAATGAAACGCAAAGGCTCTACGGAGCCACGCGCCACGGCAGCAAACGAGCCCATGCCGAGTTTTTCAATTTCTTTGGGACCCAAAACTTGGCAATGCATGCCCGCCTTCTTACCCAGTGCCTTGGCCACATCGGCCAAATGCGTGGGCGTGGCGTGGTTGGCAGGACGGTTGCCCCACTCTTTGGCCAAGGCCACACCGGCCACTTGGGCACGGGCCAGGTCAAATTCGTGCTTGGCTGCTTTGGTTTTGTCAGTCGTGGGCAAAGCCAACACCACACGCTTCAAGCCAGAAGCCTTGGCTGAAGGCTTGGTGGCGGTGTAGACATAGCTGGTATCGGCCACGGCCTGAGCGGCAGCTTGCAAGCGGTGCTCGCTCGCATCGACCAAACAAACGGTGATGTGTGCTGGCTTGGCTGCTTTGACAGAAGCGACGGCAGCGGTCACGGCTTGGCGCACCACGCGCGCGCTGCCATCACCACTCGAAACCAAGACCACGCGAGACGCTGCCACGCCCTGGGGACGCCAAACACTCAACAACTTGGCGGGGGACTCGTCCAAATCGCCGCTTTTGCGGGCTTCAGAAATAAGTTGCGCAAAAACGCTTTTGGTGGGCTTGTCTTTGGCAGATACCAAGATAATCAGCGCATCGGTTTTATGCGTGGCTGCAGCGTGTAAATCTAGGGTCTTGAGCTCGAAGTTCATAATTGCGGTTTTCCTCTGTCGCTGATGTTATTCCATTCCTCCATTCGTAAAGAGCTTGCTCGCAGTTTTGGCGCCACCTTGGTCGTGTTGGTCACCATCGTGATGACCATCATGCTGATCCGCACGCTGGGTCAAGCCTCTCAAGGCAGCGTGAACCCTTCTGAGGTGAGTCTGGTCATGGGTTACACCATGCTGGGGCATTTGCCGACGGTGCTGACCATGAGCTTGTTCATCGCCTCCGTGGGGACACTGTCGCGCAACTACCTCGAGAGCGAAATGGTCATTTGGCTGGTCAGTGGCAAGGGCTTGCGCTCCTTCTTGACCCCCATGCTGCGCTTTGCATGGCCCATGCTGTTGGGCGTTGGCGTGTTGGTGTTGTTGGTGTGGCCGTGGTCCAACCAGCAAATCAGTGAACTCAAAGAACGTTTTGAACGCCGTGGCGACCTAGAGCGTGTGTCCCCAGGCCAGTTTCAAGAATCCGCCAATGGCTTGCGCGTGTTTTTTGTTGACAAAGACAGTGTTGAAAACAAACAGGGCAAAAACGTTTTCATCTCCTCGACCGACCACGGCAAGCAAGCCATGACGTCATCCAAAGCCGGACACATTGAGATGATCGATGATGACCGATTCTTGATTTTGGATACGGGCCAGCGGGTGGAGCAAACCATTGGCGAAGCTGAAATCAAAATCAGCGAGTTCCAGAGTTATGGCACGCGCATCAGCCAAGACGTGAAAGCGGCGGCCATCATCCCTGCCAAAGCCACCAACACATGGACCTTGATCCAGCAACCCACGCCGAGCAACTTGGGTGAACTGGCATGGCGCTTGGGCATGGCCATGGCTGCTTGGAACTTCGTCATCATCGCGCTGGCCATCACCAGCGCCAACCACCGTGTCGGCCGCGGTGGCAACTTGGCATTGGCCTTGTTTATTTTTGTGGTCTATTACAACTTCATCAACCTAGGTCAGGGCTGGATCAGCCTGGGCAAAGTGCAGTTCATCCCCTTTTTGATTGCGTTGCACGGCGGTGTGTTGTGCGCCGCATTGATGTGGCTCACGGTGCGACATAACAACTGGAATTGGCGCCAACTGCTTCGCCCCGCACCTCAACCGGAGGCTCGCCCATGAAAACCTTGCGTCGCCTGATTTACGGTGAAGTGCTTGTGGCGGTGGGTTTTGTCACACTCGGCTTCTTGGGCTTGTTCTTTTTCTTTGACTTTGTCGATGAGTTGCAAGGGGTTGGCAAAAACAATGGGGCCTACCAACTCAAACACGCCCTCACCTATGTGCTGTTGCTCATCCCAAGCCATTTGTATGAGCTGCTGCCCATCACGGTTTTGATCGGCACCATTTTTGTGATGGCGCGCTTGGCACAAAGCTCTGAGTTCACCATTTTGCGCACCAGCGGTCTTGGTCCAACCTTGGCACTGCGCAACCTGCTTGGCCTCGGCTTGGCCTTTGTGGTGCTGACATTTGCCGTGGGTGACTACCTGTCGCCCCTGTGCGACCGCTACGGCCAACTGCTCAAGTCTCGTTACCTCGGGCAAATCAAAGTGGGTCACACCGGTGCTTGGCTGCGTGAACGTCAAGGCGACAGCAGCTATGCCGTCAACGTGGCCACCCTCACCCCCGAAGGCAACCCCAGCGGCATTCGCATTTTTGAGTTCAACAAAGACGGCCAATGGGTCGCGCTCATCAAAGCGCGCGATGGCGTGCTAGCCAACAACGACACATGGACGCTGCAACAGGTCGAACGCAACCAACTCAGCCGTGACAAGACCGGTGAATCCGTGCTGTCACGCACACACCTGGATACTCAAACGTGGTCTACCGGCATCACCTCTGAAATGGTGTCGGTGGCACTCCTCAAACCCGAGCGCATGGCCACGATTGATTTGTTTCAATACATCCGCCACTTGAGCGCCAATGGTCAAAGCACCCAGCGTTTTGAAATTGAGTTCTGGAAAAAAGTGTTTTACCCACTCAGTTGCTTGGTGATGGTGGTGCTGGCGCTGCCCTTTGCGTATTTGCATTTCCGCAGCGGCAACATTGCCAGCCATGTGTTTGGCGGTGTGTTGGCAGGCATCAGTTTCTTTTTGCTCAACAACGTGTTTGGCTACATCGGCAACATCAACAACTGGGCGCCTTGGTTCGCTGCGGCAGCGCCTGGCATGCTCTACTCACTGGCTTCGCTGGCGGCTTTTGGCTGGCTGGTGCTGCGTCAATAAGGTTTTATGCACGCCATTATTTTGTTTGCCCACGGCTCGCGAGACCCGCTCTGGCACAAGCCCATCCAAGCCGTGGCCGAGCGCATAGCACAGCGTTCGCCCAACACCGTGGTGCGCTGCGCCTACCTAGAACTCACCGAGCCCGACTTGCCCCATGTGGCCAAGGCCTTGGTCGCCGAAGGTGCCACCAGCCTGTGCGTGGTGCCCATGTTTTTAGGCGTGGGTCGCCATGCGCGCGAAGACTTGCCGCAGCTCATCGCCGAGCTGAAGGTCAGTCACCCCTTGGTTGATATCCGCTGCCAGCCCGCCGTGGGGGAACAAACCGCCCTGCTCGATTTGCTGGCCGACATCGCGCTAGGCCGAGCCAACGACGTCGCCTAAAACGCAACGGGCACGCCCAATCGGCCGCCAAACGGCGAAATACAACGGCATAAAGAATTGATTAATTAGATGCCCAAGGCATAATGGGCGGTAAATCACATCGCTGCGCCATGAACCTGCATCAATTCCGTTTCGTCCAAGAAGCTGTCCGCCGCAACCTCAACCTCACCGAGGTGGCCAAATCACTTCACACCTCTCAGCCCGGCGTGTCTAAAGCCATCATTGAGCTGGAAGAAGAGCTGGGTATCGAAATCTTCTCGCGCCATGGCAAGCGCCTCAAGCGCGTGACCGAGCCAGGCCAGCACGTGCTGCGCAGCATTGAAGTCATCTTGCGCGAAGTGGGCAACTTGAAGCGCATCGGCGAACAGTTCAGCGCCGAAGACAGCGGCACCTTGTCGATCGCCACCACCCACACCCAAGCTCGCTACGTGCTGCCCGTGCCCGTGGCCAAGCTGCGCGAGACTTACCCCAATGTCAACATCAGTTTGCACCAGG
>JACCDN011240516.1_pt1 | contig 13020 bp, 8 predicted proteins | sample 7441691 | NCBI WGS metagenome assembly JACCDN01 (sample SAMN15323439, study PRJNA562643) | freshwater metagenome | isolation source: river surface water | place: USA:Blue River Watershed | collected 2017-08-16 | reverse complement strand
TCATGGGAGATGATCCGGATCTTGGTTGCAAGAATTGCGACTGGAAGGGCTTCATTGGCGATGTTGATCTTGTTGACGGTGAGTGGCTAGCACTGGTCGTTGACCTAGATCGCAAGAGGTTTGTTGCGGGTGCTATTTATGACGCAGGTAAACCTCAGTCACCACTTAGTCTCAGACCTGGAGTGGCAGAGTTCCAGCGCGGTTTCACGACTGAGTGGCTCGAGGAGCAAATCGCATCCTGTAAAGAGCCAAGCTTCTGGATCGGCAATCGTTTTGAGATCATGCCGGAATCCTTTGAAAGAATCTTGATGCGCTATCCGCGATTGACCGAAGAGGTTATGGAGTTTGCGAAGTTTAGAAGGATTGAATCAATACCCAGTTTTGAGACCGTATGAGTGCCCCAATCCCCGCCAAAGTGGGGACATTCTGGAACGACTCAGAACGGCGATTGACACCCTCCAGAGCAGAGCGCCATCATTGCGGGACTCCTGAGCGCCACCCAGCAGGACGAAAACTGTGGAGACCTGGTCTAGGTATTGGGCTGGGTCGTGTTTCATCGACCGCATGCTGTTCAGTATTACGCAGTTCTGGAGCGATTTCAATAGGTTCAGCGCCGGCTCTTCCGGGGTCCTGAGCCATGGAAAGTTCCGGCGCTCCTCGAGAGAAGAATTGGATCTTCGAACCAAAGTTCACCCAGTGTCTTAGCCATGTTTATTGTTTGTGAGCGATATTTCTGCAAGTTCATTCGCTACGAATCGAAATGCAAGAGGTTATTGGGCAATAAGGGCAAGGCGAAACCCTCAATGTCTGAAGCTCAAAATAGACTTCTGCGATAATGGTTTACCTGGATTACAACGCGACAACCCCTCTTGACGGGAGGGTTTTGGCACGAATGGAAGAAGTGCCACTCCATGTCGGCAATCCAGGGAGCGTGCAGCATCGTCACGGGCTCGCTGCAGAACATTATCTTGAGACCTCAAGAACGCAAATAGCCGATCTTCTTGGCGTGCTACCCCAAGAAGTTATCTTCACGTCGGGCGCCAGCGAAGCCGCCGCCATCGCGCTGTATGGTTTTGCACTGCAGCCAGCGAACAAGCTGCCCGTCGGCAAAAAGCGGATTATTACCACTCGTCTTGAGCACAAAGCTGTTCTAGAGACATTAGAAAACATTAGTCAGCTAACTCAATACGATATTGAATTCGTGCCAGTAACGGCTAACGGCTTAGTAGATCTCCAAGCACTCCAGGCAACAACCACTGAGGACGTCCTATTCGGCTGCTTCATGCATGTCAATAATGAGACAGGGACTGTCCAGGATCTAGAAGCCATAGCTGAAACGCTCCATAGCAGCGGTGCGCTCCTAATTTCAGACTTCACCCAAGCCATCGGCAAAACATCCCTATCGGGACTTAGCAAAGTAGACGCAGCATTCCTGAGCGGGCATAAAATCTACGGTCCGAATGGAACTGGGCTCCTTCTAGTCCGCCGCCTGGCGCAAAAAGCGATGTTCAACTTGTTACATGGCGGAGGACAGGAACGGGGCCTACGCGGAGGTACGCAGAACGTCCGAGGTGCGGTTGGCCTAGCTGAGGCTATTAAAATTGCGCTCGCCGAATTTCAAGCCAACGATAAGCTGTACACGTATCTGCGTGCACTTTTTTTAGAAGAACTTCGGCGCCTGGGGGTCCGGTTCGAGCTCAACTCGGATCTGATGTCTTCCGTTTCTAACACACTAAACCTCCAAATAATTGGCGTTGACGGCGATGAGTTGCTCGCTAATTGCCGAGACCTTTCGGTGGCAACCGGGAGTGCCTGCAACTCGGCAAACCCAGAACCATCTCACGTTCTGTTGGGCATGGGTCTTGGCCTTAAGCGTGCAAGCGAAAGCGTAAGGGTTAGCCTTGGCACTGCGACTACCGCTGCCCACGTAAAAGAAGCGGCCGCAATAATTGCTGGATATGCTGTTCCAGTTCAACAAAAAGCGCAGGGGGAAAAAAGTTGAGCTTTCAGGATTCGTGCATTCCCACATTTGCTGCGCATCAAACTTTCCATCCTCGATTTGGCTGGTTGAAAAAGGCTGTTGACCAGGTGAACGAGGACCCTCGCGTTTTCACCAGGGAAGACGCCACCCTTCAACTTGGCGTGGGTAAGAATATGGTCGATGCTATTAAGTTCTGGGCTGTAGCGGCAAAGCTAGTTCAGGAAAAAAGATCGGCTAAAGGTAGCGAATTCTACGTGACACCTTTCGCCAAAGAGTTTGTTCTCGAGGGTGGCTATGACCCGTTTATCGAAGACTCTCTGACCCTGTGGCTCATCCACTGGAATCTCTTGAAGCCAATTACCAACTCCCCAGTCACTTGGCTTTTCTTCAACGAGTTCAGTGCCGTTGAGTTTAGCCAAGACAAACTTGATCAGTTCATGCTCCGCGAGATCCACGCTCAAGCTAACCTGCGGAAGCAACCTAATCCTTCTAGTGTCGCAAAAGACACTGACGTTCTCATTCGTATGTACTCGCGCAAGGTTCTGACGGGCCGCCAGACAGTCGAAGATTCTTTAGACTCACCATTTAGAGACTTGGGCCTTATTGTGCCTTCACAGCTGTCCCAAGGCTCCTACAGAGTAGTCCTTGGGCCCAAACCGACGCTACCGAAGGCAGCTGTCGCAGTCGCCTGCCTCGAGTTCTTAGCTGCTACCGGGTCGGCTGCCACGAGCATGTCAATATCCCGGCTGGCCAATGACGAAAACTCTCCAGGGAAAGCAATGAAACTCTCCTCTGAAAGCATTGTTGAATTGATATCCGGTTTCAAGTCCCTACTCCTAACTAACTCAGCCGGGATCCAGCAGCTTGTCGTTGAAGGTGACCCGATTGAAGTTCGTCGGGCCATTCTCGATGAGTATTTTGGGAGAACAAATGTCTAGCCAAAAGTTTGTGTCAGACTTCGTCTCGGTTTCCGATCGATTTGCAAAGTCTGCCAATGTTGAACGCGACATCGCTAGAGGTGTATTCGACTCTTACCGCCTCACCAGTCGAGGCGCTGATGTTCTCACGCAAATCGCGGCGGGCATGCAAGATGCCTCCTCAGGAAGAGCGTTCTCAATCACGGGACCTTATGGAACCGGAAAGTCCTCGTTTGCAGTGTTCCTTGGAGCCTTGCTCGCCGAATCCAACAGCAACCTCTTCACAGCCGCTCTCGACAAGCTAAAAGCAGAGGATGCCAAATTGGCAGCTACCTGGCAAGCGTCGCGCAATAAATTGGGGCTCGACACTGTTCAAGCCGCGCTCGGCTTCGTAACCGCGAAAGCAGAACCAGTTAGCCAAACCCTGCAGCGAGCCGTTGCAAAATTCTCTACTAATGAAGTGTCGGCGACAAATGTTGTCGCCGAGATACGACGCGAAGCCTCTGTGCGCCCAGTATTTCTTCTGCTAGATGAATTTGGCAAGAATCTAGAAAGCTTCTCATCATCCCAATCTGCGGGTGATCCATTCATCCTCCAGGAACTTGCCGAATCATCGCAAGGCGCTGAGCCATTGCCAATCTTCCTCCTAACAATGCAGCACCTAGCCTTCGACGAATACGTGACGGACTCGTCCTACTCTTCACGACGCGAGTGGGCCAAAATCCAAGGCCGCTTTCACGACATCAGCTTTGTGGAAACCTCTCTTCAGTCGCAGGTCCTTGTTGCCTCAGCCTTGAAGGTTCATAACGTCGAGTTCGGAAAGACCCTTGACGAGTGGTTCTCGAAATCGGGGGAATCATTTGCCCAGCTCACAGAATTAACAGTTGCCAGAGACTCCTATCCATTGCATCCAGTGACGCTCGCCGCGTTACCTGAGCTCTGCAATCGCTACGGACAGAATGAGAGAACGCTTTTCTCGTTCATCGCAGGCAGTGAAGCTGCTGCTATGCCCACCCTGATGACACAAATTGTTGTCGATACTCGCCGCAGTGTGCCCTTCATTGACCTGGAGCATCTCTACAACTACTTCTTGGCGTCGGCCTCAAGTTTTATTGGTGCTTCCTCGTCAGCTAGCAAGTGGCTGGAGATTGAAACACGAATTCGGGACACCGTAGGTCTATCGCAGGTAGAACAAAAAATTCTGAAGTCAGTCGCCGTCTTGAATCTTGTGTCAACGGGTGGAACCCTAAGAGCCTCGAATACTTTGATCATTAGCCTGTTTGAAAGCATGGCTTTCGAATCGAAGACGATAACCAATTCACTTCAATCTTTAGTTGAAAAGAATTTACTTACCTTCCGCGAATTCTCTGATGAGTGGAGAATTTGGCAGGGCTCGGATTTCGACGTGAGATCCGCAATCGAACTAGCTCGAACGAGGGCTTCCCGCGAGCGCACGTCCGACCTTCTCAAATCGAGCTCGGATTTGCAGAGCCTAATTGCCGGACGCACTAGCCAGGAAAAAGGCATCCTAAGAATTTTTTGTCAGTGCATAGCTACTGACGGGATAAACCTTGATGACATCGACCCTCGCGATGTTCAAGAGTTCGATGGATTTGTTCTTCTGATGACGGATGTTCATCCGAACACTTACGTGTACTCGGGCACTAAGCCAGTTATTGAAGTTCAGGCTGTGCGCCCTGATACTTTGCGTGATCGAGCGCTCGATGTCGCATCGGCGCAGGGGGCTTTGGATGATCTACGCAATAAGAAGGATGACTGGGTTGCTCAACGCGAACTCCTAGAACGTTTGACGATAGCTCAACTAGCTTTGAGAGTTGAGATGCAGCACCAATGGGATGTGCGCCATTCCCAACTGAAGTGGGTGAACGCGCCTTCGGGCTTTAGGGTTCCCCCGGCACGCAACTTCTCTGAGTATCTTTCGTACGTTAGCTCCGAAGTGTATAAATCCGCGCCAAAGGTGCGAAATGAGATGGTGGCAAAGCGCGAACTTTCTTCTCAAGGAGCAAAGGCACGCCGTGAGATTGCGGAGTCTCTTCTTACTCGCGCCGATTCTCCGGCCCTGGGCTTCCAAGGATTTGGCCCCGAAAAGTCCATGTATGACGCGGTGTATTTGTCAACGGGCATTCACACGCTTGGCACTGATAATTCATGGAGACTCTCCGTGCCAACGGAAAAAGAGTGGGCAAGCATATGGAAATACTTGGAAAACGCCATAGTCCCAGGGTCACGCATCAACCTCTCCGTTATCGGGAAAGGTCTCAAACATCCACCATTTGGTTTGAAGAGCGGGCTTCTCTGGCTGGTCGTGTTTACTTATTTGGTTGCCAATGAGAGCGACCTTGCCATCTACGAGAACGACTCACTAATCCTCGGATTGGATGACGCGATTGCGGAACGACTCCTGAAAAATCCCTCTTTCTTTTCTGTCAGAAAGACCGGAGTTAACTCTGGCTTGAGGAAGGAACTTGTTTCTAAACTAGGCTCCCGCTTCGGGTTGAGAGCTGCCGCTGATGCCACATTCATGACCGTCATTCGAGCGTTGTTCAGAAACCTTCAACAGCTCCCTCCCTACACACTAAAGACTTCAGCTCATCTGCCTAAAGAGGCGACGGCAATTCGAACTCTTTTCGAGACAGCTAAAGAGCCTGACGTACTTCTCTTCGAGTCTGTTCCGAAGTCGCTGGGTTTTGCTGAGGTTACTGGACAGAAGGATCAAAGCGAATACAAAGACGGCATCGACAAACTAGTTGAAGCCGTCTACACGCAGTTCTATGAATTGGATAAGGCCTACAGCGATTTGTTGAGTCGCATTACGACTGCTATCGCAAACGGATTCGGAGCTCCAGCCGAGCTCTCATCCCTTAGGGCGCACCTCACCGAGCTAAGCAGCAGGCTCCCAAAAACGTCGTCAGCTGATTTCATAGCCACTTTCAAATTTGCCATGGACCGTGATTTTCTTGATGAACGCTCATGGCTCGAGAACTTGGCGATGGTCATCCTCGGGGGTTACCCGCCGCGGCAGTGGTCAGACGTTAACGAATCTGAATTCGGCCAATCCGTAGTTGTGGCCGCCAGCAAGATTCGGGACCTTGAAAAATTCGCCTTTACGGATGCTGAACAAGTCACTTCGAGAAGACTCGTCACATTGACTTCTCCAGATGGCACCTCTACCTCGGAGCTTTTCGATCTAGAAGAGGCAAAGTCAGGTAAGGCTCAAGAATTGCTCCAAAACATTTCTACACTTCCGGTATTCGAAGGGTTGACGCCAAGGGAACAAGCAATACTTCTTATGTCGGTGGCTACAGTGAAACTAGAGTCCAAGTAGATAAGGGGATAGTCAGATGAGTGAACCTAAAAAGGTCAGACACGTCTGTGGCATTAGCGGAGGTAAAGACTCCAGCGCCATGGCAATTTACATGCGTGATCGCGTTCCCGAAATGGAGTACTTCTTCTGTGACACAGGAGCAGAACTGCCAGAAACCTACGAATACCTGGACAAGCTAGAAGTTGCCTTAGGCAAACCAATCGCTAGGTTGAATTCAACGAAGGGTTTCGACCACTGGTTTGACGTCTACAGAGGCACTTTGCCGTCCCCGCAGATTCGCTGGTGTACCAAGAAGATGAAGTTGGAACCGATTGAGGATTGGCTTGGCGATGACGAAGCTATTTCTTATGTGGCTATTCGATCAGATGAATCTGGTCGCAAGGGCTATGTGTCGACAAAGCCAAACATCAAGGCTGTTTTCCCATTTATAGAGGACGGAATCGACCACCCAGGTGTCTTGAAGATCCTGGAAACGGCGGGTTTAGGACTTCCGGCTTATTATGAATGGAGGAGCAGAAGCGGTTGCTACTTCTGTTTCTACCAAAGGAAATCCGAGTGGGTTGGTCTGGCAGAACGACACCCAGATTTGTTCGCGAAGGCTGTGGCTATCGAGGCCAAGATGCGCCCGCAGAACGACAGTTCTGGATCGGCTGACTTCACAGAATTTGCCATGGAAGGCAGAGGCTATACATGGTCTGGCAACGAGCCACTCCCAGTCTTGCTGTCACGAAAAGAAGAAATCAAGGCACGAAATGCCGAAGCTCAAGAACGAGCGAAATCAAGAGCTGCGAACCGGCCAATCTGGGATGTGGTTTCTGAAGCGCTGGATGACGAGGATGACTCCCTGCAATGTAACGTTTGTGCCATTTAGTAATAAAGTGGCTTTGGGGGCACTATGAATCTGCAATACGCGTTAAGCGGCAAAGAGCCGCTCTATTCGTTACCACGCGACAATGTCGTTACAGAAGCCATCGATCCCGCTCTAGCGGTTGCCACAGAGTTCGATTTAATGAGTGGGTTCTTCAGTGTGAGTGTTCTCAAGGACCTTTCTCACGGTTTAGCTAGGTATCTATCCAAGGAGTCGACAAAAGTCAGAATCCTAATTTCTCCAGAGTTGTCGGCAACCGACCAGGATTCTCTGCGTGAAGGTCTAGATCCCCAGGTCATTGTCTCCCGCATCGTTCAAGAGGCATTCGAATCCAGCGAGGCTCTAGAGAGCGCTTTGGTTCAACATGCAAAAGAGTGCCTCGCTTATCTCCTGGCGCATGATCGCTTAGAGATTCGTGTTGTACTGATGCGCAAGGGTCTGTTTCATCCGAAGACATGGATTTTCGGCGATGGTCAGTATTCCGCGGTTCTCTCCGGCTCAGCAAACGCTACTCACAATGGTCTCGGGCTAAACATCGAGCAATTGGATCTCAATTGCTCCTGGAATGGCAGCTCTGAAGCGGCACGCTGCAGGTGGCATAAAGAGTTTTTTGAGCACTTCTGGGATTCGAGCGGAACAAAAGACACAAAGACGGTGGGTATCTCTTACGCGCTGCTTAAGGGATTACTGAAGCCTACGGACTCTGCGGAAAAGCCCTCCTTCGAGGATTACCAGCGAGCGCTCGCCGAGGAATTTGCTAATCAGGTAAACGAGTCATCGAGCGACGATTATTTATGGGAAAGCCAAACCTTCGAGATTCCCAATACACTCATTTGGGAGACGGGGTTGTACGCCCACCAAGGCACCGCAGTTAAGGCTTGGGAAGAAAACGGTGATACCGGCACATTGGAGATGGCCACGGGTGCTGGAAAAACAATCACTTCCTTAATTGCTGCCCAACGTCTTTACACAAGAAAGAAAAAGCTCTTTCTCTTGGTGGCCGTCCCAACCAAAGTCCTACTAGAACAGTGGGACAAGGATTTCAGAGAGTTTGGCCTCAGGCCATACCTTGCCTTGGGAAAAACCCAAGCCCAGCACCTTCAATCATTAGAGATCATATTTGAATCAATTGATCAGGGGCTAAGTACGATCGAGTCCGCGATCGTCACCCACGATTTTATGAAGAACGCCGAACTGCGAGCGCTCCTTGAGGCTCATGGACACCACGTGATGTTTGTCGCAGATGAGGTTCACAACCTCGGCACTCTGTCATTTATAGACAACGCTCCAGAAGTGGCCGCTCGACTCGGGCTTTCAGCAACTCTAGAACGCCAATATGACCCTGAGGGCTCCGAGGCGCTTATTGAATACTTTGGAAAGGTTGTGTTTAGCTTTACTCTCGATGACGCAATAGGTGTTTGCCTAGTTCCTTACAACTATGAATTAGAAGAAGTCACGCTCACCGAGGACGAGATGGAAGAGTACGTCGCCAAAACTCGGGAAATTGGGAAGATTTTAGCCTCGACAGGCGGAAATCCAACAGGATCGTCCAAACAGAGACTCAACATCCTTTACAAACTTCGCAGGCGCGTTCTTGAAGCAGCAGAGCATAAAATCGGGGTCCTCGAAAAGGCGCTTTTGGAGATACCTTCTGATGAGCTAAGTCACACTTTGATCTACTGCACCGCATCGAACCCCCGTCAACTTGAACAAGTGAATGAGCTTCTAAACAGACTCAATATTCGCTTCTATCAAGTAACACAGTTGGAGTCCGGTGGTCGCCTTGTTTCAGGTTTGCTCAAGGAGTTTCGCACCGGTGGGTTGAAGATCCTAACTGCCAAGAAGGTGCTTGACGAGGGCTTTAACGTTCCCGAAATCAAGAGGGCGTTCCTCCTCGCAAGTAGCTCTGTCGAACGCGAGTGGACACAACGACGAGGTCGCGTTCTTCGTATGTCACCAGGAAAGAAAATCGCAACAATTTTTGATTTTGTAGTTCGCCCACTCGAAGGGTATTTGGAGCCCGAAGGCGAATCAAAGTTCATGAAACCCGAGTTGAAGCGCGTTGAAGAGTTTAGAAGACTAGCCGCGAATAGGGATCTACCAGGCGGGCCAACCGAACAATTGGTAGCCTGGCAAATAGAGTTCAATGTCTCGCTTGAGGATGATTCTGTCGATCAGGGTGACGATGGACAATCGGCTTCCGATGAGGACTTGACTAATTTAGAGGGGGAAACTTAGTGTCGCAACCTACGCAGGATGTACTGCTGAACACGATCAAGGACATGTGCGCAAAAGTCGCATCCGATTTTGGCGTCGAGCCGCTGCAAAGAGATTTGTTATCTGCTGTTGCCACTGTGGTCATGAATGAGCGAGCATTTGCCAATGGCGACAAGGCAAGTATCCAACCCGAGACCGACAACGCCGTATTCGACTTAGGCGTTCGAATCATTGACAAGAACTTGCTATTGGAGAGTGACTCAGAGTGATCACCCTAAACTCCCTAAAAATAAAAAACTTTCGAAACATCAAAGAAGCGGCAATTGATTTTTCCGTTTCTCAAGAAAAACCGCTGACTATCATTCGAGCTGAAAACGGTGTGGGTAAAACGACCTTGCTTTTGGCGCTGCGATGGGTCCTTTTCGGCGAGCTTGCTAATCCCGCTAGTACCGTAAAGCGCAAGAAACAGCTGACCAAGGCACCGGCTTCATGGGACATCGAAAAATTTGGAAATGATATTGCCGTAGAGGTCGAGCTCTGGCTCACAGCGCATACAGATGATGGAGATGTCGAGTACCAGGTTGTCAGGCAGCAAACCGTCCGAGTCTCCGAAGATGACCGGATAGGTCAGGATCAAGAAGAATCTATCCAGGTCTATAAGAAGACTTCTGCCGGATTTAAGTCTCAGGATTTCCCCGAACTTGTGATCAGGAATCGCCTTATGTCACCAAGTTTGATGGAGTTCTTCTTCATCGATGGTGATGACGCTTACAACTTTGTGACCACAAACGATTCCTCTGACAGGAGCGAAAAAGTGGAAAAGGCGATAAAACTGCTTCTCCAACTTGAGCTTCTTGAATCATCTGTAAGACACCTAAAAGAATCAAAAAAGAATGTAACTAGGAAACTTGGTCAACTCGGTAAAGGTACCGAGATGGAAGAGATTTCGGGGCACATTGCTGAAACTGACAAGCTAATCGACACCAAGAGGGAAGAGATAACCACAACACTTGAAAATCAGCGTGGCATCAAGTTGTTGATTCAAGACAATGAGAAAGCACGCGACTCGATTCTTGGTCAGGGGGGAGATGACAAAGATAAACTTCTTGATCAATTACATCTTGCAGAGGCGGCGATTGAGGAATCCAAAACCAGCACTGAACGCATAACTTCCTTGCTCCGCGACCGTGTAAACAACTCGGACTTGCTCTTCCTACTAGCACGGAAGAAGTTAGCAACTGGCTTGACGATGTTTGCAGAGCTGAAGAAGCAAAAGAAAATCCCAAATACCCTTCATGAGATTTTGGCTTTGGCTTTGAAGAACGAGGAGTGCATTTGTGGAGCTGACGTTTCACCTGGTACACCTGGACACAAACACATCCAAGACTCGATTTCCCTGACCAAACATCAGACGCCGGCTCACGTCGCTCTTATGAATCTGTCTCAAATTGCGGATGTGAAGCTCCGGTCAGGGGTAGACAGCCAAAATCAATGGCTAAGTGACACTCAAACCAGATATCAAGAGCTCATCACGGCGCGAAAGCGCCAGATCGACGGCCAACAGGCGAAGGATGATCTCGAACGTAAAATCAAGATCGCCCCGGACACCGGCCTTAAGGTAATTCAAGAAGCGATCGAGAAGCTCCGAGGTGAGGCGGATCAGGTCTCATTCAAACTAGGTAAACAAGGGTCGGAACTTGCTGCACTTGAAGACCGTAAACAACGTCTCGAAATGCGAAAGCGGGAGCTCTCAAAGAATCAGACAAGGTATCGCGCTGCCATGGCCGAAGAGATGGCTGCATCGGCGATGATTGAAGTCTTTGAGAGGACTCTGGAAACATTTGAGACTGAAAAGGTCCAGTTGGTAGGTCGGCTTATGAACGAATACTTCCTCAAAATGATCAACCAGGATCCAGAAAACGGGGAAACCGGTAGCTTGCCGATTAGGAGCGTCTCACTCACCGATGAGTTTGACATTGTGGCAACTCTTGGTTTTGGAGCAGTTTCCCCGTCTTCGCAACTGAATGGAGCGTCTAGGCGAGCACTGACTGCCGCGTACTTGCTTGCGTTGGCCAAGGTCTCTGGCGAGAAATCTACAGTTGTCATGGACACTCCACTAGGAATGACATCGGGACCTATTCGTCGATCATTTGTTACCGAACTGCTCTCAGAAGCCAGGCAGTCCGCGCTAATTATGACTCCGGATGAGATAAAGGGAATCGAGGACATCCTGAGCAGCAAGGCGGGCAAGATTTTCGAGTTGGTCTTTGACGAATCTAATCTCACAATTTCTAAGCAACTTAAGCAGGTTTCGTAATGGCCTTTCAGTCAGACTACAACCCTTTCGCAACCACCGACTTAGTGGCTTCAGGCGGTCTGCATGACTTCATCTCTCGTTACTCAAAGTCCCAAGGTGGCGACGCGTCAGGTGTCGGTTCCGTCGGTATTGCTCCCTTTAAGAGGATGGTTGACGGATGGTTGCTCTCCGCAGCGGTAGCGGTGGCCAAGGACGTTCCAATCGTTGAAGCGGAGAAAATCCCCGGGGATAAATTCGTTACCGGCGTTGTCTTTCAAAAGGACATCGACACAATTGAATTCATTATGCTTTTGTCGATTGCCCTGTCTGGCGATCCATACATTGTTGATGACCCGAAGCGCATGATTCGAGAAATTCGCCAGTGCGCCGAGGCTGGCTATCCGTTTGTTGAAGAGATGCTGAGGGATGGAAATCAACCGGATCTTCCAAGTCTGGTTAAATCAATCATCAAAACGCTCAGTGAGGGCTAGGGTCATTTTTCGGATTAGATTCCGCTTACGTCCCGGAATCGGCAGTTACTGCTACTAGCTCGAAACAAGCAGCAAGTCTCAATTTATGAGGGTATACAGACTGACGGACCGAAGGCATTTGATCGGAATTCATCACTACGGATCAGAAGGTCTTAAGCTACCTGGCTCGATCAATCGGTTCGTGGAGACCTCTCGTCCAATATGGGTTTGAGGTTAGTCCTTGTAGTGAACGAGTTGTTTTCTAAAACCAACAAGTAAGGCATCTAAGGTCCGCACCATGGCATCGCCATCGATGTCGTCGATGTTCTGGTTGAGCTAATTTGCTACAGCTCCCAAACTGACAGTCTGCTGAGCCTTCCCGACCTCTCATCCTTCAGATGCAGCTATGAGATCGCAGCTCTCATCGTCGGCCACTTCAGAATCCCCTCAAGCAAGTGTCCGCGGTATTGCCCTAAGTGATCACGAAATAAAAGTCACACCCCCTCTCTAACATTTATCTCCTAAGGGGGCTTAGAACACAGGGAGAGCAAATGTCTAAATTCAGAAGTATTTTTCCTCGGCAATTCTCGATTGCCAGGGATCGCGAAACCAGCGATCCGATAGCCAGATACCAAGCCCTCAAGCAAGTTCAGCAAGCCAAAGGCAAGACTTACGGAGGTCGCAATGTCCAGTCACGATGAAATGTCAGAAGAGGAACTGTGGGAGCACAGCCTGTCTGAAGACCTAGTCGATCGAGCTGACTCTCTAATGGAACTAGCTCACCGAGCAAGAAACACTGAAGAGTGGAAGACAGCGAAAAACCTTTACGGTTCTGCCCTCGATCTCTTCGTTGAACTTGATAGAGAGGCCGATGCTGGCATTGCGAATTACAGCTTTGGCTACTGCCAATACCGGCTGCAGGAAT
>JACCDN010941702.1_pt1 | contig 13021 bp, 9 predicted proteins | sample 7441691 | NCBI WGS metagenome assembly JACCDN01 (sample SAMN15323439, study PRJNA562643) | freshwater metagenome | isolation source: river surface water | place: USA:Blue River Watershed | collected 2017-08-16 | reverse complement strand
TCAAGGGTAGCCAGCTGTGAATCGAGCAGAGTTACTGGCATGAAGTGATTCGGTCTGCTGGTCATGCGTTCGGCAAGCACGTCTCTGCTGCCATCGAGGTGCACGAAGACTGAGTTAGATGCCGAGTCCAAAATACGCTCTCGATATTTGCGCTTTAGTGCGCTGCAGGCGATGACAATCTTGTCATTCTCATCAAGAGAGGCACCCACTTTGTCTAACCAAGGCCAACGATCTTCATCATTGAGGGCGATGCCTGCAGCCATCTTGGCTTTATTCTCCGCAGGGTGCAGGTCATCACCATCAATGAATTTTGCGTCGAGCTTTTCCGCAAGCATTTTGCCAACGGTCGACTTTCCGCATCCCGAGACGCCCATCACAACTATCCGCATGGTCATAAAAGTAGTCTCGAAGTCTTTCTCGGTTTACCAGTCGTGCATTGTGCCATCAACCTTTAGTCGGTTGACTGGCAAGTATGCCGGTTCGTATTCAAACTGTGACGCAAGCTTTTCGTCGTAGCTCACACCAAGCCCAGGACTTGTGCCCGGACGAATTAGTCCGTCGCTGAATGTGTACTCAGGCTGGAACACATCATTGGTGTCAGGTGAGTGTTGCATGTACTCGCTGATTCCGTAGTTGTGAATTGCCATGCCCAAGTGCAGTGATGCAGCGTGACCGATTGGAGATACGTCGGTTGGACCGTGCACACCTGACTTAATCTGGTAGACAGCCGCGTAGTCGAATATTTTCTTAAGCGGTGTAATTCCGCCACCGTGGCTTACCGGAGAGCGAACGTAGTCAATCAACTGCTCTTCGAATAGGTCCTTGTAGTCGTAGATGGTGTTGAAGATTTCACCAACAGCTAGAGGAGTGGTGGTGTGCTGACGAATCAGACGGAACGCATCGGTGTTTTCAGCAGGAGTTAGATCTTCGAGCCAGAACAGGTCGTATGGCTCAAGTGACTTACCGAGACGGGCTGCCTGAATCGGGGTCAGGCGGTGATGTCCGTCGTGCAGCAGCGGTAGGTCTGGGCCGAACTCGTTGCGAACCGCCTCGAATACCGAAGGGATGTAGTTGAGGTAAGCGCGGGTGTCCCACTCCTCCTCCACTGGCACTGTCGAGCGACGAGCAGGCTCGTAGTCGTAGCGAGCCGAGGAAGCTCCCTTGCCGGAACCCGCGCCGGCGCTGGCATTGGCCGACGCTGCTACACCGTAGACCGAGTTCAAACCTGGGATTGCGGTCTGCACGCGGATGGCCTTGTAACCCTTTTCCTGGTGCTCGCGAATGCTGTCGAAGATCTCGCTGACTTCGCGACCTGATGCGTGACCGTATGCCAAACATCCTTCGCGACTAGCCCCACCAAGCAACTGGTAAAGCGGCATGTTTGCAGCCTTGGCCTTGATGTCCCAAAGCGCCATGTCGATTGCAGCAATTGCAGTCATGGTGATTGGTCCGCGACGCCAGTAGGAACCGCGGTAGAAGTATTGCCAAGTGTCTTCGATGTTGTGCGCGTCTCGACCAATCAACATCGGTGCAAGGTGATCGCGAAGGTATGAAGCAACTGCAAGTTCACGACCGTTTACGGTGGCATCACCGAAACCGACTAGACCATCGTCAGTTGTAATTCTCAGTGTTACGAAGTTACGACCAGGTGAGTGGACGAAAACATCGGCTTTTGCAATTTTCATTTACTACTCCGTTCTTACTTCTGGTTTAACTTTGTCCAACGTGCGCGCAGAGTGTGTGCCGCAGCTTTCGGCTGACGGTCACGAGTGAAAGCACCCTTCTTATTTCCAAGCACGCGGAAGATTCCAGGCTTGGTTTGGAAGTCTGCAAAGTTCCAAACGTGTTCACCAACCACTGATGGGAACTTATCGAATACTGAGTGACTCATCTCGAGGTAAGCACTCTGGTACTCCTCACTCCACGGCATGTTGTGAATACTGTGACCACCGGCAATGGTGTCAGCTCCATACTCGGTGATGATAAATGGCACAGAATACTTTTCGGTCCAGCCCTTAAGCTCAGCTTCGAGGTGAATCGCTGCGTTAGAAAGATCACTGTGGTCTTCGTACCAACCCCAGTAACGGTTCAAACAAATCACGTCAACCAATGGCGCAATCAAACATTTGTTGAATGGCTCGGTCATTACGTTGATGTAGGTCACTGGGCGAGTGTCGTCAAGCTCGTGAGCCAGGTCGATTGCAGGCTTGAAAAAGTCGACAGCTTCAGGGATGCCGGTCTCAGACTCATTGGTGATTGACCAGAGCACTACCGACGGGTGGTTCTTATCGCGCTGAATTAGCTCGCGTACCGCCTGTAGCAGGTTCACCTGAGTCTTCTCGTTGGCGGTTTCTGGGCCGAAGGTAGGAAGCTTTGGGCCGCCAAACATACTGGAGAAGCTCTGGTTGAAGCCCACCGCAGCGGTTTCATCGATGATCAGAATGCCCTTGCGGTCTGCGTAGTCCATTACCTCTTCGGCATATGGATAGTGCGAAGTGCGGAATGAGTTGGCCCCAACCCACTTAAGCAGCTCGAAATCGTTAACCATGAATGAGTTGTCGTGGCCCTTGCCCTTGACCACGTGGTCTTCGTGCATTCCAAAACCGGTGAAGTAGAACGGTTCATTGTTCACTAGGAACTTGTTGCCGTCTACCTTCACGGTGCGAACACCCACGTTTAGGTGGTACTCGTCGGCCAGATTGCCGCCGACCAGCGCTTCAACTTTTAAGTTGTATAGGTAGGCGTTACCCGGCTGCCAAAGTTTTACATTGGCAATCTCGAGAGTGCCGCTTGATCCGTGTCCAGATGCAACTTCTTTTCCGTCTTCACCAAAAAGTGAAACGCGAACTTCGGCTGCACCAGAAGTTTCCACCTGGTAGGCAACTTTTCCGTTGCTGCCAGCGAAGTCGGTCTTAACCGTTACGTCGGTCACGCTAACTGAAGGCACGCTGTAAATCCATACGCTGCGCGCTAGTCCAGCGTAGTTATAGAAGTCGTGCAGGTAAGTTTGCTGCTTGGTTCCGTCATCCTTGTTGACGACTCGTCCTGGTGGAACGGTTTCGTTGGTCAGGATGTTGTTTACTGCAATGGTCAAGGTAATTTCTTCGCCGGCAGAAACTTGTTCGGTGATGTCTGCGCTGAACGGCATGTAACCACCTACGTGACGAACAACTTCTTTACCGTTTACAAAAATTACGCCCTCGTGAGTTGCGCTGTCTGCACGAACGAAGATTCGCTCGCCGCTCCAGCCACGTGGCACGCGCACCTGGCGTTGGTACCAAACCCAGCCGACGTGCTCGCGAATCTTCACATCGGTAAAGATGTCGTTGTAGCTTGCCGGCACCGGGGCCTGCAGGTCGGTGGCTAGGGTTTTGGTTGCCCAGCCCTGGGCAAAGCCCTCATCCTGGAAGTCGACTTTGAATTGCCAAAGTCCGTCGAGGTTGACCAGTTCGCGGGTGGCAGTTGCCTGTGGTTTTAGCATTAGCTTCTTTCTGCAATAGATGTGGATTGGCTAACCAAGCTCACAAAGTCTGTGTGCTTAGAAATCTCTGGGTCGAGCAGGGCAATTAGCGCCGCATCCGATTCGGCAAGGGCTAGGCGAATGGCTTCGCTCTGGCTGTCTTTGAAGTCGCCGGCGCGCAGGAAATTGATCCAAGCTGCAAGTGCCTCGGCCTCGGCCGTGGCGTCTCGACCAGCTGCCAGTTCGGCTGCGGCGATTGGCGCGATTCTCACGGCCAGTTTGGTGGCTCCGTCGATGGCAATTTGACGCAGTTGATGCGCGATTCGCGGGTTGCTAAAGCGCGCCAGAAGAGCCTGACGGTAATCGTCTAGAGCCAAATCTGCCTCTGGAAGGTGCCTCACGGCATCGTTCCAAAAGCGCGTTACCAGGTTCAGACAGTGGTCGTCGGCGATTGCCTCGGCGACAGTCTGGTGACCCCGAGAAAGTCCTGCGTAGGCCAAAATACTGTGAGCGCCATTTAGCAGCCAAAGCTTGCGCTTTTCGAAGGGCTCAATTTCGTCAACGAACTTGGCGCCAGCCTTCTCCCAAGCTGGGCGACCAGCAGGAAAAGCACCGGAGAGAATCCAATCGCGGAATGGTTCGGTCACGGTTACCGAGGTGTCTTGCCATTGGGTTTGGTTCGCCACCTCTTCGATATCTACAGCAGTGGTTTGTGGCGTGATTCGATCAATTGATGTTGAGACAAACGAGACGCTCTGATTTAACCACTCAACAGCCTCGGCTTCGAAAGTCAAAAATACGTTGCTAACTGCAGCCTGAAGTAGCTCCCCGTTGTTTGGAATGTTGTCGCAAGACACTAGAGCAATCGGCGCTCCGTTCAAACGACGTCGCATATCGAGTGCAAAGGCCAACCGATTTATTGCCGGCGCTGGATTTTCTAAATCGAGTTTGCCGTCTTTGGTAAATCCGTAACCGGCTTCAGTGATTGTTAAAGTAACAATGGAAATTTCCGGCTTAGCAAGCGTGTTCGTGAATTCGGTCACATTCATACCGTCTTCGGCACGCACAATTCGATCAATAACTTCAAACTTGTCGCCATCGGCTCCACGTTCAATTAATGTGTAGAGACCATCTTGATTGCGCAATTGATCGGCGGCTGAGGCAGAGCGACCGGTAAAAGCAACTACTCCCCACTCGTTGTTTTGGTCGACCTGCTGCGTGTACCAAATCTGATGCGCCTTAGCGAACGCACCGATTCCGATGTGCGCGATTCTCTCCGGAGCGGGAGTCATTGAGCGTCCGGTGTTTGCTGAATAGTTCGCGCGGGTTAGTTTCATAGTTTGAATGCTTCCCTCGGCACTCGATCAACCAAATCGATTGCAATGGTTCGAGCCTGCTGCTCAGTGATTCGACCGGCGGAAACAAGGCGTGCCAGGTAGAGGCAGTCCACGCGGCGAGCCATTTCGTGGCGCACCGGGATAGACAAGAACGCACGGGTGTCGTCGATGAAACCAGAGCCTCGGTAGAAGCCGGCAATCTCGGTGACCTTTTCGCGGAAGCGCATTGCAGCATCAGGTGCATCGAAGAACCACCATGGAGCGCCCACACGAACAGCTGGATAAAATCCGGCGAGCGGCGCAATCTCTCGATTCCACGCGTTCTCATCAAGCGCAAACAAAATCAAAGTTAAGTTTGGATGAGTGCCGTACTTGTTGAGAAGTACTCGCATGTTGTTAGTGAATTCGACAGCTACCGGAATATCGTGCCCTGTGTCTGCACCGAAGTTCTCAAATGTTGCGTGACTGTGATTGCGGAATACTCCAGCGTGCACGGTCATAACCAAACCGTCTTCGCTACTCATACGTGCCATCTCGGTAAGCATGTGTCCGGAAAATTCGCGTAGTTCAGATTCGCTAGCTTCTGCAGCTAGAGCTAGTTCAAAAATTCTTCCTGCATCTTCAGCAGACAACGCAGCGGTGTAAGGTTCATAAACACCGTGGTCGGTAGAAACTGCTCCGTGCGTTTTGAAATATGCTCGTCGATTTTCAAGTGCCGCGATGAAATTCTTGTAATTCACTTCAGTGATCGAAGCACTTGAAATCAACTTAGAGACGTTCGATTTCCAATTTGTAGAGCGAGGATCAATGTATGCATCCGGGCGGAAAGTTGGAATCACTCGGCCGCTGAAATTTGCATCTGCTGCAAGAGCTGCATGGAATTGCAGATCGTCGGTTGGGTCGTCGGTGGTTGCTAATACTTCAATGTTGAACTTTGCGAATAGTGATCGCGGAAGAAATTCTGGTTCGAGAAGTTGGCTAGCAATCTGGTCGTAAAGTTGCTCTGCATTTTCAGCTGAAGGAGTCTCGCTTACACCGAAGAGCTGGTGGAATGTGTTGGTAAGCCAGTAGCCCGACGCCGTACCCGCGTAAAGGTGCCAGTTTGAGCAAAGAATTTTCCAGGCTGACCGTGCAGTGGCGTCGTCGATCTTGCCTTTACCCAGTTCAGCAAGGGAGTAGCCCTGAGCGTGGAGCAGGCGAGTCACGTAGTGATCGAAGTAGATGAAGAGTTCGGCCGGATTTGGAAATGGCTGGTTTTCGGCAAGCAATCGAGGATCTACGTGCCCGTGGGGCGAGATTATTGGCAACTTCGCCACCGATTCAAACAGTTCTCCGGCTAGGGCAACCTCGGCATCGGTGCCGCTAAACAGGCGGTTATTGGTCTGGTTCATCTTGCCTCCCATGGTCTAATTTGACCAGTTTTGACCAATTTTGTCAATCGGTTGCCAAGCCTAGATGCCAGTCGTGACGGGATTGTTACTTTCATGTTTAGGCCTTGGCCTTACCTGTGGATTCGCGAACTAGGAGGCTAGTTTTTAGCTCCGAGCGGTGCAGCGGCACCTCATCGCGATCCTTGTCCATCAGCTCGAGAAGCATGGTCACGGCATCCCTACCCAACTGCTTGAGCGGAAGTTGGATGGTGGTTAGACCTGGATTGGTGAAGTCACTACCAAAGATATTGTCGATACCGATGATGCTGAGGTCCTTAGGTACGTTCATCCCTCTGCGCTGTGCTTCGCGCAGAAGACCAATGGCCACAAGATCGTTATAGGCAATGACGGCTGTCACTCCCGATGCGAGCACACGATCGAGCACATCGGTACCGCCCTGCAAAGTTGGTGGGTTGGGGCCGATTTCAACAATTGAAACCTTTTCTCTGACCGCAGCCTTCATGAAGAGGTCCCAACGAAGTCTTCCCATCCAAGAGGTGCTTGGTCCGCCCAAGAATGCAATGTTCTTGTGGCCGAGCTGCTTGAGGTGAGCGATTGCCTCGGATGTTCCAGGTTCGAAATCAGGCACCACATCATGCACACCAGGCACGGTCTGGTTTACCAACACAGTCGGTTTGATCTCGTTGATTCTTTGAATGTCTTCGTCCGGCAGACGCGTGGTCACCAAAAGCACGGCGTCAACAGTCGGCAGAATGCGCTGCAAAATATTCTCTTCGTCGCTGCTCGACTCCTGCGATTCGGCGTTGACCAATACATAACCGTTTTCAGCGGCTACCTCACCGGCACCACGAATAACGCTGAAGAACACAGGGTTGGTAATGTCGGCCATCATCAACGCGATGGTCTTGGTGCGGCCAGTAGGTAGAGCACGGGCGAAAGGGTTCACCACGTAGTTGAGCTCTTTGGCAGCCGCACGAATCTTGGCCTCGGTCTTGGCACTAATGCGGCCAGGAGTGGTTAGGGCTCGAGAAACGGTCGACGGATTAACACCGGCAAGCTCCGCGATGTCATAGATGGTCGCAGCGCCGGTCAGCTGTTTGGCTGGCTTTGCGACTCTCTCTGGCAACTTTGACTCCTATTTGGCAACTTATTGGAAACTTTGGAAACTGATTTCCAAAGTCTAGGCGTTTTGCGCCTGCATCGCGAGCAGCTTGCGACGTTCCTCACGACGAACTGACTGACGATCTGGATCTGGCACCGGCGATGCCATAAGCAAGCGCTGGGTATAAGGATGGGTTGGTTTCACGGTCACCTGCTGCGCTGGGCCCTGTTCCACAATTTCACCCTTATACATAACTGCAACGTCGTGACTGATGTGGCGCACAACATCGAGGTCATGAGACACAAATAGATAAGAGATGCCGGTGTCTTTTTGAATTTGTAAAAACAGATCCAAGATTCGAGCCTGAGTGGTTAAGTCCAAAGCAGAAACCGGCTCGTCACAAACAATCAGTTTTGGCGAGAGTGCAAGTGCTCTTGCAATTGCCACACGCTGACGCTGTCCGCCAGAAAATTCGCGCGGCAATCTGTGCAGTGAATCGGACGGCAATCCCACCTGGTCTAGCAGCTCCGCAATACGAGCGCGCGAAGCGTTTGCTTCCATGCCCTGAATCTGCAACGGCTCTGCAAGGATCTGTCCGACTTCCATCGAAGGATTTAGTGAAGTGTATGGATCTTGGAAAACAACTTGCATGTCACGGCTAAGTAGTCGACGCTCTTTACGCGAAGCGTGTGAAATATCTTTGCCTTCGAATGTAATTGTTCCAGCTGTCACCGGAGCGAGACCAAGAATTGCACGTCCTAGGGTAGTTTTACCTGAACCCGATTCACCGACAAGTCCGAGAGTCTTTCCCGCTTCAACTTCAATCGAAACTGAATGAAGAGCTTTGAATCCGGTTTTACCAAAACCCTTTGCCGGATAGGTGACGTCAAGTTTGTCTACTTTGAGTATTTGCTGAGTCATGATTAGTCCCTCGCATTTCCGGTGAGCATGGTCATCGGTTTCTTGCCCTCAAGCATGGAACCGAGAAGCACCTGGGTGTACTTTTCCTTTGGCGAACGAAGCAAGCTGCGAACGTCGTCGCCTTCAACCACACGACCGTGTTGCATCACTACAACTCGATCCGCGAGGTCGGCGATGACTCCGAAGTTGTGAGTAACGAGCAACAAGCCCATTCCCAATCGCTTCTGCAAATCACGAAGCAGGTCGAGCACTTCCGCCTGGATAGTGACATCTAGCGCCGTAGTTGGCTCGTCGGCAATCAGCAGATCCGGTTCGCAAGAGATTGCTCCGGCGATAAGCACGCGCTGGGCCATACCGCCAGAAATCTCATGAGGGTATGAGTTGAAGACTCGCTCCGGGTTCTGAATACCCACCATGTCGAGCAGCTTGAACACGCGTTCGCGTGCCTCAGCCTTGCTGACTCCGAGAGTCTTAACAATAGGGCGAACAAGCTGGTAGCCAACCGTAAAGTTTGGATCCAAGTTGCTCATCGGCTCCTGTGGAATGTATGCGATGCGCTTTCCACGGAATTGAGCCATCGCCTTTGCGGAGATTGCGCCAGCCTCTGCACTTACCAAGTCGTTGCCATCAAACAAGATGTGCCCCGAATTAATCTGAGCGTTGCTAGGTAGGAGTCCAAGAATTGAGAAGGCAGTCTGTGACTTTCCAGATCCAGACTCGCCAACAATTCCCAATACCTCTCCCTTGTCCAGGTAGAACGAGACATCAGAAACTACCGTCTTGACGCTGCCGTCACCCTGCGGGTATCCGACACTTAGGTGCGACACCGAAAGTAGGTGATCTGTATTTTCAGCCTTGACGACTTTGGTCTGCACCTGCGAAGGCTTTATCTTCTTTACTTTGCCTTCGATTTTCTGAGCGTCTTCTAGTCCATCTCGAATTGCGTTTCCGAGCAGCGCGAAAGCACCGATGGTTAGCGAGATGATCACAGATGGCCAGAGCACTAGCAGCGGTGAGATGAAGATGTTTCGGAATCCATCATTGATCATTGTTCCCCAGCTGATCAAAGTTGTGTCACCTAGGCCCAAGAATTCCAAACCTGACTGGATTGAAATCGCAATACCGGAGATCATTGCCGACTGAATAATGATCGGTGCTCGCACAACGGTAAAGATGTGTTTACCGATAATGCGCATGTCGCTCAAACCAGAGACTCGGGCGGCATCCACGTAGAGTTCATTGCGCACACCCATAACCGCTGAACGAGTGAGGCGGAAGAATCCAGGGGCGATGATGATGCCGAAGACCGTCATGATCAGGTAAATCGATGGGCCGAGGGCGGTGCGCACGGCAAGCAAAACAATCATTGCCGGCAGCGCCATGATCATGTTCGACAACCAAGACGCAATCGCATCAAACTTGCCCGCGTAGTAGCCGGCGAGTAAGCCAGAAGGCACACCGACAACAATCGCCACAACAACCACGATTAGGGCGGCGATCAGAGTTGCCTGAGCACCATAGATTAGGCGGCTAAGCACATCGCGTCCGGCCGAATCGGTGCCGAGCAGGTGCAAGCCATCCGGTGCAGTCATGATGCTATTTGGGTCGGTGAGTAGCGGATCCATCGGTGAAATTACCGGAGCCAGAATGGCAACCAGCACCACCAGGAAAATGTAGGTCAAGGTGACTACACCGAGTGGGTTGCGAATCAGGCGAGCGAAAAGCCCCTGACGGTTTACTGAAGTTGCAGCAGACATTACTTAACACGCACCTTAGGGTTGAGCCAGCCATTGATTAGGTCCACTACGAGGTTGACCACAATTACGACGACCACGGTAAAGACCACAACACCCATGACCACTGGAGTGTCACCGGCGCCAGTTGCAGTCACTGCATACTGACCCATACCTGGCAGAGCGAAAATACTTTCAATGATCACCGAGCCACCTAGCATGCCAACGAATTGGAGGCTGAGTACGGTAAGGCCCGACGGAGCTGCAGCTCGAAGTACATGCTTGAATAGAATTTCTTTTTCAGCGATGCCTCGGCTGCGCAATGTGCGCACCCAGTCTCGCTCGTAAACGTTCTTAATCGCAGATCGAATCTGCTGTGCAGAAGATGCCACGGTTGCAATCACCAGAGCGAAGGTTGGCAAAATTATTGACAGCAACCAAGCACCCGGATCCTCAGTTATGGGCACCCATCCAGTTGCGGGGAGCAAAGTAAATGTGATTGCAAAAATTGTCACTGAGATTACTGCGATAACAAAACCTGGCACTGCGAAACCGGCGATGGCGAGAAGCTGCACTAGGCGGTCAATCCAACCGCCCTTAATTGCAGCAGCCATACCTAAAATGACAGCCAGAACTGCCGAGATGAGAATTGCGATTCCCACAATTGTCACGGTGACTGGAAGCCGGTTGGCAAGTGCGTCGATGATTCTTTCGTTGTTGAACCATGAGGTTCCGAAGTCGCCGCGAATTGCGGCCATTAACCAATCGATGTAGCGACTAAAGAACGGCCGATCAAGTCCAAGCTCGTGGTTCTTGGCGATGATGTCGGCCTCTGTAGCCGAGTCTCCGAGCAAACGGTAAGCCACTCCGTCGACGGTGAAGAACACCAGGAAGTAGGCCAGAGTCGTGATTACAAAAAGTAACAGCACTCCGGAGAGCAGTCGTCTGGTAATGAAACCTAGCATTCCAGTGCCTTTCAAGATTTGAGGGTTATCGATACGGGCCGGGGGACAGGAGAAAGTAATCCCCGGCCCGTATCGGTTTTTTACTTACCGGTTGGAGAGTAGTTGTATAGGTAAGGCACTGCGTTCTGTGCCTGGATGACTGCCTTTACGCGATTAGAAGCACCCACGTAGTGAAGCACGCGGTAGAACGGTACGAACCATGCTTCTTCAACTGCAAGCTGGTTCATCGCAGCGGTCTGCACCTTTACCTGGTTAGCAGTTCCAGACTGGCTCAGAGCGGCCCATGCCTTCTTCATTGCTGGGCTCTCGTACTTCAGGTTGTTCCAGCCACCGTCTTTAGCGGTTGCTGTTTCTGCAGTTACAAGGTCGGTGCCCTGGAAGATCTGCATAATGATTGCTTCAAACTTTCCAGCCTTGGCGTTTGCGTACCAGTTGGTGTCCTGAACCCAGTTGACTTTGATGTTGATGGCCTTGAGGTATCCCTCAACCAGCGCGTTCAAGTTTGGCTCAGCCCAGTTGTTTAAGTTTAGAGTGAAACCATCTGCGTAACCAGCCTTAGCCATTAGAGACTTTGCCTTTGCAACGTCGAAGGTGTAGTAGTTGTCAAGAGACTTCTTGTAAGCGGTACCAGCAGGTGAGAAGATCTGCGTTGTTGGCTGCGCATTTACTTCTACAGCCTTTGCTAGTGCGGCACGGTTGATCGCGTAGTTCATTGCCTGACGAACCTCTAGTTTGCCAAGTGCAGGGTTCTTGTTACCTGCGCGGTCAAACAGAATGATTCCCTTGTAGTCCACTGCGCGAGCGTCAGAAACAATGGTCTTACCCTTGCTCTTTGCAGCGGCGACAGTTCCAGCGGTTAGATAAGCGGCATCAACCTGTCCACCTAGCAGTGCATTCAAGCGAGCAGTCGCATCGGTAAGAACCTTCATGGTTACCTTTGTGAACTTCTGCTTTGACTTGTCCCAGTAACTTGGGTTTGCCTTGAATACATACTGTGAACCAACAGTTGAAGAATCGAGAATGTAAGGGCCCGATCCAACTGGCTTGGTCTTCAAACCTGCAGTCTTCAATACCTTTGGGCTCGCCATGAAGCTTCCGGTTGTTGCCAACCAGTAAACAATCTCTGGGTTAGGAGTGCTCATGGTCAAGCGGATGGTGTCCTTGTCGACCACAGCTACGGATGTGCCAGAAAGCTTCGCGGTGTAAGGACCAACTCCGCCGATGTAAGCATCGAGGTTAGCCTTAGCAGCATCCGCATCAAAAACTGCACCATCGGTGAACTTAACACCAGAACGAAGGTCGATGGTCATCGACTTTGAGTCGTCGGCTACCTGCCACTTGGTGGCGAGGTTTGGCTTGTAGCTGCCATCCGGTGCTCGCAAAATTAGGTTGTCGTAAACAGCCTGGTAGTAAGGGATGAAGTGGCCGATGTTGGCGCCGATTGGATCCCAGGTGGTTGGCTCAGACGTTGCTCCAATTACCAAATCGGTCTTGTTCGCTGCCTGTGCTGGCGCAATACCAGTTAGGCCGACTGCAGCTACCGCAAGTGCAGCCACTGAGGCTGCAATTCGCTTTGTGTGCTTCATTAGTTGTCCTTTTTATTGGTTGATTTGTAATCCTGGATTGCTTACCAGTTAGTGACGATGTTAGAAGATTTGGCAACCGATTGACAACTTTTGCCGATAACAAGTTGGTAACGGGCTTATAGCCCTTTATTCATAAGGAATTTAGAATGGCAACCGAGTGCCGAAATTGGCTCTTTTAGTTGGCAAGCATGTCGTGGCGCACGATAATCGCGTCACGAGCTGGACCAACACCAATTGCCGAGATGCGAGCGCCGCTTAGTTCCTCTAGCTTCAAAACGTAGTCCTGAGCCGTCTGGGGTAGATCCGAGAACTTACGGCAGCCCGTGATGTCCTCACTCCAACCAGGGAAGTTTTCGTAGATCGGCTTTGCGTGGTGGAAATCAGTCTGCGATACCGGCATCTCGTCGAAGCGCTTGCCATCTACGTCGTATGCCACGCAAACAGGAATTTCCTTGAGGCCGGTAAGCACGTCGAGCTTGGTCAAAACAAAATCTGTTACGCCATTGATGCGTGCTGAGTAGCGAGC